>ERZ1699240.568-NODE-568-length-9316-cov-3.780825_pt1 | contig 9316 bp, 1 predicted proteins | sample MGYA00581535_ERZ1699240 | MGnify/ENA primary metagenome ERZ1699240 (study PRJEB42319, sample SAMD00040327) | human oral metagenome | material: saliva | host: Homo sapiens | study: EMG produced TPA metagenomics assembly of PRJDB4115 data set (Metgenomic analysis of... | reverse complement strand
CTGTTCCAATTGAATCAGTATATTCTGGGACTTCTACTGTTGGAGCTGGTTCGTCACCCTTACTTGTTATTGGAGCATCAGGTTTAGCGGCTTGGTCTTTCAATTGATCCAAATAATTTGCAAAGTACTCAAGCATTCTATTTGTCAAGAGATGATTATCTGTTGCAAATTTCATGCTGGCAACAACACTTGCTACTTCCTCTTGATTACTCTTATCAGTCAATTTTTGAGCTTTTGCCAAGGCTGCTTCATAGGCTGTAGTATCAAGACCAGTTTCAGCAACCTGTGGACGAGCAAAGATCAATTCTGCAGCTGATTGATATTGGTTTTCAGTATCACCGTAGGTTCTTGTTCCAGTTAGAACAATCTTTTTAGCCTTGATAGTCTTACCAAAGTCAATATCTTTTGGTTTATTATTGTTAGCCCAATTGGTTGCATTGAAGGTATGTTCCTTACCTGTTTCATCAGTAACCACAAGAGTCACATCTCTCAAGTTACCATTTGAACCTGAACCGCGTGGAACATAACGGAAGCCTGTAATTTCAGTTGGTTCTTTCAAGACCATGGTTGCTGGTTTACCAACATCGCCTCCGCCCCATGATGTATGCCATAGACTAGACAAGTTGCCATCAAAGGCATTTTCAAGACCTTCACCAGCCTGAGCAGGAGCTGAAAGACTTGCAAAGTCATCTGCCACAAGAGCTACTTTCTTCATTACTAAAGCATCTTTAAGAGCATTGACCTTATCGATTTCTGCTTTAGCTTCTTCCAGACTAATGTCATCATCGGCTTGACTGAGGTTGAAGACTGCTTCTTTCAAAGCATCCATACTTTCTTTGGTGTAGTTAGTCATGGCTACAGTTGGAAGATAATTCTTAACAGCATTTTCTGTCATCATCTTACCAGTCAAGACAATCTCTTCGATTTGAAGTCTATCCATGATGAAGTCATTGTAACCACGGAAGTTAGCATTACCACCAGAATCTCCACGAGTGTTACTTGCGTTACCTGTAGAGTAGATACCTACCCAAGTATCGCCAGTTTCAGCACCTGTCACAAGGAAGGTTGCACGTTTCGCTTTTTGAGAATCAGTCCATGAGTTTGGTAATTCATGCATTTCGAGGTCGCTTGCTTGGCTACCACGACGACCAGATTGGAATTCTCCCTTACCTACTACAAAGGCGTAAGTACTATCAGAACCAGCTTCGTAGTCAAATGTGATACGGTAGGTCTTACCTGCTTCAAAGCGGAAGTTTTGTGGGATTGTTTGGTAAACTAAGTTACGACGGCTAACAAGACCGTTTGTCTTGAGTGACCAATTCCCTTCGATAACGTCGTCAACTTTCTTGCCATTCCAATCACGTTGTGTGTATGGACCATGTTTTTCAGACAAGTGAGTACGGTTATCTTCAACACCTTCGATTCCACCGATGACAAATGGGAAGATACCTTGTCCGACATTTTCAAAGTCTTGTTTGAAGACGCCTTTTGCAGTATCATGACCATCACCGTACATGTTTGAATCATTTTCGAAAGTACGGATTTCATCGAAGTAAGTTGCTTCATCTCCTGCTTCACGACTCAAGGTCAAGGTTACATTTGATACATCTGAACCTGTTGTGAAGAAGGCATACATGTTTTGGAAGTAACTTCTATCATCAACTGTTGCATTGTCAGTACGAGTGTTATGAGCGTATGCTTTAACGTAGTTAAGAGCAAGTGACTTATTCGTGTAGTTAGTCACTTCTTTCTCACCAGTGTTAACAGTAATGCTTGCTTTAGCATCACTACGGTTATCAACACCGACATAAACTGCATATTTAGTATTTGGCTTCAAGCCAGTCAATTTTTGAGTGAGACTAACTTTTTCTTTATTGCCTTGGATGCGGAGCATTTGGTTTGCACCTTGAGATTTGACAACTGTCGCTTTAGAAGCGTCACCTTCAATCTTCCAATGATCTAAAGATTCACTGTTAAATCCTTGGTCATAGATGTGCATTCCTTCGCTCCATGACATTTCAGGATTAGTTTGTTTAGAACGATAAAGAACATATGGTTGATTTGCTAGAAGGTCGAGTGTGATCTTACCATCTTTGACAGCTACTTCTTGTTCTTCAGTCTTACCTTGGTCTGTTAGTTTGTAAAGGTAAACTTTACCGTTTGCCCAGTCGCTAGGAAGTGTCCAAGTTGTTGCACCTTTTTCAGTATTGAAGTAGTACATTTTTTCCTTGTCACCAGTAAGCTTGTTACCATTGGCATCCCAGTTCCAAGGAGTCAAGTAGGCTGAACCATCCTGAATAACACGATCATTAAGTGTAACAATTCGTTCACGGTATTGTGGGCTATTGACATCGTTAGATTTACGAGTAACAACTACCTTGTTGTTTTCCTCATCTACCAATTCAACCTTCATCTCAGGTGTCCACTTATAAGTACCACCATTGTCAGTCATGGTTACTGGTTTACCATTTTCCCATTTGCTAACAGTGAAGTGTTGGAAGTACTTAGTCATAACATCATGAGCAAACAAGTTTGTTACATAACCGTTGTAGTCACTACGTCCTTGCCATCCTTCAAAGTCCTTCATACTATAACCGCCTAAAAGTGGGTAGTCAGCTGCACCACCATAACTTCTGTAGTCACCAACCCAAGAATCTTTTTGGTGGTTACGGATAAAGCGAGTAATGGCACTGTTAATACCTTTATTGGTATAGCCGCCATAAGTCAAGTCTGCAGCCCAGTGATGGAAGGTAGAGTCATACTCACCACCATGGCCCCACTCAATTGCAAAACGCCAACCCTGTTGGTTGATTTCTTTTGCAAGAACGTGAGTTGCCCAAGCACCGTTGTCTCCTGATTGACCGTTACCCCAAACGTCGACATAGATGAAGTCTAGGCCTTCACCCAACTCTTTCTTCAACTCTTCCCAACGCGCTATACGTCCATGAGCCAAATCATAGGCTGCATCAATATTGATACCTTGGTCAAGCCAGTTCCAACCATAGCTATAGCTACCGTCAGCATTTTTACGAAGGATATTTTCATTGAAGTATTTTGATTCAGGATAGGTTTCTGAAGCGTTAACGTGGATACCTAGGTGGGCACCATATTTCTTAGCTTTTTCAATAAGAGCTTTAAAGTCTTCCGTACCACCGATACGTTTACCGATATCCGCGTAGTTTAAGTGACCTGAGTCATGTCCTTCACTACCGTAACCTTTAAGGAGGACACCCTGTCCAAGACCATCTGTGTGGAGGTTAATCTTCTTGATACCATCCAAGGTCATCAGGAATGGGTTTTGTGCCTGTGAACCAAAGTTCATGGCGATACGGTAGGCAGTGATATTTTTTACTTTTTCCCAACCTTGAGGGTTGTTCATGATGCTACGGTATGCAATCGCACCATCTTGCCAGTCTACTTTATTATCAGCATTGGCATCTTCTGTGATGACAACTTTAGCACTTGGAAGTTCCTTAGTATAAGCCGGGAATACAATACCATTGTGTGCTTTTTCCCATTGCCATTCAGAACTATGGATTTCAACGTAGTTAGCATTACCAATAGTGTTCTTGTAGGCTGTCAAACGTGTCCAGTCATAAGAACCACCACCGTAACTGTTTTGTGAGTTGCTCCATACACCAGCAGCAAGTTTATCTGTTGAAACAAATCCATACATGTAACCTTTGGCCAATTCTTTCATTGGATTGGTTACTTCGATATGGTCGTCACCACTTACGTGAGTATTGTTTGACATGGTTGCCCCATCAAACTTAGCTCCAGGTTGGTCACTTGAAACAGATACCAAGGCATTGCCTAAGAAGCTGATAGAAGAAAGTAATTTACGTTCATCATCAATCTTCTGTCCTGGTGTTACTTGGTTATGGTTGACAATCTTAGTCACATCAAAGTGAAGTTGATTGCCCACTACTTGTAAACGAACAGTCATATCTGCATTAATGAGATTTTCCTCATCACGGAGTTTCATTTCATACTCAGCAGTTGTTGCATTTACTTTTTTATAGGTAACTTCAGGAGTTACGGCATGCTTATTGATAACAACTTGATTAATTGGTTGAAGTTGACCTGGAAGCTTGTTGCCATTAAGGACATATTCTTTAATACGAGGGAAGGCTTGGTCAATGACTGCTTTCAAAACAGTAGACTCAATTGTATCGTATTTCACATTACGATCATCAACTTCATCGCCTTTTTCTTTTTCAGCAACTTCTTGGTCTGCTTTAACGCCTTCTTGGTCATCTGTTTTAATGTTTACAATTGTTCTTTCGCTACTATTGTATGTTCCAGCTTTAAGAACAATCTTCTTCTCATCTTTTAATTTGTCATTAACTGCAGAAGGTAAGGTAAGAGTATCGAATAACTTGACATCATTGTTGGTTGCGTTCAGTTGTCCGTCCGATTTGAGACTGATCGTCAAATGGTTAACAGAACCATTTACTGGTGCTGCGACACGTTCGCCTTGATACCAAAGTCCGCTACCATTTGTCTTGTATTCCCAGAACCATCCGCCTTGGTCATACCCTACAAAAACGTTGTTATCCGTGTCTTTAAATTTCATGAAGACACCAAAGCGAGACTTGCCTGTTTCAGATTCTTCCTTGAAGGTCAAATCAACTGTAGCATTCCCGTTAGCATCAACTGTCAAACCTTCTTTTTCAAACAAGGCTGGATTTTTGCCGTTATCATTTTGAGCTGTTGAAGCTAGTTGATTGTATCGAACACCTTTTTCTTCACGAATTGCTACTGTTCCTTGTTGTTCCTTCTTATCAACAGTTTTCCATTCTGGTTTAACTTCTTTTGTTTCAGCCGGTTTGTTTTCCGCTGGTTTGTTCTCGGCTGGTTTATTCTCAGCTGGTTTGTTTTCAACTGGTTTTTCTTCCTGAGGTTTGTCCTCTTTTGGTTTTTCTTCTTTATCTTCTACTTGCTTATCCAAAGCATCTAGACCAGCTGGTTTCGTTGTTTCAATACCTTTGATATAGTTTTGAATCCATTCTAACTGTGCAGGTGAGAAGAGGATACCACCACTACGTTTACCAGATACACCATTTTGGTGAATACCAATTAATTTTCCATTTTCATCGAAGATTCCGCCACCGCTGGCACCAGGTTCGCTTCCTTGATAGCTAATTCCACGAACGCCTTCGCCATGATTGTTAATAGCTTCAACAGTGGTATTAAGGATTGGATCGAGCTTTCCTTTTGGATAACCAAAGACGTGTACCTTATCTCCTACCTTAATGGTAGATGGTTTATCTAAAACTTCAACTGGAGCATTTGCAAGAGGTTTGCGAAGTTTGACAATGGCTAAGTCATTCTTATAACCTTTTAGGAAGCCTTCACGATCCCAGTGTTTTACATCATTTTTACTAAACTTAACGTCTGGTGCACCTTCATAAGAAACTGTATATACATCTTTATCGCTTTCGATATTGTCTGCTACCTTACGATTGTTGCCATCCGGAACATCCTTGATAAAGTTATGAGATACTGATAAAACAAGATTTTCTCCGATAACAATCCCACTACCAGTCCCAGCATCGCTCTTAATTTCAACAGTCGCACCGTAATTCAATTCACCGTTTTTTGTTTTAGCAACATCTTCTGGAACTAAACTTTTATCTTCTTTTGCTAAATCATCTTTTGAAGCAGAATGTCCACTATCTTCAGCCTTATCGAGTTTTTCACGCAAATCTTTTGGAAGTTCATTTTCAGTTGCTGAACTTGCTGCAACTTCTTTTTCTTTCTCTAGTAATTCTTCCTCAGTTTTTGGTCCTTCGGTAACTTCAGGAGAACCTTGGTCTTCTCCAGGTTTTGGTGCTTCAAAATCATGTCCATTATCATCTTTTGCATTTGCCAGAGCTGCTGCTAAATCAGCTGGCATATTTGCAGTAGAACCAGTTTGCGCTGTATCTGCTAAAACAGTACTTGTTCCAAAGAATGTTGCACCAATGACAACAGAAGCAACACCTAATGAAAATTTCCGAATACTATATTTACAACGTTTTTCAAATAATCTTTTATCCATTATTTTTTATTCCTTTCTGCTTAAAAAGTAAGCGTTTGCATTTTGTCTTAAAAAAATAACCCCCTTCATTATTTTCGCTTATTTTTTAAACATATAAATATTTCTTATACCATTTTAATATATCAAAAACCGGTTTAAAAATCAATACTATATTAGTTAAAATTAGTAAAAGTAAAATCTAAATTCCGAGCCAGACTGAAAGTCTTTTTAATACAAGAACACCTATAATCATAGGCATAAAAAAAGAAATCACCTTCGAAAAATTAGAGTAGATTATCCCCATTTTCGAAAGGTAATTTCTTGAATTTTTATTCTATTTTCAAACAATTTATTGTTGTAAGACTTTTCGAGGTTTTGTCCCTTCAGCAGGACCAATAACTCCAGCCATCTCTAATTCTTCCATCAATCGAGTGGCTCGGTTAAAACCAACAGATAGACGGCGCTGAATCATGGATGCACTTGCTTTTTGAGTTTCAATAACAAGTGCCTTGGCTTCTTCGAAAAGTGGATCTCCACCATCATCGCTAGAGCCAAAATCACCTTCTGTCTCAGATACTTCTCCTGGGTCAAAGCTTTCATCATAATCCGCATCAGCTTGAGCCTTAATGAAGTTTACGATACGTTCCACATCATCATCAGAGATAAAGGAACCTTGGAGACGAACAGGATGGTTTTCATCAATTGGCTTAAAGAGCATATCCCCTCGGCCGAGTAATTTCTCCGCACCATTTTCATCCAAAATCGTACGTGAATCCGTTCCTGAAGAAACCGCGAAGGCTACACGTGATGGTACATTGGCCTTAATCAAACCAGAGATAACATCCACTGAAGGACGCTGGGTTGCAAGAATCATGTGAATACCAGCCGCACGCGCCTTCTGTCCAAGTCGGATAATGGCATCTTCTACTTCCTTGCTAGCAACCATCATGAGGTCAGCCAACTCATCCACAATCACGACGATTAAAGGTAGGGGTACTTGTTTGTACTCTGATTGAGCGTTGAATTCCTCAACTTTAGCATTGAAACCGGCAATATTTCGAACGCCAACCTTAGCAAATAGTTCGTAGCGGTTTTCCATCTCATCAACGACTTTTTGCAAAGCCTTGCTGGCCTTACGAGGGTTGGTCACAACTGGAATCAAGAGATGAGGGATATCGTTGTATACTGAAAGCTCAACCATCTTAGGGTCCACCATCATAAACTTAACCTGATCAGGGCGGGCCTTCATCAAAATACTTGCGATAATTCCATTAACTGCAACGGATTTACCAGAACCTGTAGAACCGGCCACTAGCAAGTGAGGCATTTTTGCCAAATCAAAACTACGAGCCGTACCATTGACTGCTTTCCCAAGAGGAATTTCTAAAAGATTTTCAGGTTTTGTTTGAGATTGTTCCCAAAGCTCACGGAAGGATACAGTTGCAATTTCCGAGTTAGGAACTTCGATACCTACCAAGGATTTCCCAGGAATCGGTGCTTCGATACGGACATCTTTAGCAGCCAAAGCCAAAGCTAAATCGTCTGCTAGGTTTGAAATACGATTGACACGGACACCAACTGCAGGTTTAACCTCATACTTGGTCACCGACGGACCGATTTCTGCTCTTTCTACAGTCACTTTAATACCAAAACTTGCGAAGGTCTCTTCCAAAATTTTAATATTTTCTCGAACGATTTTCTTTTCTTTTGACTGATCTTTTGGTTTATCTGGCGCAAAGAGTTGCAAGCTTGGAAGCTTATACTCCAAGGCCTTTTTAGCAGAAAAATCTACTTCAACCTCTTCGTCATCATCATCTTCTTCAGAGAAAACTTCTTCCTCTGGATAGTCTCCTTCTTCAGGGTAATCAAAATCAGCTTGCGGGAGAATAATCTCAGGTTCTACCCATTCCTCCTCTGGAAGTGGAGGAAATTCTTGCAGTGGTTCGTCTGATAAGATTTCTCCAGTTTCCATATCTACAGGCTGCATGTCAAGCAAAGCCTGCTCTTCTCTTTCTTTTTCAAGTCTTGCTTGCTCTTCTGCTTCTCTTCGTGCCTTTTCCTCTTCACGCTTGATAAAGCGCTCTTGTTTTTTCTGTTCACGGCGCTCCATCCAGATAGCAAATCGAGCTGAAAGAAAATCAGCAATATCATAGATAGACCATGGACTCATTAAAAGAGCTCCGATTAGGATTAAGATTGCCCCGATGAAATAGGTACCGATGTTTGAGAACAAAAAGGCTACCGGAATGTAGAGACCTACCCCTAACAAGCCTCCCCCTGCAAAACTGGTTACTTGAAAACTGGTTAAATCTTTAAAGATTTGTCCAATCGTTCCTTGAAAAACAGCATTTGCCATGCTAAGCTTCCAGACAAGATAAGCTTGAAAGATGAGGAGCAAGCCTGCAAAAATAAAGAAGAAACCTGCTAGCAAGCCTTCTTGTTTATGAATCCATTTAAAGAAGAATAGATAAATCAAGAGAGAGAAAATAGCTAAGTATGCTAAACTCCCTACGAGTAAGCGAATCAGGTTATAAACAGTGATTCCGACAGCTCCCCATTTAAGAGCAGCAAAAATTAAACAGATAGCCAAAGCTAAGGAAATCAACATTCGTTGAATCGCTTGTTTTCTTTCCAATTCTGCTTTAGACGGTCTTCGTCTTGTTTTAGTTGTATTCTTGTTTGCCATGCTTCTATTATATCATATTTCAGAAACTTTTCGAGGGGTTAAAAAAATGACTGCCCACTTTCGTGTTCAGTCATTTGAATGTGTTTGTGATTATTTTTCTAATGGTTTACGAAGGTAACCGTAAACTACACCACTGACAATTGCTCCTACCAAGACAAAGACAAGGTAAAGAAGAGCATTTGAAGTAAGGGCGATAACGAAGATTCCTCCGTGAGGAGCCATGAGTTTGATATTTGCAAGACCAACGAGTCCACCTGCTACCGCTGAACCAAGGATGAAGCTTGGGATAGCACGAGCTGGGTCTGCTGCACCAAATGGAATCGCACCTTCAGTGATGAATGACAAGCCCATAACGATGTTCGTCAAACCAGAGTTACGTTCTTCTTTGGTAAATTTATTCTTGAAGAGAAGTGTTGCGACAAAGATTGCAAGTGGTGGAACCATTCCTCCAGCCATAACTGCTGCCATGGCTACTGAACCACCAGTAGCTACAGTTGCTGCAAGCGTACCAGTACCAAAGACGTAAGCTGCTTTATTGACAGGGCCACCCATATCGACAGCCATCATTCCTCCAAGGACGATACCTAGAAGGACTGCTGATCCACCTT
>ERZ1699240.549-NODE-549-length-9543-cov-3.557668_pt1 | contig 9543 bp, 7 predicted proteins | sample MGYA00581535_ERZ1699240 | MGnify/ENA primary metagenome ERZ1699240 (study PRJEB42319, sample SAMD00040327) | human oral metagenome | material: saliva | host: Homo sapiens | study: EMG produced TPA metagenomics assembly of PRJDB4115 data set (Metgenomic analysis of... | reverse complement strand
TTCAATCCCCAATTGGTTAAACCAAATAACCATGAATTGGGAGATATTTTTGGAGTTACCTTGACGGAATTACCAGAAATTGAACGTTACGCCAAAGAAATCTTGGCCAAAGGTGCACAAAACGTCATTATTTCCATGGCGGGTGATGGAGCTCTTCTTGTCAGTCCAAACGGTACTTACTTCGCAAAACCAATCAAAGGGGAAGTGAAGAATTCTGTTGGGGCTGGAGATTCCATGGTAGCAGGCTTCACTGGGAAGCTCGCAACGACGGGAGATGTTATTGAAGCCTTCAAATGGGGAGTGGCTTGTGGAACAGCGACCACCTTCTCAGATGATTTGGCGACAGCTGACTATATAAAAGAAACTTATGAAAAAGTAGAGGTAGAAAAACTATGAAAATTCAAGACGTTTTAAATAAAAACGTGATGTTGTTTGACCTTCAAGCAACAGATAAAGAAGGCGTGATCAATGAGATGATCCAATCGCTCGTTGACAATGGTGTGGTGACAGATTTTGAAACTTTCAAAGCTGGGATTATGAACCGTGAAGCACAAACTTCAACTGGTTTGGGTGACGGAATTGCCATGCCACACAGCAAAAATGAAGCAGTCAAAGAAGCAACGGTCTTGTTTGCAAAATCAAACAAGGGTGTGGATTACGCATCTCTTGATGGTCAACCAACAGACTTGTTCTTCATGATCGCAGCTCCAGAAGGAGCAAACGATACTCACTTGGCAGCCCTTGCTGAATTGTCTAAGTACTTGATGAAACCAGGATTTGCGGACAAACTTCGCCAAGCAAGCACTCCTGATCAAGTCATTGCAGCCTTTGATGCAGAAGAGCAAGAAGCTGCCGCTGAAGAAGCGAAAAAAGCAGAAACGGTCAAAGAAGCAGCTTCATCTGACAAACCTCTCATCGTTGCCGTTACAGCATGTACATCAGGGATCGCCCACACTTATATGGCAGAAGAAGCCCTCATCAAAAAAGGGGAAGAAATGGGTGTCACAGTCCGCGTTGAAACCAACGGGGCATCTGGTGTCGGCAATCGCTTGACTGCTGAAGAAATCGCCAAAGCTGAAGGGGTCATCATTGCAGCAGATAAAGCAGTTGAAACCGCTCGTTTCGATGGCAAAAAATTGATCTCTAAACCAGTCGCAGCCGGTATCCGTCAGACAGAAGAATTGATCCAAACCATCTTGGATGGCAAAGCAGAAGTCTTCCACGCTGAAAATGCTGCACAAGCTAGCGCAAGCCAAGAAAAATTAAGCTTGGGTGGAGCCTTCTACAAACACTTGATGAGTGGGGTTTCTCAAATGCTTCCATTCGTTATCGGTGGTGGTATCTTGATCGCCCTTGCCTTCTTGATTGACCAAGTTCTTGGTGTGCCTCAAGATCAATTGTCTAGTCTTGGTTCTTATCATGTATTAGCAGCACAATTTAAAACAATTGGTGGAGTAGCCTTTGGCTTCATGCTTCCTGTACTTGCAGGTTACATTGGATTCTCAATCGCTGAAAAACCTGGTTTTGTAGCAGGGTTTATCGCTGGATCTATTGCTAGCTCAGGGTCAGCATTTGGAAATATCGCCTACGGTGCTGCTAAAGGTGAATTACCAGCAGCCGTATCATCAGGTTTCCTTGGAGCCTTAGTTGGTGGTTTCCTAGCAGGTGGAGTGATTCTAGTTCTTCGTAAAGCTCTTGCAGGTCTTCCACGTTCTCTTGATGGTATCCGTTCAATCCTTCTCTTGCCATTACTTGGTGTTGGTTTGACAGGATTTTTGATGTTCCTTATCAACATCCCAATGTCAGCGATCAATACCTCTTTGAACAACTTCTTGACTAGCTTGTCTGGTAGCTCGGCAGTTCTTCTTGGTCTCCTTGTTGGTGGTATGATGGCAGTGGATATGGGTGGACCAGTCAACAAAGCAGCTTATGTATTTGGTACAAGTACATTGACAGCTTCAGCCCTTACTAGTGGTGGTTCAACTGTTATGGCGGCCGTTATGGCAGCTGGTATGGTTCCTCCATTGGCAGTCTTTGTAGCAACTGTCTTGTTCAAAGACAAATTTACTGAAGAAGAACGCAACTCTGGTTTGACAAACATTATCATGGGTCTTTCCTTCATCACAGAAGGTGCCATTCCATTCGGTGCAGCTGATCCAGCTCGTGCTATTCCTAGCTTCATCGTAGGTTCAGCATTGACAGGTGCTCTTGTTGGTCTTGCAGGCTTGAAACTCATGGCTCCTCACGGAGGAATCTTCGTTATCGCCCTTACATCAAATCCACTTCTTTACATCTTGTTCGTATTGATCGGTGCAGTCGTAAGTGGTATCTTGTTCGGATTGCTTCGCAAACCTAAAAACTAAACATGACTAAAAGGTTGGGACTGCCCAACCTTTTCTTCTTGTACTAGTGAAAAAATCCCCTCATTCGGCGTTGGTATCTTGAGCTGAATTATGATATAATAAGCCTATCGCATATTTTTAGGAGAATAAAAATGGATATTCAACGTGAAAAAGAATTTGTCAGCCAATACCACTATGATGCTCGTAATTTTGAGTGGGAAAAAGAAAATGGCATCCCTGAAACAAAAGTAGATGTAAACTTTCAATTGATCAATCGTGATCAAGAACAAAACACGACTTCTTTGATTGTGATCTTGAGCTACATGATCGTTTTTGACGGTTTTGTGATCAGTGGAACCATCACTCAAATCAACCACTTGTTTGGTCGTTATGTCAATGAACCAAGTGAATTCAGCAAAGACGAAGTGGAAGAATTGGCTCGCCCTTGCTTGAATATGCTCAACCGTTTGACTTATGAAGTCACAGAAATTGCCCTCGATTTACCGGGTATTAATTTGGAGTTTTAATCAATGAAATTAGCAGTGATCACGGATTCGTCTGCCTATTTACCGCAAGACGTGCTCCATCACGACGACTTATTTATTTTAGAGATCCCGATCTATATCGATGGGGAGTCTTATGTTGAAGGGAAGAACCTGACACACGATGAGTTCTACCAAAAGATGGCTGCGTCTAAGGAATTGCCAAAGACTAGCCAGCCGAGTGTTGCAGAGTTAGAAGAAGTCTTATCTGGTTTGACAGCTAAGGGCTATACGCATGCTATCGGTCTTTTCTTATCATCAGGTATTTCTGGTTTCTACCAAAATATCCAATATTTGAAGGATGAGTTTGAAGGTCTGACCGTCGAATTTCCGGATTCAAAAATTACCAGTGCTCCTCTAGGAATGATGGCAGAAGACTGCTTGAAATGGGCTGGTGAAGGCCGTTCCTTCGACGAGATTGTTGCCAATGTCCAACACCAGATTGATGGTACCTCTGCCTATATCATGGTGGATGATTTGAACCACTTGGTCAAAGGTGGTCGTCTGTCAAATGGGGCTGCTATTCTTGGGAACCTCTTAAGCATCAAGCCTATTCTTCATTTTAATGATGAAGGCGTGATTGAGGTCTTTGAGAAAGTCCGGACGGAAAAGAAAGCCATGAAACGCTTGGTAGAGATTGTTGTATCAGATATCGCAGATGGTCATTACCAAGTCTTTGTCATCCATGCCAATGTCCCTGAAAAAGCAGAAGCACTTCGCCAACTGCTCATTGAAGAAGGAGTGGAAGGAGACATTCCTTTTGCTACCTTTGGAGGGGTGATTGGGACGCACTTAGGTGACCATAGCTTAGCAGTCGGGTATATCCCCATCGTTTAAGGAGAATTCTATGTCAATTAAAGTCATTATCGCAGGTTTCAAGGGAAGAATGGGACAAGCAGCCTATAAGATGGTTTCTGAAGATCCTGAGCTAGAATTAGCCGGCTTGATCGATCCATTTACTGATGAGACAGAGGTTGCAGGAGTCCCTGTCTTTAACCGCAAAGAAGATGTTGTGGGTATAGAAGCAGATGTTTGGGTCGACTTTACCATGCCCAAGGTCGCTTACGAGAATACTCGCTTTGCAATTGAGAATGGCTTTGCGCCTGTTGTGGGAACGACTGGATTCACTCCTGAGCAGATCCAAGAATTGACAGACCTTTCACGTGAAAAGAGCTTGGGTGGCTTGATCGCGCCGAACTTTGCCATTGGAGCTGTGCTCTTGATGCAATTTGCAGCGCAAGCAGCCAAGTATTTCCCGAATGTAGAAATTATCGAATTGCACCACGATAAGAAAAAAGATGCACCGAGTGGAACAGCAATTAAGACCGCTGAGTTGATCTCTGAGAAGCGCGAGAAGATCCAGCAAGGTGCAGCAGATGAAGAAGAGTTGATGCCTGGAGCAAGAGGGGCAGAGTTTGAAGGGATGCGCATCCATTCGGTTCGATTGCCTGGCCTAGTCGCTCACCAAGAGGTGATTTTTGGTAGCCAAGGCGAAGGGTTGACTCTCCGTCATGATTCCTATGATCGTGTTTCCTTCATGACAGGAGTAAATCTAGGGATTAAAGAAGTTGTCAAGCGTCATGAGCTTGTTTATGGTTTGGAACGCTTACTATGAGATTAGAAAAGATGCCTTCTGAGTTTCAGGAGGCTTTACCAATATTAGAGAAGATTAAAGCAGCTGGTTTTGAGGCCTATTTTGTCGGAGGATCTGTCCGAGATGCTCTCTTGGATCGTCTCATTCACGATGTCGATATCGCTTCCTCCTCTTACCCAGAAGAGACCAAGGCGATTTTTGATCGAACAGTTGATGTCGGTATCGAACATGGGACCGTTTTGGTCCTTGAAAATGGGCAAGAATATGAAATTACGACCTTCCGGACGGAGGATGTCTATGTAGATTATCGCCGTCCGAGCTCTGTGTCTTTTGTGCGCTCGCTAGAAGAAGACCTCAAGCGGCGTGATTTTACGGTTAATGCCTTTGCCTTAAATGAAAAGGGAGAAATTGTTGATCTCTTTCATGGACTAGAAGATTTAGAAAACAAAGTCCTTCGGGCAGTTGGGCTTCCTCATGAACGCTTTCATGAAGATGCGCTCCGCATCATGCGAGGCTTTCGTTTTCAAGCCAGTCTTGGCTTTGAATTAGAAGCAGCAACCTTTGATGCTATGAAGGAGTGTGCTCCTTTGCTAGAGAAAATCTCTGTTGAGCGCACTTTCATCGAGTTCGATAAGCTCTTACTTTCTCCATATTGGAGACAAGGCTTGGAGGCCATGCTTTCAAGCAAAGCCTATCACTATCTGCCAGAGATGAAGGATCGCAAAGAAGCACTTGAGCGTTTGTTTGACATAGAGCTTGAATTTACCTTTTCAACTTCTGAGCAAGCTTGGGCTGCTCTGGTTTTAGCACTAGACATCCAAGACATTCCAAAATTCTTTAAAAAATGGAAGACCTCAAGAGACTTTGCCAAGACGGTGGAGCAGATCGTGGAGATTCTTAAGCTTAGAGAAAAAGGAAGTCTAGACAAGCGTGCTTGCTACAAGTATGAGAAGCGTTTGTTGCTAGTGGCTGAAGAGCTTCGGGAAGCGTATGCCTTGAGTGTGGATTATTTGGCCATTGAGCGTGTCTATGATAGCTTGACTATTCATGATAAGCACGAAGTGGTGGTCAATGGTGGCATGCTGATCAAAGAATACGGCTTTCAACCTGGTCCAGCCTTGGGAGAGATTTTGACAAAGATCGAATACGCCATTGTCGATGGGGAGCTGGCCAATGAAAAAGAAGCCATCATTGCCTATATCCAGCAAGTAAAAGAGGAGGAAAAATGAGCGATTTTATTGTCGATAAATTAACCAAATCTGTCGGAGATAAGACCGTCTTTCGTGAGATTTCCTTTATTATCCACGATTTGGACCGGATCGGATTGATCGGGGTCAATGGGACTGGAAAAACCACTCTGTTAGATGTGTTGTCCGGTCGCTCTGGCTTTGACGGGGATGTCAGTCCTTTTTCTGCCAAGAGTGATTATACGATTGGTTATTTGACTCAGGAACCAGACTTTGATGATCAAAAGACGGTTCTGGATACAGTGTTATCTAGTGATTTGCGCGAAATGCAGCTGATTCGCGATTACGAATTCTTGATGGCGGATTACCGAGAAGAGAACCAAGCCCGTCTTGAAAAGGTCATGGCGGAGATGGATTCGCTTAATGCTTGGGAAATCGAGAGTCAGGTTAAGACAGTCCTTTCAAAGCTTGGAATTGAAGACTTGAACGCCAAAGTTGGGGATCTATCTGGGGGCTTACGTCGTCGGGTGCAACTGGCCCAGGTTTTGCTGTCTCATCACGACCTGCTCTTACTAGATGAGCCAACCAACCACCTAGACATTGATACCATCGAATGGTTGACCAATTTCTTGAAGAACTCTAAGAAAACCGTGCTCTTCATTACTCACGATCGCTATTTCTTGGATAATATCTCGACGCGGATCTTTGAGTTGGATCGGGCAAACTTGATCGAGTATCAGGGCAACTACCAGGATTATGTCCGCTTAAAGGCTGAGCAAGACGAGCGTGATGCCGCCCTTCTTCATAAGAAGCAGCAACTCTATAAGCAGGAGTTGACCTGGATGCGGCGTCAACCCCAGGCGCGTGCGACCAAGCAACAAGCACGGATCAATCGATTCCATGATCTCAAACAAGACTTGTCTGGTCAAAGCAGCCAGACGGATTTGGAGATGAACTTTGAGACCAGCCGAATCGGAAAGAAAGTCATCGAGTTTAAAGATGTGAGTTTTGCTTTTGAAAACAAGCCGATTTTACAGGATTTTAACCTCTTGGTGCAAAACAAGGACCGCATCGGGATCATCGGGGATAATGGCGTCGGCAAATCGACCCTGCTCAATTTGATCGCCGAGCGACTACAGCCTCAGTCTGGGCAAGTCATTATCGGAGAAACCGTGCGGGTGGCTTATTTCTCACAACAGATTGATGGCTTGGATGAGAGCAAGCGCGTGATTAATTTCCTCCAGGAAGTTGCTGAGGAAGTGAAGACGACCGTTGGGACGACATCAATTGCAGATCTCTTGGAGCAATTTCTCTTCCCACGTTCCATGCACGGAACCTTGATCGAAAAACTCTCCGGTGGTGAGAAGAAGCGCCTCTTTCTTTTAAAACTCTTGATTGAAAAACCCAATGTGCTTCTTCTCGATGAGCCAACCAATGACTTGGATATCGCTACCTTGACGGTTTTGGAAAACTTTCTTCAAAACTTTGGAGGGCCAGTCATTACCGTTAGCCATGATCGCTATTTCCTAGACAAGGTCGCAAGCAAGATCCTGGCTTTTGAAAATGGGGGCATTCGTGAGTTCTTTGGCAATTATACGGATTACCTGGATGAAAAAGCCTTTGAAGCAGCTCAAGTAACGGCCAGTCACAAGGTTGAAAAAGAGAAACCTGTCAAGCCAAAAGAAGAGAAGAAACGCATGAGCTACATGGAAAAGCAAGAGTGGGCAAGCATTGAAGCAGATATCGAAGCGATTGAAAATCGGATCGCAGAGATTGAAGTGGAAATGAATGAAAACGGCTCTGACTTTGGCAAATTGTCAGCCCTTCAAAAAGAACTGGATCAGGAAAATGAGCGATTGCTTGAGAAGTACGATCGCTATGAATACCTGAGCGAATTAGATGAATAAGGAGGCCCTATGAATCAATTGAACCGGATATCCCTTGGGATTTCAGCCACTATTTTTACCATTATCGGTATCGTCTTGTTTATCAATCCGATTGAGCACATCGGCTCGTTTAGCTGGTTGATTTCTTGTGGCTTCTTTTTAATCTCCCTTTCGCGTTTTTCACGCTATTACCGATTGCGTCAGGCTGGTATCATTCAGCAGCAACAGCTCTTTCACAGTATGGTTGCCTTGGTGTTCGCAGTTTACTTGCTACTATATGGCTACAAGACCTTGCCGATTGTCTTTCCAGTTACCTTAGGGATTTGGCTGATCTATCGCTCCGTTTTAAATTTCCGAAAAGCCAATTTTTACTCGAGGAAGGTTGAAGAACTGTCTAAGCGTTATATTTTCTTTGCCTTGCTACAGCTCTTCATCGGTTTATTCTTAATTGTTAGTCCGCTTTCGATTAGCGTCTTTCTATTAAATATTATTGGCTTGATTTTCCTCATTTTAGGATTTCAATCCTTTAGTCTCTTGTTAAAAAGTTAAGAAAAGTTACGTGCAAACCTTTGCGTTTGATAAAAAGTCTGATATAATAGATCTGTAAGTGTTTACAAGTTTGAAAGGAGTTACAGATGTCTAAAAAAATTATTGGGATTGACCTAGGGGGAACTTCAATTAAGTTTGCCATCCTTACTTTGGATGGGGAAGTTCAAGAAAAATGGTCTATTAAAACAAATATCTTGGATGAAGGTAGCCATATCGTAGAGGATATGATCGAATCCATCGCACATCGCTTGAAGATGCTTGGGCTTGATGCTTCTGAGTTCCAAGGAATTGGAATGGGATCACCTGGTGTCGTTGACCGTGAAAAAGGTACAGTTATCGGTGCCTACAACTTGAACTGGAAGACCCTTCAACCAGTTAAAGAAAAGATCGAAAGTGCCCTTCATATTCCATTCTTTATCGATAATGATGCCAACGTTGCTGCTTTGGGTGAACGTTGGAAAGGGGCTGGTGAAAACCAACCAGATGTTGTCTTCATGACACTTGGTACAGGTGTCGGCGGTGGTATCGTCGCTGAAGGTCGTCTCTTGCACGGTGTACGTGGAGCTGCTGGTGAGCTTGGTCACATCACTGTTGACTTTGATGATCCAATCCAATGTACCTGTGGTAAAAAAGGCTGTCTTGAAACGGTTGCCTCAGCAACTGGTATCGTCAACTTGACTCGTCGTTATGCCGATGAGTACGAAGGGGACTCTCAATTGAAAGTCTTGATCGACAACGGAGAAGAAGTAACGGCTAAAACGGTCTTTGACCTGGCAAAAGAAGGCGATGCTCTTGCTTTGATCGTCTACAAGAACTTCTCACGTTACCTTGGACTTGCTGCAGCCAATATTGGTTCAACCTTGAACCCATCTAAGATCGTTATCGGTGGTGGGGTATCTGCTGCTGGAGACTTCCTCTTGGATGGCGTGCGCAAGGTCTTTGAAGAAAACTCATTCCCACAAGTACGTGAATCTACTCAATTGGCGCTTGCTACTTTGGGAAATGATGCGGGTGTCATCGGTGCCGCATCTCTAGTATTACAATAAGATTAAAAGGAGATTTGCCTCTCCTTTTTTCTTTATCCTGTGATATAATGAAAGCAATAGTAGATTAAAGGAGGAGATATGACAAAAGCAGATACCATTTTTAAAGAGTATATTCGGAAAATCATGGAAGAAGGTGTTTGGTCTGAACAGGCCCGACCTAAATACAAGGATGGTAGAACGGCCAACTCCAAGTACATCACGGGAGCCTTTATGGAATTTGATCTCGCAAAAGGCGAATTTCCTATCACCACCCTTCGTCCCATCGCTATAAAGTCAGCCATCAAAGAGATGCTCTGGATTTACCAAGATCAGTCTAATAGTTTAGATGTCTTGGAAGAAAAATACAATGTCCATTACTGGAATGACTGGGAAGTTGGAGATAGCCGGACGATTGGAC
>ERZ1699240.541-NODE-541-length-9613-cov-4.547544_pt1 | contig 9613 bp, 7 predicted proteins | sample MGYA00581535_ERZ1699240 | MGnify/ENA primary metagenome ERZ1699240 (study PRJEB42319, sample SAMD00040327) | human oral metagenome | material: saliva | host: Homo sapiens | study: EMG produced TPA metagenomics assembly of PRJDB4115 data set (Metgenomic analysis of... | reverse complement strand
AGTCCTTGCCTTTCCATATAATAGGTAGATGTATCAAATTTCTCGGTTGTCCTTTCCGAAGTTTTGTTCTGTTTGATATTATTATTACCTTGTGCCTTACAGCTACTTATTACCACAAGTAATGTAAATAATGTAATTATTCGTCTTATCATTTTTATTATTTTATTATCAGTTCATTGATATTGTCTTTCAGTGTTGTTTGCTGCCAGTCTTGTGGCTGGGGAAGACAAGGAGGATTCGGAGAACTACATTTGCAAACTCCAAAACTTGGGATATTTACCATCCCTCTATTATCACCTTCTGTACCAACAAGAGCATCAGCTATCCTACGGAATGTTTGACTCGTCACAGTTAGGTTGGGTTTCTCTGTGCCAAGGGAACAATACATCGTTGCTCCGTGAGTTATAATTTTAGACATAAACTCAGTTTAGTTCATTCAATCTTTTTATTCTATGGCTTGCAATATCTCTTTGCTGAGTAGTTCTCCATTCTTGGCATTCCATGTATAAGTTATATCACCGCCTTTATCGGTTATGGTAATCGTCCAAAGAACAGAATCTTTTTCAAATTTAGCATTGGGCGCACTTATCTTGCCAAAACTTATGCTAATACCTGGCGCATCCCCTTGTTTCACGAACTTCTCCTGACCCTTTCCTGTTTTCCTGTCTATATACCCCTCATGCTCAAGCCAGCGCAGGATATTTATTGGTTTCAGGCGCAGGTTCTCAAACTTCTTGTCCTCATCGGTTTCTTTTATAAGGTTGCCTTGATTGTCATACTCGCGCCAAATGCCAATTTTGACACTTGAATGGCAAAGCAATTTCCCTTTGGATTTGAGAATACAATTCTTATAATAGTTCTTAACTATCATCTCATAAGTAAATGGCTTGATTTCTTGTAAGACAAAGCCATCCTCGTTAAATGACACATAGGTCTCAGTACCATTCCTCTCTACATATTGAGCAGATGTAGCACTCTCATAGGTATTTTTCTCTTTGATTATTTTTTTGTAATATTGTACATCGAATCTTTCAGTTGTCTTCATTGTTGTTGCCTCCTTGTCTTTTTGTGCATTGCAGCAAGTACAACACAGCGCAGTTAATAAAATTAGAATGAGATGTTTCATACTTTTATTCTTGTCATTATCTGTTTCTACTTATAGTTCTAAGATTGATGAGACTATACCTTATTCATATACGACCTGTGTTGTCTTTCCCAAGTATTCACCCGTTTCCGCATTGAAACTATGTGTAGTGCGCATTCCATGTTCTGTAATATCGATAGACCAACCCGCAGGGATAGTCTTTGACCCTTCAGCACGAGTCGACAGCCAAAAGTAGATGTCAATATTAGGCTCATCGCCCTCTTTCAAGAATTTCTCCTGCCCCTTTCCTGTTTTTCTGTCTATATACCCCTCATGCTCGAGCCAGCGCAGGATATTTATAGGTTTCAGGCGCAGCTTCTCAAACTTCTTGTCCTCATCGGTTTCTTTTATAAGGTTACCCTGATTGTCATACTCGCGCCAAATACCAATTTTGACACTTGAATGGCAAAGGAATTTCCCTTTGGATTTAATAATACAATTCTTATAATAGTTCTTAACTATCATCTCATAAGTAAATGGCTTGATTTCTTGTAAGACAAATCCATCATCGTTAAATGACACATAGGTCTCAGTACCATTCCTCTCTACATATTGAGCAGATGTAGCACCTTCATAGCTGTTTTTCTCTTTGATTATACTTTTATAATATTGTACATCGAATCTTTCAGTTGTCTTCATTGTTGTTGTTTTCTTGTTCTTTTGTGCAACACATGACTGTGAAGCTATTAAGAGCAATAAACACAAAGTATATAGTTTCATTCTGTATCTTATTTAATATTTATCTTGTATATATAAAAACATTATTGTAGATTTAACGTCTTTCCATGATTGATAAGGTCTTTCGTTTCTGCATCTATAACAAAATACTCTGGACCATAAATTGTCACACGGCAGACATACCATTTCACATGACTACCTTTATTATGTGTGAAACTAATATGGAATGGTGGATTTGAGAAATCAATCTACTCTCCCTTTCTCGTTCTTAAATCTATGCATCCTTGTCTCTCCATTCATTGAAGTAAGTCTTTTGGTTTCATTCTTAACTTATCTGATAGTGTACCATTACTTTTTATATTGTAATTTGTAAATGGAATGTTGTTTTACTCTTAGATAGAAATGAATGATGTTTATTTTTTGCTTTAGGATGTAAATGTAGGAAGATAATTTCAGATACACAACAGAGAGACATAAAATATAATGGCTTTAACATTTTGTAATCAATCTCTCTCTGCCTAATATTCTTTTGTGAGTAGGTTGTTTTAATACATAGTGAAAGCAAAGAATGAACAATAAAGAACTTGTCTATGCGTAATGTGCTGTAAATATTTTTCTAACACCTAAAAATCTATTAATGCTTAATTGGCTTCGAAAAGACGCCCTTTTGGCTTGCAAAAGATGCCCTTTAAGCTCCTTACTAACGCCCTTTTGAAGGCTAATTAAGCACCTGTTGAAAAGCAATTCAGTAATACGTTGATATCAAATAACTTATGGAGGTATAAAAATCACAGGCTTTCTGGCTCTTTACCTGACTTTTATTTATCTATTTTGTAATTATATTTCAAGATAGCAAACATTAAGATTTAAAGTTCAGACATCAATGGTTAACATAAAAAAACTCACACAGAGGAGTGTACTCTGTGTGAGGTTTAATTCAATTTATAATTAACCGAACGAGGTTCTCATCAGTATGTTATAATTATGATTACCGATAAGGGAAAGTTCAAAGCTATAAACTCTAATCATCAAATTCAATGTCCAAACTTCAAATTCAAAGGGACTACGAATTACGCAAATTGCACGAATCATTTAGTAATAAGCATTCGTGTCATTAGTGCCATTCGTAGTTGTTCGAAGTTCAAATCATAATATTCAAAGTTCAAACCTCAATGTTCAAAGGACAAGAGGTTCTAATTATCAAGTTCAATGTCCAAACCTCAAATTCAAAGGGACTACGAATTACGCAAATTGCACGAATAAGTAGGCAATAAGCATTCGTGTCATTAGTGCCATTCGTAGTCGTTCGAAATTCAAATCATAATATTCAAAGTTCAAACCTCAATGTTCAACGGACAAGAGGTTCTAATCATAAAGTTCAAAGTTCAAACCTCAATGTTCAAAGGTTAGCGTTTTTATACCTTTGGTGGAGTCTTACGCTCATGCTCGGTGAGGAAGCCACAGCGGTAAGCATAGAGGAGTTCTTTGAGTGCTTCAATCTGCAGACGGAGTTCTGTACCCTTGTCGGTGTCTTCCACGCGTAGGCGTTGTTGGTTCATCTCAACAATCTGAATGGTTGAAACGATGTCTGTTCCTCGCTTGATGGCATCTTCTGTTGATGTGAAAGGCTCGTGTTGTACGAGCTGGAAGCCACGTGAGTGATAGACGAGGGTGTAACCAGCAATGCCTGTTTCCTTGTGGTAGGCTTGAGAGAAACCACCATCAATCACCATCAGTTTACCGTTTGCCTTGATAGGATTCTCACCCTTGACAACATGAACTGGGACGTGACCATTGATGATGTGACGGTTAGGCTGTGGCACATCAAATTCATCTAAAATCATATCGGCAATCTCCTCATTGTCGCGCATACCAAAGTAGTAGCCCTTCTCCTCATGATGAGTTTCCTTCTCAGCAATGAAGTAGCGTTCGAAAGTAGCCATCTTTGCTTTGTCGAAGAGCGGACTATCAGGTCCACACCATAGGAAGAGGAAGAAGTCGATAGCATCTTGACGTTCTTCTTCTGTCTGCATTTCATTGTTTGTCTGGAAGGCTGAACGAATCTTCATACCAGTCTGATAAAGCAATTCCTTACCCTTCAACTTCACACCTGGACCAATCTCAACCTCTTTTAGTTTGCCCTCTTTCGTGAGTGGGATAGAGGCATGATAAAGGAGATTATGGTTGAAGACGTTATACATACAGCCATGACGGAGCAGAGAACGAATATGACTGCGCAACTTCTCACTGCCTGTAAACGACTGATGAAGACGATCGATGAGTGCCTGTTCAGCCTCAGTAAGCTGTTCTGGATTCTTTGGGTCGATAGTTGGGAAGTTGCATGAACACATCTTATATTCCTTACCATCAAGGGTAATCGTACCCTTCTTGTAGTCGATAGCTTTGAGTAAACGACGGTCGTTCATCTTCCAAAGCGGATGACGGCTAATCATCTGTGACTCAATTTTAAATTGAAGGACGCTGATAGCCTTGTGCATCTGTGCTGTCAGTGCCTTGCTACGTTCGTCGAGTGGATTGTCTTTCGATATCTTTGGCATGAACTCCTCGCATGGATCATCACCATATACGTCCATTGCAAAGGTAGCCAACTGAATAAGGTTGATACCATATCCATCCTCAATGGTAGCCATGTTCGCATAACGCAGGGCTATGCGAATAACATTACAGATACAAGCATCGTTACCAGCACACGCACCCATCCACAAGATATCATGGTTTCCCCATGTGATATCCCAGTTGTGATAGTTCTTCAAGGTGTCCATAACGATGTGAGCACCCGGTCCACGATCGTACACATCACCTAAGATATGCAGCTGGTCAATGACTAATCGTTGGATAACCTCACAGATAGCAATGATGAAGTCATCAGCTCGTCCAGTAGAGATAATCGTCTTAATGATAGCACTCACATAGTCGGTCTTGTCTTTGTCGTCTGCATGTTCGTGCAGTAACTCTTGGATGATATAAGAGAAATCATCCGGCAAAGACTTCCGAACTTTTGAACGCGTATATTTGCTGGATACATCACGACAAACCTCTATCAAGCGGTGTATGGTGATATGATACCAGTCTTTGATATCCTTTTCCTCTTTCTTGACGAGTTCAAGTTTCTGTTCTGGATAATAAATCAGAGTACAAAGTTCTTGCTTTTCAATGTTTCTAAGTCTTTCACCAAAGAGCTCATTAACCTTTCTCTTAATGTTACCAGAGGCATTTTTAAGCACGTGTTGGAAGGCTTGATACTCGCCATGAATGTCGGCAAGGAAGTGTTCAGTACCTTTTGGGAGGTGTGCGATAGCCTCAAGGTTGATAATCTCAGTTGCAGCGTCAGCAATATTTGGGAATGACTTTGCTAATAGTCGTAAATAGCGTTCATCCTTTTTTAAATCGTATTTCTTCTGTGTCATGCGTTAATGTCTTTGTACGAAATTATTTCTTTTGATGCCCTTTGTTTTCCTATCATCACGTGGAGGGACAGGCATGAATCCCTCTTTAAGAAGCACCTTCTCGGCAAGGAGCTGTATCATACGACGTGAATAGCGATAGAGACGGAGGTGGCGGAGCACGTCTGCAAGTCGGTCTTCGTCATAGTCATTATACTTTATAACTGTGTATAAATCAGTCAACAGACGTAGGGAAAGTTTCTTCTTTCGCTCTATCTGTCGTGTGTTTGCAATGATGGTTGCAATCTTCTTGATGATAGCATCTTCCTCATTGGAGTAGTCACTGAGTCGCTGTCGCGTCATGGGCTGGTTTCCTATCAGCTTATCTGTGTCAACCGAGGTTGTTTCCTTTGGTGACAAGAGTGGGAATCGCTGTATGGCTGCAGTGTCAATCGTGGGTGCATTGAGTTGTAGGCGGCTGATACAGTTGTCTACAATCTCTCTTATTCCTTCGTCATCAGCATAGAGGAAGATTCTTCGCCATTGTTCTGGATTCAGACTTCGGAGGTTCAGAAGATGGTCGCTGGGCAAGAGATTGTGGGTTGTCTCTTGTGCTAAGCCAACGTGTAACAGACTTGGAATTGCATCTTTCTCCATTGCTGTCATGGCGAATTGATAGCGTGTGTCAAGTACTTTACGATAGAAAGAAATCGTTTGCAGCGCCATGTCGTCGTCGCTCAACGAACTATTAAGAACGCTGTCTTGTACGATATCAATGCGTTTGGTCCATCCTAACTTTAGAATGTCTTGCCTTTCTTGCTCGCTACTCACAAGGAGCGCATCCACTCCTCTCACCATCTTCGCTTGATAGAGCAGTGTCTTCACCTTCTTAGTAGACTTCTGCTCGGTCGTTCTTGCTCTCTCATCGAGTTCCCAATGCGGTGAGAACACTACTGCACACTGCTTCTTAGCAGCCCAATTAGCATGTGTGGCAGCTTGATATTCCCAACAGGTATGAATATGAACGATGTCAGGTTGGAAGTCAGCAAGGAGCTTTTTGAAATCCCCTTGTTGTGTAACCGTCTTGACATCAGCATATTCTTTCTGTGCTGTGGTGAGTCGTAGAAGGTAGTCAGAAAGCAGATTGCCTGCCTTTATGTTGTCTATGTAATGGATGATGCGCATTTATAGTTTGTGAGATATGAAGTCATACTTGTCTGCACGATGGTATTTCAACTTATAACCAAGGTGCTTCCATGCGATAGCAATCTCGTATGGGATAATCTTCCATGCTGGAATCTCTATATCGAAACGTCTCAGTGCTTTCTTTCCAATAACTAAGCGCAGAATGATAGAGATGATTAGGGATAATCCTGCAGCAACAGAAATGGTCCACATACCCAATAGGAGAGAGACTGCAAGTGCAATACATTGCAAGAAGTAATTACCATGTAGTGCCGTTTGGTCGACATACGGGAGGAAACGATGCTGTGGTGTACGTTGCAAGTGTTGGCGATTCTCCATATAGAAAAGGTGTGTGCCGAGCCAAACCTTCTCTGTTGGAGCCTCTTCTATGAGTGTTCCCTCAAACGAATTTTCAAACACAAGGTTGTTACCACTTGCATATTTGTTTACCATGAAGTCGTATTCTCCACGTATATATTTGAGGTTTCCGCGGAATCCTTCCTCACTTAAGAAACGACTTTTGCGGAAAGCTAAAGCATTAAACGGACACGCATAGGACTTATTATGCTGATATTCACGCATAAAATAGCGTGCCAAATAATGTCTTTCGAAGTGTCGATACGCAGGCGTTTCGTCCTCATAACGAGTGTAGCCTACCACGATATCTTTCCCTTCCTTACAGTTTCGGGCTATAGCTTGCAGCCAATTATCACCCGTTGGATAGCAACAGATGTCTGCCATTATCACCCAATCATACTTCGCTGCCTTCACTCCAAGCGTAATAGCAAGCTTCTTCTTGCTCATATAACGTGATGATTCTGGGATGAAGGTGGTGTATAGATGTGAGTTAGATGCAAAGCGTTTCAATACATCACTCGTCTCATGATCATTCTGTGGCGCCACAACAATCACCTGAAAGTCTGCTGGATAGTCCTGATTCAGATAGAGTGGGAGGTTCTTTGCAAGCTCCTGTGCATTGTCATGGGGCGTGAAGATAATCGTGATAGGAGGGTAAGTAGGGAGTTGCTCTTCAGTGACAATTAGCTCCGTTATTGCTTCCTTCTCCTCCTCTACAGGCTCATCTTCCTTACTTATTTCTTCACTTTCGGCTGTGGAAGTTGACAGACCATACTCTGCAATCCTTACTTTTCGGAAGAAAGGATTGAGAAAAGAAGTCAGCAATGCTACTAAAAGCAATACTACTGAGATGATGATGGTCGTATTATCAAAAGTGAACATTTATTCGTTTCGTTATGGATTATAGTTCGTCTGAGGTATAGCCTACAGGCAGTTTCCTACAGTTATATTGCGAAGCCATGATTTCTCCGTATGCTCCAGCAGAACGCATCGCAATCAAGTCGCCTCGATGAACGGTGTTGAGTTCGATTCCTTTTGCAAAGACATCACTCGATTCGCAAATCGGTCCTACCACATCATAAGCGTGCAAAGCGTCATCGCTCGATAGATTTTCAATCTTATGGCTTGCCTGATAGAGAGCAGGACGAATCAAGTCGGTCATACCAGCGTCGACAATCGCAAACTGTTTTGCCATTCCTTGCTTCACATAAAGTGTGCGAGTGATGAGACTTCCCATCTGTCCTACTACTGCACGACCCAGCTCAAAGTGGAGTTTCTGTCCTTCTCTTAGATTCAGATAGCGTGCGAAGGTATAGAAATAAGACTTGAAATCAGGGATTGGATGGTTGTCAGGATTGTCGTAATCGATACCCAATCCACCACCAACATTGATATTCTTAATCTTTATATTCTCCTGCTCTAAACCGTCTTGTATCTCGTTGATACGGCTACAGAGGTGACGGAAATCAGTCATTTCGAGCAGCTGTGAACCGATGTGGAAGTGCAAACCGATAAAGTGAATGTTCGGCATCCTGCTTGCTTCAAGGATGGTAGGTAGCATGTCTTGCATGGCAATACCAAACTTATTCTCAGCTAAACCGGTGGTAATCTTCTCGTGTGTATGTGCTCCCACGTCAGGGTTGATACGGAAACATACGTTTGCCGTCTTACCCTTTTTCGCTGCCAACTCATTGATAACCTCTAACTCTGCCACACTCTCTACGTTGAAGCAGAAGATGTCATGGTCTAATCCGAGGTTGATTTCCCAGTCTGACTTACCCACACCTGCATAGACAATCTTGTCTGCTGGGAAGCCACAGTCTAAGCAACGCTGTATCTCACCACCACTCACACAGTCAGCTCCCATACCTGTCTGCTGGATAATATTCAGCACCTTTGCGTTCGCATTGGCTTTAATAGCATAGTGGACGATGAAGTTTTCATACTTTTTCAACTCTTTATTAATCGCCTGTAGTGTCTCTCTCAAGAGGTCACAGTCATAATAATAAAACGGAGTTTCAATCTTCTTGAACTTATCTATAGGGAATTTCTGTACCATGTGTTTTGTCTCCTGAAGTGGTGTTTATCTGAGTTGTAGAGGAAATCTACGCCCTCGCATGTCCAATTGTCTGCTCCCAGTGATGACCAGGCGAGGGCGTTTGTGCCTACGATAAATACTTATTGTTAATTTATCAGTTCTTTCTTTAGTTAAAGAGGACGGTTGACAATGACTGTAAGGCACGCTTCTTATCCTCCTCGCGAATCAAGAAAGAAATGTTAAAGTTGCTTCCGCCGTAGCTAATCATGCGTACAGGGATGTCCTTCATTGCGTCAGTTGCCAATGTCTCAAAGCCAACGTTGCTCCAATCAAGGTCGCCGACAACGCAGACAATACACATCTCTGTGTCAACGGTTACGGTGCCATACTTCTTCAACTCATCAACAATCTCAGCCAAATGGCTATTGTTCTCGATGGTCATTGATACACCCACCTCACTGGTAGTAATCATGTCGATAGAAGTCTGATAGCTCTCGAAGATTTCAAATACCTTACGTAAGAAACCTGATGCACCTAACATACGACTTGACTTAATCTTGATAGCGGTGATATTATCTTTAGCTGCAACAGCCTTAATCTTTCTTCTCACCAATGTGTTGTCGATGATAGTACCCTCTGCATCTGGGTCCATCGTGTTCTTTAGACGAACAGGAATACCGGCATACTTAGCTGGTTGAACGCAAGTAGGGTGGAGAATCTTCGCACCGAAGTAAGCCAACTCCGATGCTTCTTCGAAGTTCAGCTGGCGTACAGCCTCTGTCTTCTCAACGACACGTGGGTCATTGT
>ERZ1699240.540-NODE-540-length-9623-cov-7.160594_pt1 | contig 9623 bp, 1 predicted proteins | sample MGYA00581535_ERZ1699240 | MGnify/ENA primary metagenome ERZ1699240 (study PRJEB42319, sample SAMD00040327) | human oral metagenome | material: saliva | host: Homo sapiens | study: EMG produced TPA metagenomics assembly of PRJDB4115 data set (Metgenomic analysis of... | reverse complement strand
AGCTTAAAGCTAACGAATTCAGCTTCCAATTGAAGGATGAAGCAGGAAATGTCATCGAAACTGTTAAGAACGATGCCAAAGGTAACGTTAAGTTCAAAGCTATTGAGTACAAGAAAGGCCAAGAAGGCGTTCACAAGTTTACAGTAGAAGAAGTTAAAGGAACAGACGCAACTGTTACATACGATACTATGAAAGCGAATGTAACAATCACTGTTTCTCATGATGGTACTGCTAAAGCTCTTGTAGCAACTGTCGGTCAAATTGCGGATAAAGAATTCAACAATGCGGTTCGTCCACCAGAAAAACCTAAGTTCCAACCAGAAAAATATGTTGTTTCTGAAGCGAAATTCGATGTAACAGGTACTAAACTCGTTGATGATGATAAAGAATTGGCTAACAAGGTTTCAGACACCAATGCAAACCCTTATGCTGATGACGCATCAAACAACGAATTGGAAAACTTGAATACGAAGTCAGTTAAACCTGGTCAAACACTTTACTACCAAGTATGGCTTGATACAACTCAATTTGACGCTAACAACAAGGATCATATCCAAACTGTTGGTATCACAGATGACTTTGATGAAACTAAGTTGGATGTAGATGCATCAGCAATCAAGGTTTACGATTCAGTAACTGGTAAAGATGTTACAGATAAATTCGACATCTCACTTGCTAACGGTGTGATTACAGCTAACCTTAAAGATGGCTTCACTAAGTCACTTGGCGATGCAGAAAACACTCAAGTCATTGACACTACTAAGTTCGAGTTTGGTCGTTACTATAAATTTGATATTCCTGCAACAGTTAAGAAGGATATTAAAGCTGGTGTAGATATCGAAAATACAGCTACTCAAGTTGTTAACTACTACAACCCAACAACTAAGAAAGTTGAAAAACCAAACGTACCAACTGAAAAACGTGTTAACAGTGTTCCAGTTTCAGTAGAGTTTAACTTCACTAAGCGTTTGGAAGGCCGTGAACTTAAAGCGAACGAATTCACATTCGTACTTAAGGATTCTACAGGGAAAGAAATCGAAACTGTTAAGAACGATGCCAAAGGTAACGTTAAGTTCAAAGCTATTGAGTACAAGAAAGGCCAAGAAGGTACTTACAAGTACACAGTAGAAGAAGTTAAAGGTACTGACAGCACAGTTCAATACGACGGTATGAAAGCTCTTGTCACTGTTGAAGTATCACACGATGGTAAAGCGAAAGCTCTTATCACTAAGGTTACTGACCCAGCTGATAAAGAATTCAACAATACTGTTCGTCCACCAGAAAAACCTAAGTTCCAACCAGAGAAATACGTTGTTTCTAAAGAGAAATTCGATATCACTGGTATGAAACTTGTTGACGATGATGCTGAGTTGAAAGATAAAGTAGGCGATACTAACAAGGATCCTTACGCTGACAGCACAGCTAACAACGAAGCTGAAAATATCAATACTAAGACACTCAAGAAAGGTGATAAGTTTGTCTACCAAGTATGGCTTGACACAAACAACTTCACTGACGCTCACAATATCCAATCTGTTGGTGTTACAGATAAATATGACAGCGAAAACTTGAACATCAATGTTGCAGATATTAAAGCATACGACTCTGTAACAGGGGAAGATGTGACAGCTAAGTTTGATATCAAGGTTGAAAACGGTGTAATCACTGCAACATCTAAGTCTGACCTTACTAAGTCACTTGGTGATGCAGAAAATACACAAGTGATTGATACTGCCAAATTGGCATTCGGACGCTACTACAAGTTCGATATTCCTGCAACTATCAAAGGCACTGCCAAAGATGGTGTAGATATCGAAAATACTGCGTCACAAATCGTTCACCAATACGACCCAACTAAGAAATCTGTTGAAAAACCAGAAAAACCAACAGAAAAACGTGTAGTCAATATCCCAACTAAGGTTGAGTTTGAATTCACTAAGAAACTTGAAGGTCGTCAACTTAAAGCTGGTGAGTTTAGCTTTGTACTTAAGGATAGCAAGGGTAATGTTATCGAAACTGTAAGCAACGATGCTAACGGTAAGATCAAGTTCTCTGCCCTTGAGTACAAACGTGGTGAAGAAGGTAATCACGTCTATACAGTAGAAGAAGTAAAAGGTAACGATGCAACTGTTACTTATGATAAGATGGTAGCCACAGTTGTTGTTTCTGTAACTAAAGATGGTAAAGTCTTGACAGCGATTTCTCAATTGCCAGAAGATACTGAGTTCAACAACACTGTTATCCCACCATATACACCACCAACAACTCCACCAAACACACCTCCTACTACACCACCAACTACGCCTCCAACACCACCGACTCCTCCAACTCCAGTGGTTCCACCAGTGACACCACCAACTACACCAGAAGCTCCTAAAGGACCAGCACTTCCTGAAACAGGTGATGATGCGTCTATGGCAGCTATGGCTCTTGGAGGAATCCTTGCGGCAGCTGGACTAGGTTTGGCAGGAAAACGCAAAAAAGAAGACTAAGATAGTTCATAGGTTAAATCCCTCAACATAGTTAGTTAGACTATTTCAGTTTTCGAAAAAGAGACTCATCCCGATAGGGGTGGGTCTCTTTTGTATCTATCTTAAAGATGATTTGGTGTTTTATTAAAATATTAGATATAAGGTTAAGTAATAGAGATTTTAGGATTTATTTTATGCAAAACAGATCAGTGGTTTAAATTTCAGGAAAAGATTATTATAAATATTGATATGTACTAAAATACTTATGTGAAAAGGTTTATTGGTTGTCATGAAGTCCTAGCTGCAAATCACAACTCGTTTTTTATATTGATTAAAAATTAGAGAAAATACTTGCTTAATGATTAAAAAAAAGATACGATAGACTTTGGAAGAAGGTTAATAAATGTATAGAGTGCGTATTTTTTCAATAATGTCTTTGTTTTTGACGCCCATTTGGGGTACAAGGATTAACTTATAGGAAGATTTTGAATGAAACAAGCAAATCATGTTTTTGAAAAAGTGACAAAATACGGCATTCGTAAGTTGTCGGTAGGTGTAGGACCAGTTGCTATCGGGACATTCTTGTTAGCAGGTGGTTTTTTCGTGTCTAAACCAGTCTCTGCAGATCAGGTTACTAAGGATGCAACGGTACACATGGCCTATGTCGCTGAAAATGAATTAACAGCTGAAGAGCAACAGCAAGTGGTCCATGCTATTCCTGAGGACTACCAGAATGAAGATACTTTTTATTTGGTCTACAAACGTAAGGGTGCTACGCAAACTAGTCTTCCTCAGACAGGAAGTTCTGACTGGGTAGCGTCAGGTTTAGGACTAGCAACGGCGACCATGGCTGTGTTGCTGTTTTCAAAAAAACATCGTAAAAAAATTATTGGTTTGGTCTTGATTGGGGCCGCAGGGCAAAGTCTCCTTGTGCCAATAGAGGTTCTTGCCTTGCAAAACAAGGAGTTGCAGGCCTATAATCAGACCCTTGCTGTTGCAGACGAGGCGGACCTAGCTAAAGGTGTTATTGCAATTGATGGTTATGAGTATGTCGGTTATCTGCGTTACTCAGCTAAGCCAGAGCTTGAACAACCTTTGGAGAATACTTTGCAGGGGCTTGAGTCTTCAATAAAAGAAGAGACTACAGTAAATCAGGGTACAGCTGATAAGGATAGTGAGGGAATCAGTTGGAAAAAGGGAACTCAGGAGTCAGGTCACGAAGGCGAAGCTGTGGTTCAACCTGCTAATCCAGAGTATACCGGACCAAATAGTGCCAATGGTACGCAAGAATCAGGTCACGAAGGTGAAGCCCTTGTTCAACCAGTGGCTCCAGAATATACCGGCCCAATCAGTGCTAACGGCACACAAGAAGTTGGCAATGAAGGAGAGGCTGTGGTTCAACCAGCCAATCCAGCGTATACTGGTTCAATCAATAGCGACACTACCAGTGCCAAAGGCACACAAGAATCCGGTCATGAAGGCGAAGCTCTTGTTCAACCTGTCGCCCCAGAATATACCGGCCCAATCAGTGCCAATGGAACGCAAGAGGTTGGTCACGAAGGCGAGGCTCTAGTTCAACCCGCCACTCCAGAGTACACCGGTTCAATCAGTAGCGATACTACAAGTGCCAATGGTACGCAAGAAGTTGGTCACGAAGGTGAAGCTGTGGTTCAGCCTGTCAATCCAGCGTACACTGGTTCAATCAATAGCGACACTACCAGTGCCAAAGGCACACAAGAATCAGGCCACGAAGGTGAGGCCCTTGTTCAACCTGTCGCCCCAGAATATACCGGCCCAATCAGTGCCAATGGTACGCAAGAATCAGGTCACGAAGGTGAAGCTCTTGTTCAACCCGTAGCCCCAGAGTATACAGGTCCAATCAGTGCCAATGGCACCCAGGAAGCTGGTCACGAGGGTGAAGCTGTAGTTCAGCCTGTCAATCCAGCGTACACTGGTTCAATCAATAGCGACACTACCAGTGCCAAAGGCACACAAGAATCAGGCCACGAAGGTGAGGCCCTTGTTCAACCTGAGAATCCTGTTCATACCCCAGTTGTCGGCAGTATCACAGGGACTGAAACGCAAGCCATCGATTATCCTATCGAAGTGATTACGGATGATAACAAGTATGTGGATGAAGAAGTTGTCGAACAAGAGGGTAAAAAAGGTAGCCAAGAAATCCAGAAAATTTACCAAACCATTGATGGTGTCAAGGTTGGTGAGCCGACTATTGTGTCAGGTAAGGTTATTGAGGTGCCACAACCTAGAAAAATCCGTCGTGGAAGCAAGCCTCTAGATGGCACAACGACCGAAGAATCTATTGTAGAGCTTCCATTTAAAGAAATTGTCCAAGAAGATGACACACTTGAGAAAGGCACTTTACAGGTTGTCCAAGAAGGTCAAAAAGGCCAAAATAAAATCACCAAGGTTTATAAGACCTATAAGGGAAACAAGACTGCTGAAGAACCAACTGTTACTGAAACAGTGCTAGTGCCTGTCCAAGATCGTATCGTTCGCAAAGGAACTAAGGTATCTGAAAAACCAGTGCTTACGCTGACACAGATTGACAAGGATGACTTGGGTCGAAGTGCTAAACTTAGCTACAACTTGACTAATCCAGGTTCAGCAACTATCACGACTATTAAAGCGGTCCTTAAGCAAGATGGACAGGTTGTTCAAACGCTTGATATTCCTAGCACGACCTTGACTGCTGACCTAACCAACTTAGACTATTACAAGCCTTATACTCTTACAACAACCATGACCTTTGATCGTGGCAATGGTGAGGAGAGTCAGGTTTTGGCAGACCAAACTCTCCAACTGGATCTCAAGAAGGTTGAGCTTAAAGATTTTGCACGTACAGATTTGATCAAGTATGACAATCAAACAGAAGTGGATGAGACTCGTCTGACAGCTGTGCCTCAAGATCTCACGAATTACTACTTGAAACTGACTTCTGCGGATCAAAAGACGACTTACTTGGCAGTGAAAGCCATCGAAGAAACAACAGTTGATGGCAAGGCGGTTTATAAGGTAACTGCAGAAGCGGACAATTTGGTACAACGTGATGCCCAAAACCATTTTGCACAAACCTATAGCTATTACATTGAGAAACCTAAGGCTAGCCAAGCCAATGTCTACTATGATTTTGCTGACTTGGTCAATGCCATTCAAGCAAATCCATCTGGTGAATTTAGACTGGGCCAAAGCATGAGTGCTCGTCACGTCATTCCAAACGGCAAGTCATACATTACTTCAGAATTTACTGGTAAGTTGCTAAGTGATGGTGACAAACGCTATGCCATCTATGATTTAGAGCATCCATTGTTTAATGTTATCAATGGCGGAACTATCAAAAACATCAACTTTGAAAATGTAGATATCAATCGCCCTGGCCAAAATCAAATCGCGACGGTTGGATTTAACCTTAAAAATAAAGGTCTGATTGAAGATGTTAAGGTGACTGGTTCAGTTACTGGTAACAATGACGTGGCTGGTATCGTCAATAAGATTGATGAAGATGGCAAGATTGAGAATGTCGCCTTTGTCGGTAAGATTGACTCTGTCGGTAATAACTCGACAGTTGGTGGAATTGCTGGTTCAAACTACATGGGATTCGTTAACAGAGCCTATGTCGATGCGACTATTACAGCTCAAAATGCCAATGCAAGTATGTTAGTGCCATTTGTTACTTACATGCTTAACAGTTGGAAGTCAGGAACTAAGGCCAAGGTGACCAATTCAGTAGCCAAGGGTGTTCTTGATGTCAAAAACACACGAAATGTCGGTGGGATTGTTGCTAAGACATGGCCATACGGTGCTGTTCAAGACAACGTGACCTATGCCAAGGTTATTAAAGGTCAAGAAATCTTTGCTTCGAATGATGTCAATGATGAAGATGGTGGTCCTCATATCAAAGACCTCTTTGGTGTTGTTGGTTATAGCTCGGCCGAAGATGGCACGGGTAAAGATACCAAGAGTCCTAAAAAACTCAAACATTTGACTAAGGAAGAAGCCGACAAGCGTGTTGAAGGTTACAAGATCACAGCTGATACATTTGTCAGCGAGCCTTACGCGTTGAACACCCTTAACAACGTTTCTAGTCAAGCAGATTTTGCCAATATTCAAGACTATAATCCAGAATACAAACAGGCTTACAAGAATATTGAGAAATTCCAGCCATTCTATAACAAGGATTATATTGTCAACCAAGCCAACAAACTGGCTAAAGACCATAACTTGAATACCAAAGAGGTGCTCTCAGTGACACCAATGAAAGACAGTAATTTTGTTACTGACCTAAGCGCTGCTAACAAGATTATTGTTCACTACGCTGATGGTACCAAAGACTACTTCAAGCTTTCAGAGAGTTCAGAAGGGTTGAGCAATGTTAAGGAATATACTGTCACTGATTTGGGTATCAAGTATACTCCGAACATCGTTCAAAAAGACCATTCAAGCCTTATCAATGGAATCGTTGATATCTTGAAACCGATTGAGTTGCAGTCTGACCCAATTTACCAAAAACTTGGTCGTACAGGTCCAAATAAGGTCAATGCTATCAAGAACCTTTTCTTGGAAGAGAGCTTTGAGGCTGTTAAAACTAATTTGATCAACCTTGTGACTAAGCTGGTTCAAAATGAAGACCACCAGCTTAACCAATCACCAGCTGCTCAACAAATGATTCTTGACAAGGTTGAGAAGAATAAAGCAGCCCTCTTGCTAGGCTTGACCTACTTGAATCGTTATTACGGTGTGAAGTTTGATGATCTTAACATCAAAGAAATCATGCTCTTCAAACCAGATTTCTATGGTAAAAATGTGGATGTCCTTGACCGTTTGATTGAGATTGGCTCTAAGGAAAATAATATCAGTGGTTCAAGAACCTACGATGCTTTCGGTGAAGTTCTCGCTAAGAGTACCCTTTCTAGTGATCTTACCGACTTCCTCAACTACAACCGAAAACTCTTTACCACTATCGACAATATGAATGATTGGTTCATTGATGCCGCTAAGGATAAGGTTTACGTTGTAGAGAAGGCGTCTCAAAATGAAGGTGTTGGTGAGCACAAGTATCGTGTTTATGACAACCTCAGTCGTGGTCTCCACCGCAAGATGATTTTGCCATTGTTGAACCTTGATAAGACAGAAATGTTCCTGATTTCTACTTATGACACCATGTCTTATGGTACAGCTAACAAGTACAACACAACCCTAGAAAAGTTGAAACCTGAGATTGATCTAGCGGCTCAACGTCAAATCAACTACCTTGATTTCTGGCAAAGATTGGCCGCAGATAATGTCAAAAACAAATTGTTCAAAGACATTGTCAATCCAATCTGGGAAGGTTTCTACGTCTGGGGTCATGGTTGGCCAGGTTGGCCAGAGCGCTACGGCCAATTTAAGAACAGTACGGAAGTCTATGCGCCAATCCGTGAAATCTATGGACCAGTCGGTGAGTACTACGGTGATAACGGAGCTATGGCTGGTGCCTATGCTGCCATCTACGACAATCCATATGATAATCGTGCCAAGGTTACCTTCGTTATGTCTAACATGATTAGTGAGTACGGTGCATCAGCCTTCACTCATGAAACAACCCATATCAATGACCGTATTGCCTACTTTGGAGGTTTTGGTCGTCGTGAAGGAACAAATGTTGAAGCCTATGCCCAAGGAATGTTGCAATCACCAGCTACTCAAGGTCACCAAGGTGAATACGGTGCCTTAGGCCTTAACATGACCTTTGAAAGAGCCAACGATGGTAACCAGTGGTACAACACCAATCCAAACAAGTTGAACTCTCGTGAGGCCATCGACCGTTACATGAAGGGCTACAACGATACCCTTATGCTTCTAGATTCACTTGAAGGAGAAGCAGTCCTCAGTCAAGGCAAGCAAGAGCTCAATAACGCATGGTTCAAGAAGGTAGATAAACAGCTACGAGGCAATAGTAAAAACCAATACGACAAGGTGCGTGCTCTAAGTGATAGCGAAAAGGCTATTAGTTTGACCACTATTGATGACCTTGTGGATAATAACCTCATGACCAATCGTGGACCTGGAAATGGTGTTTATAAACCGGAGGACTTCTCCTCTGCCTATGTCAATGTGCCTATGATGTCTGCTATTTATGGTGGTAATACCAGTGAGGGCTCTCCAGGTGCTATGTCCTTCAAGCACAATACCTTCAGACTCTGGGGATACTACGGCTATGAAAAAGGTTTCCTAGGTTATGCGACCAACAAGTATAAACAAGAAGCAAAAGCGGCTGGTAAGGATACCCTTGGAGACGACTTTATCATTAGCAAGATTTCTGATGGTCAGTTCAACTCCCTAGAAGACTTCAAGAAAGCTTACTTCAAAGAAGTCAAAGAAAAAGCGTCACATGGTTTGACGACAGTTACGATTGATGGCACATCAGTAAGCTCTTACGATGATTTGTTAGCCTTGTTTAAAGTGGTAGTTGCCAAAGACGCTGCAAGTCTTAAAACGGATAATAATGGCAATAAATCTGTGTCAACAAGCCATACGACAAAACTCAAAGAAGCTGTCTATAAGAAACTCCTACAAGAGACAGATAGTTTCACAAGTTCTATTTTCAAATAATAGATGAAAGAAACCCTTTTGGTAACTGCCAAAGGGGTTTTTGATACTGTCGGGAATGCGGGTGGTAGGAGCCTTTAGGTCAGTGTTGGCAAGGGATTGAGAAAGATGTGAGTTAAGCCATTAAAAAAATTCCTTTTGAAGGGAGAGAATTTTGAATTTTAATAAATATCACTATAACTAAAAAATAAGGTTAGAGTGACGAACGTTTTTAATAAAAGATGGTTTGATATAAAAGTATTTTGAAAATTATAGAACTGACAAAATAGGGGATTGTGCTAAACAAAAGTACGAACGATTTGATGTTTCAAAGGACTTAGATAAAAGTTTTAAATTAATGTTTTTTAATAAAAGTTAAACTTTTACACGATTATTAGTATATATTTGACAATTTAATAATTATAGTATAAAATGGAAAACGTATATAAAGTAATTTGGATATTGAGGAAATTTATTATTATGAGAGATATGTTTAATAAACGCCAACGTTTTTCATTAAGAAAATATAGCTTTGGTGTGGCCTCTGTCCTTTTGGGAGTTTCAATC
>ERZ1699240.523-NODE-523-length-9814-cov-3.167647_pt1 | contig 9814 bp, 5 predicted proteins | sample MGYA00581535_ERZ1699240 | MGnify/ENA primary metagenome ERZ1699240 (study PRJEB42319, sample SAMD00040327) | human oral metagenome | material: saliva | host: Homo sapiens | study: EMG produced TPA metagenomics assembly of PRJDB4115 data set (Metgenomic analysis of... | reverse complement strand
CATCCTGTCAGGAAAGGATGACCGCATCTTGTTGGTCATTGAGCCTTGTTCGTCTGATTATGAAGAGGCAGTGCTTTAGTATGCTCGGCGTTTGGCAGACTTGCAGAAAAAAGTGACAGATAAGGTTTTCATGGTTATGCGTGTATATACTGCAAAGCCACGTACCAATGGAGATGGCTACAAGGGCTTGGTTCATCAGCCAGATACTTCGAAGGCTCCAAGCTTGATTAATGGTTTGCAGGCTGTTCGTCAACTTCATTATCGAGTGATTACAGAAACAGGATTGACTACAGCAGATGAAATGCTGTATCCGGCCAATCTGGTCTTAGTTGATGATTTGGTGAGTTATCATGCAGTAGGTGCACGTTCAGTCGAAGACCAAGAACACCGTTTTGTAGCTTCAGGAATCGATGCACCAGTGGGAATGAAGAACCCAACATCTGGAAACCTATCTGTGATGTTTAATGCCATCTATGCTGCACAAAACAAACAAACCTTTCTCTTTCATGGTCAAGAAGTTGAAACTTCAGGAAATCCCTTGGCTCACGTCATCCTTCGCGGTGCTTTGAATGAATACGGGAAAAATGAACCTAACTTCTACTATGAAACTCTTCTAGATGCTATTGGGCGTTACGAGTCTATGGGGCTCGAAAATCCCTTTATCATGATTGATACCAACCATGATAATTCAGGGAAACAGTATATGGAGCAAGTTCGCATTGTTCGCCAAACTCTTCTCAACCGTGCCTGGAATGAAAAGATTAAGAAGACAATTCGAGGCTTCATGATTGAGTCTTACTTAGCAGATGGGCGCCAAAACCAGCCAGAAATCTTTGGACGTTCCATTACAGACCCATGTTTGGGCTGGGAAAATACAGTAGCTTTAGTAGAAGAAATCTATTCTACCTTAACAAAATAAGTGAAAAGGATGGAGTTGGGGGAATCTCAACTCCTTTTGATGAAAATGATAGTTGGACACGGAATCGATATTGAAGAATTAGCTTCTATACAAAATGCAGTTGAAAAAAGAGAAGGCTTTGCGCAGCGTGTCTTGACAGACAAGGAAATGGAGCGCTTTGCCAGTCTCAAAGGTCGCAGACAGGTCGAGTATTTGGCTGGTCGTTGGTCAGCTAAAGAGGCTTTCTCAAAGGCTATGGGAACGGGAATTGGGAAGCTAGGCTTTCAGGATTTGGAAGTCTTGAACGATGAGAAGGGAGCTCCCTACTTCAGCAAATCCCCATTTTCAGGAAATGTTTGGTTATCGATTAGCCATACAGAACAGTTTGTGACAGCTAGTGTTATTTTGGAGGAAAATCATGAAAACTAGTCCACATAGACCAACCAAGGCCCTCATTAATCTAGAAGCAATCCGCTACAATATCCAGCAGATGGGAACACACATTCCCAAAGATACTCTCAAATGGGCGGTTGTGAAAGCCAATGCCTATGGACATGGAGCGATAGCTGTTGCGACGGCTATCCAGGATGATGTAGATGGCTTTTGTGTGTCAAATATTGATGAGGCCATCGAACTCCGTCAGGCAGGTATCGCTAAGAAGATTCTCATTTTGGGGGTATCTGAGGTTGAATCTCTTTCATTGGCTAAGGAGTATGCCATCACCTTAACAGTGGCAGGATTGGAATGGATCCAGAAACTCATAGCTACAGAGCCAGACTTAGCTGGTTTAACCGTTCACCTTAAGATTGACTCAGGTATGGGGCGAATTGGTTTTAGAAGTGCAAGCGAGTCAGCAAAAGCTCAAGCTTTACTCAAGGAACATGGAGCCAATGTTGAAGGAATCTTTACCCACTTTGCAACTGCGGATGAAGAGTCGGATAGCTACTTTAACCAACAGTTGGAATGTTTCAAGGAAATAATCGCAGGCTTGCAAGAAGTACCAGAATTGGTTCATGCGAGTAACTCTGCGACTACTCTATGGCATGCGGAAACGATTTTTAATGCAGTTCGTATGGGAGATTCTATGTATGGTCTCAATCCAAGTGGACAAGTTTTGGAATTGCCTTATGAACTAAAACCAGCCTTAACTTTAGAGTCAGCCATCGTTCATGTCAAAACAGTAGAGGCTGGAGCTTGTATGGGCTACGGAGCGACTTATCAGGCAGACAGTGAGCAAGTCATTGCCACTTTGCCAATCGGTTATGCAGATGGTTGGACACGAGACATGCAGAATTTCTCAGTTCTGGTGGATGGCCAATTGTGTCCCATTGTAGGGCGTGTATCCATGGACCAAATCACCATTCGCTTACCTAAGCTTTACCCATTGGGTACCAAGGTAACTTTAATTGGCTCAGACGGTGATAAAGAAATTACTGCAACAGATGTAGCAGTTTACCGAGGAACCATCAATTATGAGGTGGTTTGTCTCCTCAGTGATCGAATTCCAAGAGAATATTATTAAGAAATAGAAGGAAAGGAGAAGAGCATGAATTTACATCAACCCTTGCATGTCTTACCAGGAGTAGGACCTAAATCAGCAGAGAAATATGCCAAACTAGGAATTGAAAACTTGCAAGATCTCTTGCTCTACTTCCCTTTCCGTTATGAAGATTTTAAGACTAAGCAGGTGCTAGAGCTAGAAGACGGTGAAAAGGCTGTTTTATCTGGTCAGGTAGTGACACCAGCCAGTGTTCAATATTATGGTTTTAAGCGTAATCGCCTACGCTTTAGCCTTAAGCAGGGAGAGGTTGTTTTTGCAGTTAATTTCTTCAATCAACCCTACCTAGCTGACAAGATTGAACTAGGAGCAACCTTGGCTGTCTTTGGCAAGTGGGATCGTGCCAAGGCTAGTCTCACAGGAATGAAGGTTTTAGCCCAGATCGAGGATGACCTCCAACCTGTCTATCGCCTAGCGCAAGGCGTCAGTCAAGCAGGACTTGTTAAAGTCATCAAGACAGCCTTTGATCAAGGACTGGACCTCTTGATAGAAGAAAACATCCCCCAGTCCTTGCTAGATAAATACAAACTCATGCCTCGCAGTCAGGCTGTGCGTGCCATGCATTTTCCTAAGGATTTGGCAGAATACAAACAGGCTCTCCGTCGAATCAAGTTTGAGGAACTCTTTTATTTCCAAATGCAATTACAGACCCTCAAGTCTGAAAATAAGGTTGATGGAAGTGGTCTGGTCTTGAACTGGTCTCAGAAAACATTAACTGCAGTTAAAGAGAAATTGCCTTTTGCCTTGACCCAAGCCCAAGAAAAAAGCCTGCAAGAAATCCTAACAGATATGAAGTCGGACCATCACATGAATCGACTCTTACAAGGGGATGTAGGAAGTGGGAAGACAGTGGTTGCAGGTCTTGCTATGTATGCAGCTGTAACGGCAGGGTATCAGGCTGCCCTCATGGTTCCAACAGAGATTCTTGCAGAGCAGCATTTTGAAAGTCTAGAGAGTCTCTTTCCTGATTTGAAATTAGCTCTCCTAACAGGTTCATTGAAAGCTGCAGAAAAACGCAAGGTCTTGGAAACCATTGCTAAGGGGGAAGCCGATGTGATTATCGGAACCCATGCTCTTATACAAGACGGCGTGGACTATGCCCGACTCGGCTTGATTATCATCGATGAGCAACACCGCTTTGGTGTAGGGCAAAGGCGTATTTTACGTGAAAAAGGAGAAAATCCAGATGTCCTCATGATGACGGCAACACCGATTCCACGAACCTTAGCCATCACAGCCTTTGGAGATATGGATGTTTCCATTATTGACCAGATGCCAGCTGGACGCAAACCAATCGTGACACGTTGGATTAAGCATGAGCAACTGCCCCAGGTCTTGACTTGGTTGGAGGGTGAGATTCAGAAAGGCTCCCAAGTCTATGTGATCTCTCCTTTAATTGAAGAATCTGAAGCCTTGGATCTTAAAAATGCCATTGCTCTATCAGAAGAATTGACGGCTCATTTTGAAGGGAAAGCAAAAGTTGCGCTCTTACATGGGAAGATGAAGAGTGATGAAAAAGACCAGATTATGCAGGATTTCAAAGAGAGAAAGACAGATATCCTGGTCTCTACAACGGTTATCGAAGTTGGGGTAAATGTGCCAAATGCGACAGTCATGATTATCATGGATGCTGACCGTTTCGGACTTAGTCAGCTCCATCAGCTCAGAGGTCGTGTCGGTCGTGGAGACAAGCAGTCCTATGCAGTTCTAGTGGCCAATCCAAAAACTGACTCTGGGAAAGACCGCATGCGTATCATGACGGAAACGACCAATGGTTTTGTCCTTGCAGAAGAAGATTTGAAAATGCGAGGTTCTGGTGAAATTTTTGGAACTAAACAGTCGGGTCTACCAGAGTTTCATGTAGCTGATATCATCGAAGACTTCCCAATCCTTGAGGAAGCTAGAAAGGTAGCTAGCTATATCAGCTCCCTCCCAAATTGGCGAGAGGATCCAGAGTGGCACATGATTGCCTTACATCTAGAGAAGAAAGAATATCTGGATTAAGCTTTTTCTAAGATAATGTTAAGTTTGCTTTTAGGGTGAGTATCTATACTAGAGTCATCCAAAAGAAACGAGGACTCTCTCATGACTATTAAAGTAAATTACCAAAAGACATTTCAAAAGGAAACTCAACCTTCTCCTAAATACTAAGAAAAGAGCGAAATCGCTCTTTTTTATTTTTTTAAAACTACTTTCAGAGGGATTCTTGCTGGGGTCGGACATTAAATCCACTTTCCGTTTCCCTTTCTTTCTTGCATTGCTTCCCCATATGTGCTACAGTTATGATAACGGTTACAAAATAAAGGAGAGTTCTATGAGAAATCCAGCATTAGTAGAAGAAATGAAAACATATAAAGGAAGAGATGAAGTACCTCAGGATTTTGATGCTTTTTGGGATGGTGAGATTGACAAGGTTTCGGTCTTGCAAGACTACCAACTAGAGGAACGTGATTTTCATATTCCAAACGTGAAATGCTATGAACTTACTTTTAAAGGTACACGTGATGGCCTTGTCTATGCGCGTGTAGTCTTACCAAAATCAGAAGAGAAAGTACCAGTTGTTTTCCACTTCCATGGGTATATGGGACGTTGCTGGGATTGGACAGATATGCTAGCCTTTACCGTCGCTGGTTATGGGGTTGTATCTATGGATGTTCGTGGGCAATCTGGTTACTCACAAGATGGCTTGCGTTCGCCTCTCGGAAATACAGTTAAGGGGCAAATCATCCGTGGTGCAGTAGAAGGAAAAGAGCAACTCTTCTATAAGGATGTTTATCTTGATATTTATCAATTGATTGAGATTGTAGCTAGTCTCCCTCAAGTAGATGAGGGGCAATTGGCTAGTTATGGAGCTTCGCAAGGAGGAGCCTTGGCTTTAGTGGCTGCTGGTCTCAATCCACGTATCAAGCGAACAGTTGCAATCTATCCATTCTTGTCAGACTTTAGACGAGTATTAGAAATTGGGAATACCAGTGAAGCCTATGATGAACTCTTCCGTTATTTTAAGTTTCATGATCCATTCCATGAAACAGAAGAACAGATCATGGAGACGCTTGGTTATATCGATGTGAAAAACCTTGCCCATCGCATTAAAGGTGAGGTGAGAATGATTACAGGGCTTGATGACGATGTCTGCTATCCAATCACCCAGTTCGCTATTTACAATCGTTTGACTTGTGAAAAGAGCTATCGTCTCATGCCAGAATATGCCCACGAGGCTATGAATGTCCATGTCAATGACCAGGTTTACAACTGGTTGTGTGGTAGTGAGATTCCCTTTACCTATGTAGGTCATTAAAAAAATGAAAAAGAGCCCTGCTAAAACAGGGCTTTCTTTGTTGAGGAGTAAAGAAAGTAGTTTCAAAAAGTTTGAAACATAGAAATATATCTGAAAGTAAATTCTATTATAGATTACTAAGGCTAAAACTTGGAATATTTATTATATAATAAGTGTAGTATCAATTTGAAAGGAGTAAAATTGTTGCTTGCTTTAAGATATAAAGTAGAAAAATGCAACAGAAATTCAGATGAAAAGAATGGGAAAAACCCATCAACAATACAGTTTCTTTCTTGCTCAAAGCCCTAGGGGCAAAAATTTTTAAGCAAAAAAGAAAGCGCTTTATTTTTGTGGAAAATGGAAGGAAATATATGACACAGAGAGATTTTGAACGGAAACAACGTTTTGGGATTAGAAAATTTACAGTAGGAGCTGCATCAGTAGTCATTGGGGCAGTTGTTTTTGGTGCTTCACCAGTTTTAGCTCAAGAAGCTCCAGCAACCAGTGGTGAAACAGCTGGACAAGCTTTGCCAGAATTGCCAAAAGAAGTAGAATCAGGAAATCTAGCTAACCTTGATAAGGAACTTGCTGATAAGTTGGCAAAAGCGACGGATAAAGGAACTGAAGTAAACCGTGAAGAGCTGAAAGCAAACCCAGGTTCTGAAAAACCGACAGAAACTGAAAAACCAACAGAAACTGAAAAACCAACAGAAACTGAAACTCCAGCAGAGACTCCAGCAGCTGAAACTGAGAATGAGGAAGTTGGTAGCGTCCCACGTGACTTCTACGCAAGAGAATTAGAAAATGCCAATGTTGTCGTTGAAAAAGAAGATGTTGAAACCAATCCTTCAAACGGTCAAATAGTTGACATGAAAGACGAGCTGGACAAGGTTAAAAAACTTCAGAATGCGACTATTCATATGGAATTCAAACCAGATGCATCTGCACCAAATTTATACAGTCTTTTCTCAGTTTCAAGTGATACCAAAGTAGATGAATACTTCACCATGGCAATCCTTAATAACACAGCTATCGTTGAAGGTCGTGATGCCAATGGAAAACATTTCTATGGTGATTATAAAACTGCTCCTTTGAAGATTAAGCCAGGTGAGTGGAACTCTGTAACCTTTACAGTTGAAAGACCAAATGCAGACCAACCAAATGGTCAAGTTCGCGTCTATGTAAATGGTGTCTTGTCGCGCACAAGTCCTCAGTCTGGTCGTTTCATCCAAGACATGCCAGATGTCAATCGTATGCAAATTGGTACATTGAAACGTAAAGGCAAAAACCATTGGGGCGCTAATCTTAAAGTCCGTAATCTAACGGTTTATGACCGTGCTCTTTCTCAAGAAGAAGTTAAAAAACGTAGCCAACTTTTTGAAAGAGGAGAGTTGGAGAAGAAACTTCCTGAAGGAGCAGAAGTTACTGATAAACTGGATGTTTTTGAAGGTGGTGAGAACCGTAAGCCAAATAAAGATGGTATCGCAAGCTACCGCATTCCAGCCCTGCTGAAAACTGATAAGGGAACCTTGATTGCTGGAGCTGATGAACGTCGTTTGCATCACTCTGACTGGGGTGATATCGGTATGGTCATTCGTCGTAGTGATGATAAGGGCAAAACGTGGGGAGATAGAATTGTCATCTCAAATCCTCGTGATAATGAGAATGCCAGAAGAGCTCATGCGGGATCACCAGTCAACATTGACATGGCCCTAGTCCAAGATCCGAAAACTAAGAGAATCTTCTCTATTTTTGATATGTTCGTAGAAGGTGAAGCTGTCAGAGATTTACCAGGAAAAGCACCACAAGCCTATGAGCAAATTGGTGACAAGGTTTACCAAGTTCTGTACAAAAAAGGTGAAGCAGGACGATATACAATCCGTGAAAATGGTGAAGTCTTTGATCCTGAAAATAGAAAGACAGAATACCGTGTTGTAGTTGATCCTAAACAACCAGCTTATAGCGATAAGGGGGATCTATACAAGGGTGAAGAACTAATTGGCAATGTCTATTTCGACTACAGTGACAAGAATATCTTTAGAGTTTCAAATACCAACTATCTCTGGATGTCTTATAGTGATGATGATGGGAAAACATGGTCAGCACCTAAAGATATTACATACGGTATTCGCAAGGACTGGATGCACTTCTTAGGTACTGGACCTGGTACAGGGATTGCCTTGCACTCAGGACCTCACAAAGGTCGTCTCGTTATCCCAGTCTATACTACAAATAACGTATCTTACTTGAGTGGTTCTCAGTCTTCACGTGTTATTTACTCAGATGACCATGGTGAAACTTGGCAAGCAGGTGAAGCAGTCAATGATAACCGTCCAGTAGGTAACCAAACAATTCACTCTTCAACTATGAATAATCCAGGTGCTCAAAATACTGAGTCAACTGTTGTTCAGTTGAATAATGGGGATCTCAAACTCTTCATGCGTGGATTGACAGGAGATTTGCAGGTTGCAACAAGTAAAGATGGCGGAGCGACCTGGGAAAAAGATGTAAAACGCTATTCAGATGTCAAAGATGTCTATGTTCAAATGTCAGCTATTCATACTGTACAAGATGGTAAGGAATATATCGTCCTCAGTAACGCAGGTGGACCAGGACGTTACAACGGTTTGGTACACTTGGCACGTGTGGAAGCTAACGGAGAATTAACTTGGCTTAAACATAATCCAATTCAAAGTGGTAAATTTGCCTATAACTCATTGCAAGATCTTGGGAATGGTGAATTTGGCTTACTTTATGAACATGCAGATGCCAATCAAAATGAATATACTTTGTCTTATAAGAAATTCAACTGGGATTTCTTGAGCAAAGATATGGTTGCACCAACTAAAGCAAAAGTAAAAAGTGCAGTAGATATGGGTAACAATATTGTTGCACTAGAATTTGATTCAGAAGTCTTGGTAAACCAAGCTCCTGTTCTTAAATTAGCGAATGGAAACCTAGCAACCTTCTTAACTCAGTACGATACAAAAACACTGCTATTTGTTGTCAAAAAAGAAGATATTGGCCAAGAAGTTACAGAGATAGTTGATGGTGCGATTGAGAGCATGCATAATTTGCCAGTTAGCCTTGAAGATGCAGGAATCCCTGGTGGAATTAATGGTAAAGAACCTGCCATTCATGAAGTTCCAGAGTTCACTGGAGGCGTCAATGGTGACGAAGTGGCAGTACATGAAGTTCCAGAATATAATCCAGTGGAGACCTCAAAAGGGGAACCAGCAGTACATGAAGTCCCAGAATTCGAAGGTGGCGTAAATGGCGAAGAGGCAGCTGTAACAGAGGCGCCTGAGTATACAGAAGCCATTGGAACAGTGGGCGACGAGCCAGCACCAACAGTAGAAGTTCCGGAATCCACAGGTGGTGTCAATGGCGACGAAGCAGCTGTAACAGAACTTCCTGAGTACACTGAAGCTATTGGAACTGCAGGTGATGAAGCCGCACCAACAGTAGAAATCCCAGAATTCACAGGCGGAGTAAATGCAGTCGAAGCAGCAGTCAATGAAGTTCCAGAATTCGTAGGTGGTGTGAATGCAGTTGAGGCTCTTAAGAATGAATTGCCTGAGTTCGTAGGCGGAGTCAACTCTGTTCTAGCTCTCAAGCATGAACTTCCAGAATTCGTGGGTGGCGTGAATGCAGTTGAAGCGCTTAAGAATGAACTTCCAGAATTTACAGGTGGATCTAATGCAGTCCAAACACTTGAGCGAGAACTTCCAGAATTCACAGGTGATGTCAATGCAGTCGAAGCGGCAGTCAATGAAGTTCCAGAATATAAGAGCGAGGAACAACCACTTGTAACTCTAGTAGCACAACAAGATAAGACTTACCAAGCTCCTGCAGCTCAACCACAACAACCTGCTCTACCAGAGACAGGAAGTGAAGTTTCAACTTCTCTAGTATCTCTCGGACTTGTTGGAATGTTCTTAGGATTATTTGGTATGGCTAAGAAAAAAGAAGGTTAATGCACAATTAAATCTTAAAGATATCTAAGAAAAAATAGTGAAATTGAAAGATTCTGTGACGGTGATTTGTTACAGGCTCTTTCGTTTATAGAAAGCATAGAAAG
>ERZ1699240.503-NODE-503-length-10119-cov-17.772218_pt1 | contig 10119 bp, 10 predicted proteins | sample MGYA00581535_ERZ1699240 | MGnify/ENA primary metagenome ERZ1699240 (study PRJEB42319, sample SAMD00040327) | human oral metagenome | material: saliva | host: Homo sapiens | study: EMG produced TPA metagenomics assembly of PRJDB4115 data set (Metgenomic analysis... | reverse complement strand
ATATGACGTAATATTTCACGCTCAATGTCACGAAAGGTTCACCTAAGAAACATAGGGCAATAAATAAGGTGTTCACCACCCTTTAGCTTTACCCTGAAACATATCTCCCCTTAACAAAGGGTCGCCCCGAGCAAACACCACAGGACGAACCCTCAAACGCAGCCGCAGAAGAAAGGGTCGATCATGACCGAAACCATTGCAGCACAGGCACCCCTCGCCGACACCTCCGAGCAGTTCAAGCTCGCCTTCGGCCACCAGCCCGCAGGCGTCGCCATCATCACCGCAACCGACGAAAACGGCGCACCCGCAGGTTTCACCGCCTCCTCGCTGACCTCCGTCGCCGCAGAACCGCCCATCATCGCCTTCTCCCTCAAGGCCAACAGCGGCTCCGCAGCAAAGATCGCGGCAGCATCCTCCTTCCTCGTGCACATGCTCGACGCTGAGAATGTCACCCTCGCGAAAAACTTCGCAACCCACGACTACCCCCGCTTCGACGACCCCAGCACCTGGGAATTCGTCCACACCGGCGAGCCCCTCGTCCACGGCGTGCGCCGCGTACTGCGCGCAACCCCGCTCAGCCGCGTTGAGGCCGGCCCCGCACTCGTCTTCACCGCGCAGGTTGAAGAGTTCATCCGCAACGATTGCGAAGGCACCCCGCTGGTCTACCACTCGCGTAACTTCCACGCGCTGGGTGACCACTCGAACGTGAACAACTACAGCATCTAACCCCGCGCAGGGGTCACGGGGCGGTATTCGACGACCATGAGGCGACGAATACCGCCCCGCGGCGTACCCTGAACATAAAAGCGCACCCAATACAGCTCAGAAGGAACAGTCATGACGGCTCAAACCACCCAGCCCGCATCCCTCCCCTGGCTCGAAAAGCTCATCGCAATCCCCACCGTCTCCGGAACCTCCAACCTGGAACTTATTGAGCTCATCGAAGCCGAATTTTCCCGCTACGGCTACAGCGGCGTGCGCACCTACAACGAGGACGGCACCCGCGCCAACCTGCTGGTCACCGTCCCTGCCGCTGACGGCACCACCCGCGGCGGCCTCATTCTCTCCGGCCACACGGACGTCGTACCCGTCGCCGGTCAGGCGTGGGACGCCGACCCCTTCACCCTGCGTGTGGAGGGTACCCGCGCCTACGGTCGCGGCGTGTGCGACATGAAGGGCTTCCTCGCCGTGGCGCTTTGGCTGTTGCCGCGCGTTGCGGAGGCGAAGCTGCGCACTCCCCTGCACTTCGCGTTCTCCTACGATGAGGAAATCGGTTGCATTGGTGCACCCTCCCTTATCGAGGAGTTCGTGGCGCGCGACCTCGCCCCCGACTACGCGATTGTTGGTGAGCCCTCCAGCATGCGCATTATCGACGCGCACAAGGGCGCACACCGCGGCCGCGTCACCTTCACCGGCGTGCCCAAGCACGGCTCCCTCGCCACCCATGGCGTGAACGCGGTTGCCGCAGCAGGCGAGTTCATCACCTTCTTCACCGACATGGCGGACCAGTGGGAAGAAGAAGGCCCGTTCGACGAGTCGTTCATCATTCCCCACTCCACCGGTAGCGTGAACCTGGCAACCGGCGGCCTGCAGTACAACATCGTCGCCGAGCAGGCTGTGGTGGAGTACGATGTGCGCACTCTGCCGCAGGTGACCACCGAATCCTTCGTGGAGCGCATTGACCGCGAACTTTCGGAGGTCATACTGCCCGACCTGCAGGCGCGCGCCGCACGCGCCGAAAAGCTGACCGGTGCAGAGCCCGGTAGCCTCACCTCCCGCGTGGGTGTGAAGCACGAACTGCTCGCAGCCGTGCCGGGCCTGGGTACCGAGGACGACGCACCCATCGTACACCTCGCCCATGAGTGGCTGGGCACCAATGACGCACCACAGAAGGTCACCTACGGCACCGAGGCGGGCCAGTTCCAGCGCGCCGGCGTGCAGAGCATCATTTGCGGTCCCGGCGATATTGCCCAGGCGCACTCCCCGAACGAGTGGATTGAGCTGGAGCAGCTGAGCGAATGCGAGCGCTTCTTCGAGGCGATTCTCGACTGGGCGAGCGCCAAGTAGTAGCCGTGTAGCTGCGTAACAGCCAGTCCACCGCGGTTCGCAAGAGCCGCAGTTAGAGCCGCATAAAAATTACAGAAACTGCCCGGGTACCCCGTGAGGTGCCCGGGCATTCTATGCTGATGGCAAGTGGTGTGGGCGGGGGTGAGTGTTGGTTTGATCGCGGGTTTATTCGTGAGTTTCTCCATGGGTTCAACCGCGAGTTTATGGAATGAGTCCAAGGTGTGGACTATGACCGATTTTCCCCTCATTCGCCACATTTATTTTTAAACGAAAAACCCGAAAAACCGCTTATGTCTAAGGGTGAAATAACACAAAAGTATTGCCCTTCTAGGGTATTCAGGGTTCCATAGATGCCAAAGGTTAAACACGCCACTCGGGCGGCATAGCCCCACACAAAACCACACCTCCCTCACGCTCGGCACTGCGCACCCGACCGAATCCCGGTTTACCACCCGCAGTTCACTACCTGAAGGACACCCCGTGTACACCATCAGCCCCTACCTCGCCGAATTCCTCGGCACGCTCATCATGTGCACCATCGGCTGCGGCGTCATCGCCAACGTCGAACTCCGCCGCTCCAAAGGCCACGGCGACAACTTCTTCACCATCGCCTTCGGCTGGGGCTTCGCCGTCACCTTCGGCGTCTACGCCTCCCACGCCTACTCCGGCGGCCACCTAAACCCCGCCGTATCCATCGGACTGGCAGCCTACGGCGAATTCCCCTGGGAGAAGGTCCCCGGCTACATCATCGCCCAGGTCCTCGGCGCAATGGTCGGTGCCGGACTGGTCTACCTCAACTACCTGCCCCACTGGAAGGCAACCGCCGACAAGAAGATTAAGCTCGGCATCTTCGGTACCGTCCCCGCCATTCACAACTACTTCACCAACGCCCTCTCCGAAATGATTGGCACGTTCATGCTGGTCTTCTCGGCACTGTACACCGGCGTGAACTTCAAGCCGTCCATCAGTGGCGGTGTGGAACTCTCCCTCAACCTCAACGACGTGCTCAAGCCCCTCGCCTTCGGCTTCATGGTCGCCGTGCTCGTCATCGGTCTGGGTGGTCAGACCGGCTACGCCCTGAACCCCGCCCGTGACTTCGGTCCGCGCCTCATGCATGCCCTGCTGCCCATCCACGATAAGGGTTCCTCGCGCTGGTTCTACGCGTGGGTTCCAATTTGCGGCCCGATTGCCGGTGGTTTCATGGGTGGCGCGTTCTTCAAGCTCTACTACGAGGGTCAGGTCAGCCCGTGGCTGTTCGTTTCCAGCGCTCTGGCGGTTGTGGTTCTGCTCTTCGCGTGGTGGGCTAATAGCCACCTGTACCGTGCACCCAGCTCCGAGGTCGTCCCCGAATTTGAGGACACCCACGCTACCGCGGCGGCACGCGCAGCAACCTACACCCCGACCGGTTCCATGCCGATTCTGCTACCCGAAGAGGTGAAGGGTAACCGTAGCACCCGCGTCGTGAACCGCGTGACCGACGACGAGTAGTCTTCCCGCCTGGGAACTTCCCTGTCTAGGGTTTCATCTAAAACGGCGAACCCCTCATTTTCATAACCTGACTTATGTTGTTCAGGTTATGAAAATGAGGGGTTCGTTGCGTCTACCTCACGGAAGGAGGTTCATTCAGGGGTGCCGAAAAGAAATATCGTCTAGAAAGGTCCTAGCTTAGGAATAAAAAGAGTCATCTCCTGAACGATATACTCTGCATCTTCCAAAGCCTCTTCAGCTTCTTCCACAGCTATAGGCTCATAATCCAAACCGGGATACTCAACCTCATGGCGAGTTCGACGCAAGCGAGAATACAGCTTACCCACCACATCATGAGGGCCTCGCTGAGCACGCAACGCATCACCCACCACAATATGACCTCCCCGAGTAGTCGGCCGCAGACCCTGCACCGCCAAGGCAGCAGTCATCGCCAACCTCGAAGCATCATAGAGGAGCGTATAGGCACCTTCCGGATCATCAACCACCAGACGATGCGCCGTCTTTAGATGCCGATGAGCACGCAACAACAGACCTTGAGCATGCTCACGATTTACAGTAACCCGTTCCAACTCACCGGCATTAATCAGCTCAAGCATGCGCTCCCGGCCAACAGTCCAAGGACCAGGAGTCGGGGCATTAGGCTTCAGCGTCGACATCATTCACCTCCAGCTGCCCAAAGAGAACCTCCATCGGGCGCGAGCGCACAGTCTGCACGAAACCATCCTGCGAGTTCCATGCCTCATGAGATAGCCGCTTTACGTTCACCTCATAGCCAAGCTTCTGCTCAGCATCATCAATAGCCTCATACAGCTTCTGACGTGAAGGGGAACCAACAACCAACACATCAATATCATTCGGCACGTGCCCAGCCACCCCAGAACGACGGCTAGCCCACGAGCCATAAATAGCGGCACCCTCAATATTGGAAATGCCCTGCAAAGTATCCCGGAGCACCGGAACGGGGCCATAAGTTACCAGGATCAACTGACGCATCGCCTGGCCCACCGGATTATCAACCTTGGCTTGCACCATACGGGTCCTACCAACATTCTGGACAGTCACCAGACCGGACTGTTCCAGACGATTCACCTCTCGGGAGACAGTCGGCAACGATGCACGTGTCGCATCAGCAATCTGAGACACCGTGTACTGCTGCTCAGGGTGAGAGAACAGCAATGCCATCACTTCACCCTGCAGGTCACTACGCAAGATAGGAAGGAGACTAGGAGCAGACGTTTTCATAACATGAATTATATCAATCATGTTATGAAAACGTCTGCTATTTTTTGGAGGGGTATTAGGCTGCAGCGGAAGCCATTGCCAGCACCCGATCATGCTTAGCGAGGCGGCGCTTCTGAATCGCGCGCACCACCCAGATGCACACCGCACCCAGAACCGCGCCGGCAGTATTGTTCACAATGTCATCCACATCGAAAGTACGGTAGGTGAAGCCCGCCAGACCCCAGTTACCGGTCAGCTGGCTCAGCTCAATGAAGCTCGAGAGCGCGAAGCCACTTAGTGCCGTAGCGCGCAGACCCCAGCGCAGGCAGCCCGCCGTAAAGAAGCCCAGGGGAATGAACATCGCAATATTGAAGAAGAGCTGCGCGTACACGGTAGTCGCGAAGCGGCGCAGACCCATGCCGGCCGTCAGGTCCCACGCCTGCTGCCAGCTCCAGCCCACATAGAAGCGCGGGTAGTACAGTTCGGGGTTCGTGACGCTATTCGCGCTACCAATCGGAGTCAGCGTCAGCGAAAGAATCGAGGCAAGGAACAACGCGAAAGATGCAGTCAGCAGGTATTGGCGGGTGCTGTGCGCTCGACCGGTCCTCTTGGCACGCAGGCGCATACCAATGAACCCGATGATAGAGAGTGCGACAGTAAGCGCCGCAATCTCGATGGCGAAGGTGCCAATCATGTGTTTACTGAGCAGTTCCTGCATGCCGTGTGTTCCTTAGGTCGTGAGAGTGAGTAATATGCTTTCCACCTGCATATATGCCTGTTCTAACATATATTTCCGATGGTATATAGCGGGTTACCGTTCATGCCCGCCGCATATCGTTCACCACCAGTGTAAAAGACCGCTCTATGGCTCACCCTAGGCGAAACTGTGAAAAAGCTGTACACGCACCCAAACATGCCATGAGAACCACCACAGCCGGTGCCGTCAGTACAAAACATCCGGCGGGAACACCGGCGCAATATACCGACCAAACAGCAGCACGAACAAGAGCGCGCCCGCAATCGCAGCCGCCATCGCACCCACAACCTGCACCAGCCACAGCATCAGAAACTTCACCATCTTGCCTTCAGAACGGGCGGTCAGCGCCTCCACCATGGCGGTCGAAAACGTCGTAAACCCACCCAGCAGACCGGTCGTAATCACTGTGCACCAGAACGCCACCTGATCCGTGGCGTTATAGTGCACCCCCAGCGCGCGAGGATTAGACACCGGCATAATCAGCAGGCCGTACAGGAACGAGCCCACCAGGTTAATCACGAACACCGGGCTAATAATCGACGACTCCGTACGCAGGCGAGGCGACATCGCCTTATCCAAGAAGAAACGGGTCATCGCACCCAAACCGCCGCACAGGAAAACCATCAGAGCAAAAAACATTAGCGGCCCTCCTCAACATCACGGGCGGGCACCAAGCGAGACGCCACAAAACGACCCGTCAGCATGCCCGCCGCGGCGGCAACCAAACCACCCACCAGCAGCACCGCCACAGCCAGCATCATGTACGTGTAGTTGATGGTGTACGGCAGAAAAATCGTCTGCGCCAAAACCGCCGCAATCGACGAATATGTCGTATAGCCACCCATCATGCCGGCACCAAAGAGCAGACGGAACGAATGAATCCGCTCCTCACCGTCACGGCGCGCGTAGGCGTTCCACACCATCGTCAACAGACCTAGCGTGAACGAGCCCAGCAGGTTCGCCACCAGCACGCCGCCGGGAGTGTACACGCGGCACAGCGCACCCGTGCCGCCGCCCAAAAAGACAAGAAAAGGGGCAGGCACACGGTTCAGAACGGCTCCTATCCGCTGTCGGATACTCGCGCGGTTCCTCATCGCCGTGTACCTGCCCTTTCGCATCGCATAAGTCTTTAGAGTGCGCTGTAGCGCACACTAAATACTTTACCCTTCCCCGAGCTTGTTACCCGAGTCAGTAGCGGCAGACTCGCGCTCATGCTGAATCTTCTCGCTCATCTTCTCACTCAGCGCGGCGCCCTCAACATCCATATTCGGAGTGAGGCGATCCAGCCACTTCGGCATCCACCACGCCCTATCCCCCAGCAGAGCCATAATCGCCGGAGTCAGCGTCATGCGCACAATGAACGCATCCACGAGCACTCCGAACGCCAGACCAAAGCCCATCGGGCGGATCATGGTCGAATCAGCAAAGATAAAACCACCAAACACCGAAATCATGATGATCGCGGCAGCCATCACCACACGCACCGCATGGTTGTAGCCGCTCACAATGGCGGTCGCCGCATCCTTGCCGTGCACGTACGCTTCACGCATGCCGGTCACCAAGAACATCTGGTAATCCATCGCAAGACCGAAAAGAATACCGATGAGCAGGGTCGGCAAGAACGACAGCACCGGGCCCGGGTGGTCCACGCCGAAGAGGAAGCTCATGAAGCCCAGCTGGTAGATGGACACCACGGCACCGAAGCTCGCCAGCACCGAGAAGAGGAAGCCCACCGAGGCAACCAGCGGAACCATGATTGAGCGGAACACCAGGATCAGCACCAGGAAGGACAGGCCCATCACTACGCCCAGGTACAGGGGCAGCTTCTGCGCGAGCACCTCAGAGACGTCAATATTGCCGCTGGTCTGACCCGCGATGCCGAGAGAGACCTCAGAGCCCTGAACCGGAACGGTTACGGCGCGCAGCTCGTGGACGAGCTCTTCGGTCTCCACGGAGCTTGCACTATGGGCAGGAATCACCTGGAAAATCATGAGGGTACGGTCATCGGTCATGCCGCCGGGAACCACAGCCTGCACGTTCGAGCCGCCGCGCTCCTTCACCGCAGATGCGATATCAATCTGCGCCTGCTGAGCCTGCTCCTCACTCATATTCGCGGGGGTGTGCGCAACCGCAACCAGCGGGGCACTCATGCCCTCACCGAACTTCTCCTTGACCAGCGCGTACGACTTGTACGCGGCGCTATCGGAGGGGTAGTTCGAGGCGTCGGGCAGGCCCAGGCGCATCTGAGACATGGGAGCGGCAACCGCCAGCAGCGCCAGCGTACCCATCACCAGGGTCAGTAGCGGGCGAGCCAGCACGAGGCGCAACCAGCCATTCGGCTTCTCGGTGCGGGCGGCATCCTGCGCGCGGCGTTCCTCAATCTTCTTCGGAGTATCGATGGAAGCCCACAGCTTCTTCGACATAATCTTGGTGCCCGCCAGGGACAGCACCGCCGGGGTGAGGGTAACCGCAATCAGAGCGGCAACAACCACGCAGAACGCGGCGGCGTTACCCATCACACCCAGGAAGGGAATACCGGTCACGTTCAGCGCAACCAGCGCAATAATCACGGTGCTTGCCGCAAAAATCACGGCATTACCACTCGTACCGTTCGCCAGGGCAATCGCCTGGATCTTCGGCATGCCGTCAAGCAGGTTCGTGCGGTAGCGGTTCAGGATGAACAGCGAATAGTCGATACCGACCGCCAAGCCGAGCATCAGGCCCAAGGTGTAGGCGGTGGAGCTCATCTGAATGATGGAAGACAGCGAGAGCGTGCCGAGCACACCCACCACCACGCCCACCAGGGAGATGAGAATCGGCAGGCCGGCAGCTACGAGGGTGCCGAGCATGACCATCAGCACGATGAAGGCGATGACCATACCTGCAACCTCACCGGTGTGCGAGCCGCCGCCGAGCGCAGATTCGCTCAGGTTCGCGTCGAACTGGACGGTCGCCCCGTGCAGGTTCGCCAACTCGATATCGGACATGACCTTCTGCAGGTCGGCGGAGGGAACCTCAAAAATCTTCTTCTTGAACGACACGGTCGCAATCGCCGTGGACTGATCCTCAGAGACCATACGGTAGCCTGCGGTGAAGTCGTACAGCTTCTGCTGACGCTCCAGCTGCTCACGCTGTGCGGGCAGCTCACTTTCGGTCTTCTGCAGCTGGTTGCGCTGCTCGTCCAGCTTCTTCTTGCCTTCAGCCAGTTCGTCCTTCTTGGAAGCAATCTCTGCGCGGCCCGCATCGACCTGCTTCTGGCTCTCGGCGAGGGTGTCGCGCTGCTGGTTGAGGGCGTTCTGCTGTTCGGTCAGCTGCGTCTGCTGGGCGTTGAGTTGCTCCATCATGGCGGCGGGTGAGCCTGCCGCCTCCGCCTGGGCATAGCCCTCCTTCAGCTGTACCTGGGCGTCATCGAGCTGATTCTGCGCCTCATCCAGTTGCTTTCGGCCCGCGGTAATCTGCGCCTGGGAGTCGTCGAGCTTCTTCTCACTGTCAGCAATCTGCTTGGTGCCGTCTTCAATCTGAGAGGCGGCGGCGTTCAGCTGCTTTTTGCCGTCCTCAATCTGGGCGGGTGCAGCACCAAGCTTGGTGTGTGCCTCGTCGAGCTGGGTTTTCGCTTCGGCAAGCTTGGAGGTGGTGGTGAACGGGTCGGTGACCGCGTCCACGGCGGGCACCTCGGTGGTGAGCTTGTTCAGCGCGGTAGAGAATGCCTGCTTCTGTTCTTCGGTGAGGGCGGTGCCGTCGCCGGTGGTGATAATGATCTGGCCGGAGCCGCGGTTGGCGCTCGGGAAGCGCTGTGCGAGCTCGTCGGAGAGCTGCTGGGTCTGCGTTCCGGGCATGGTGAAGGTGTTGCTGAGCTTGCCGTGGAACGCGGTGTAGGCACCCGCTACACCGGCAATGATGAGTACCCAGGCAAGGATGACAGCCCAGGCACGGCGGGCGGCGGCTTCACCGATGCGGTAGAGCCATGTAGCCATGAATTATTCCTTTGAAGTTGAGTGAGTGAAGAGTTTGGTGCGTTGGGTGCGTGTGAATACGGTGGTTGCCCTGTACTGCGATTGCTGTGCCCTGTTTTTGGGCAAAAAACACCCCGCTTCGGGCACCTGCAGGTGAGGTGCCCGAAGCGAGAGTTTTTGAGCGTGAACGCTTTGGGGCTTAGCTTGCGAATTCGCCCTGGACCAGACGGCCCAGGTAGTCGAGTGCCTCGAGTACGCACTGGCGCATCGCTTCGATGGCGAGTGCTTCGGGGTGGGTGCCTTCGGGGGCTTCCGCTGCGACCTTGGCGGTTACTTCTTCGGCGCGGGTGAGGTAGTAGTAGACGCCTTCACCGATGGTTTCGGAGAGGTTGGAGGCGAAGACTGCCACGCGCAGGTAGGGCAGGTCGGGGTATGCCTCGAGGTACTGTTCGAGGAAGATGTCGTAGGTGCGCTCGAGGATGACATGCGAGTATTCCTCGAACTTTGCGGGGCTGTCCATTTCGAGGGCGTAGAGCAGGTGTGCGAAGGGTGCGATGTACTCTTCGAGGGTGTTGCTCATGAAGACGTTGCGGGCGATGGAGAGCATTTCGGCTTCCATGCTTGCGTTTTCGC
>ERZ1699240.501-NODE-501-length-10157-cov-2.601994_pt1 | contig 10157 bp, 5 predicted proteins | sample MGYA00581535_ERZ1699240 | MGnify/ENA primary metagenome ERZ1699240 (study PRJEB42319, sample SAMD00040327) | human oral metagenome | material: saliva | host: Homo sapiens | study: EMG produced TPA metagenomics assembly of PRJDB4115 data set (Metgenomic analysis of... | reverse complement strand
CACGCGGCGCACCGCCTCCTCGCTGATCGCAGGGCGGCCTTCGTCGGCCCACCCGGGCGTCGGCGGACGATCCACAGCATCGAGAAGCACGGCCGGATGGGGATTCAGCCCCTCCGCACGCGCCAGGAAGCGCGCCCAGTCCCCCAGCGCCATCAGGTCGGCGGCCCCCAGGTCGATGCCCGCCAGGAGACGCGCCAGCCACGGGGAGGCCGCCACGTCGTACGCCAACTCCAGGGCCGCGCGCACATCCTGCACAGCGGGCTGATCCAGTAGGCCACCCAGCCCGACAATCTCCGTGGGGATCCCCGCCTCCCGCAAGGCGGCGTCGATCAGCGGAAAGTCCTTGCGACGCCTGCTCAGGACTGCGACCGTGCGCCGCTTGCCGTCCTTAACCGGCTGCGAGCGCACCCGCTGCACGAAGTCGACCATCGCCGCCAGGGCCTGGTCGTAGGCCTGCGTGTATGCAATCTCGACGGTTCCCTGCCCCGCGCCCGGACGAGGCACCAGAACAGGAGACTGCGCCTTGAGCGCGTCCTTACCCTGCTGATAGGAAGCCACCTCCCGCAGCGGCGCGGCCACGCGATTCGCCGCGTCCAGGATCGACACGTCGTTGCGCCACGCGGTGGACAGTGTGAGGGTCTGGTCCTCCTCAGCGACCCCCGTCTGGAAGCGCTCCAGGAACGTCTCCAGGGACGAGGCCGAGGCCCCCCTCCACCCGTAAATCGCCTGATTCGGGTCGCCCACCGCAGTAACGGCGTGATCGCCGAACAGCGTCGAGAGCAGCTCCATCTGGATGACGGACGTGTCCTGGAACTCGTCGAGGAGGACCGCGCGGAACTCGTCGCGCAGCGCGGCGCGCACAGCGGGTGCCTCGCGCACAATGCGCGTCGCCAGGACCAGCTGATCCGAAAAATCGAGAACACCCATGTCGCGCTTGCGCTGCTGATAGGCCTCGATCGGACCGAGGAAAGCGATACGGCGACGGTTTGCACGCAGCAGGTCCCGCGCATCGCCATTCGTCTCGCCCACCTGCTCGAGCTCGCGCCCCAGCTCCTCCAGGGCCTCGCGCGCACTCTCCACCGTGTACCCATGTTCGGCGAGTTCACCCGACAGATGCAGGACCTGTTCCACCGCACTCAGCGGCTTGAGTTCATCGTCCAGGTCTGTCGGCCACGACTCAACGATCTGCGTCATCAGGTCGATTGCCCCCGCCTCGGAGAGCATCGAAAAGTCCGGGTCGATCCCGATACGCATACCGTGCTCGGAGACGATGCGCTCCGCAAAGGAATTGTAGGTCAGCGACACCGGGTCCTCGTCGAGACGCTCACGCAGCTGCGTCATCTCGCGTGAAAGCAGGCGAATGCGTTCACGCAGGCGCTCCCCCAGCTCGCCGGCCGCCTTGCGCGTGAAGGTGAGGCCAAGGATCGACGACGGGGTCAGATCCGGGTGGTTCGCCAGGAGCCAGAGGACCCGCATCGACATGGTCTCGGTCTTGCCCGACCCCGCGCCCGCAACAACGAGGAGCGGGCGGCGCGGAGCCTCGACCACACGCACCTGCTCCGGGGTCGGAGTCTTCGTTGCATCGACAATTGCCTGAATCTGCAGGGCGCCAAGATTCATTGCGCTGTCCTTTCCCACGTCACTCCACCACCTTGTGGCCGCGCTCGCGTGCCGGGCACAGCCGATCGAAAGAACAGTACGCGCAGGCCGCATCCGAGGGACGCGCCTCAAAGTAGGGGCCTCGCGCGGACGCAGCGACCTCACGAACCTTGTTGCGCCACTGTGCAAGCGCCTCACCCTGCAGTGGCTTCTGATCGAACGTCTGAGGCTTCTTCTTCGTGCCGAGCAGCGCGATGCGAGCGCCCGCAACGTCCTCACCTGAGGCAAGAAGCGCCAGCTGGTAAGCCGCCAGCTGCGCGTTCTCGTCAACCTTTCGATACGGATCCGAATTGCTCCCCGTTTTGAGGTCCGTCACGCGCACGCCCTCATCAACGTACTCGATGCGGTCCATCCGGCCCCGGATAGTCACACCTTCAACCTGCGCCTCGACCTTCTGCTCGACGTCCACCCTGCCGGGAACGCCCACGAGGTATGACGCCAGGTTCTCAACGATGGCACGCGCACGACGATCCGAGTGCCGCCCCGCCCACGTGTCCAGGTTGTAGCCCAGCTCCTCGATGCGAGCCTCGAGCGCCTCGGTGAGTTCCTCCGGCGTGCCGTGCGGGTGCTCCTCGGCCACGGCGTGAATCAGGGTACCGAGGCTGGCTGCCGCGTTCGATGGGCCATCCGCTCCGATCGTGGTGAGGAACCAGCGCAGCGGGCACGCCAGCGCGCGCTCGAATTGCGAGGGAGACAGCGTGAGCTCACCCGCGTACTCCTCATCAGTCGTGGGCGTACCGCCCGCACCCAGCCACCGCTGCGGCTGCGCGGAGAGCACGTCTTCGCGCGCCATCAGGGCCAACAGGGTGGCGGCGAGCTGAGCGTCAGCCGGATCGTCAGGTTTTACCGCACGCGCCCGCAGGTCCGCGATGTGCCCGGACAGGGAGAGCGGCGCCTCGACCGGATCCACCGGCACAATGTCATTCTCTCGATGCGTGCCCGCCAGGCGCGCCACCAGGTCGAACAACACCGAGGGGGCCGCGTCCTCCGAGCGCACCGCACCGGCGTGCACGATGCTGCGCGAGCGCGTCACGGCCGCGACGAAGAGGCGATACTCGTCGTCCATCACCGCGCGCCGAGCTGCCCTCGTCGAGTCGATGAGTTCCTCGCGCCCGTCCTCGCCCACGGCGACGCGGCCCGCGCCCACGTCCGCGAGGAGGTCGGCGCGCAGGATCCGGTCGCGCAGGCGCAGGTTCGGCCAGGCCCCGTCCTGCAGGCCCGCGAGGACGACGACCTGCCAGTGGCGCCCCATCGCCTGCGCGGGGGTGAGGACCTCGACGCCGCCCGGGCGCACGCCCACGCGCGAAATCGTGTCAATAGGGACCGAGCCAGCCAGCAGCTCGGAGGCGAAGCGTACGGCCGAGCCGGCCGGGTTGCGCTGCTCCCACACGTCGGCAACGCGCAGGAGGGCCACGACGGCGTCGAGTTGGTCGTCGTACCAGCCCGACGAGTCGTCCGATGCGATGGCCCGCGAGCGCCACTCGCCCGCCACCCCGGATGCCTCCCAGAGCGACCACAGGCGTTCCTGGGGGCGAGCGCTCCCATTCATCCCCAGCTCCCACAGGCGCACGGCCGTCTCGAGCGGACGTGCGAGCATTGCGGCGGCACGAGCGCGCTTGCCGCCCGTCTGTTCAGCCTGCTCCAGGTCGGGCCGCCAGGTCTGCGGGTCACTGACGAGGTCGGCCATCGTCAGAGGAATCGGCGCGGCCTCGTCGCCCGCCTCCTCGGCGGCCTGGGCACGCGCGGCGTTCAGGCGGCGCAGCAGCCGGTGGACCGCGAGCGCGTCGGCGCGCACGAGGGGCGACGGCAGGAGGCGCTCGGCGAGTTCGCGGCGCACGGCCACATCCGTGTCGCTCTGGCCCGTCGGCATGGTCACGAGATCCAGGAGCAGGCGCGTGGTCGGCTGTGTTGCAAAGTCGAAGGCGCGACTGCCTCCCGCGACGGGCACGCCGCCGCGCTCCAGGTAGCGGCGTGTTTCGGCGACCATCGACGCACTGCGCACGATGACGACCTGATCCGAAAAGTCAATGCCGTCGTGCAGGTGGTGGGACCTGAGGGCGCGCGCGATGAGCGCGCCCATCTGCGAGGGCGTCGCACCCAGGTGGGTCACCAGACGCCCCTGCGGGGCGTCGTCCGTTACGCAAGCCTCGCGCCGGGCGGGCGAGCCGGACTGGGCGATGCGCACGCAAGCCTGGCGCGCCAACTCGCGCACGGCGCGGGACATGTCGTAGACCTGGCCCAGCTCAGCGATCTCGACACCAAGAGCACTAGCAAGCCTGCGGTCCAGGTGCGGCTCGCCGCCGCGATATCCGGCCACGGCCACATCGGAATCCGAGAAAGCGACGATCCGCGCGCCCGCGTCGCGGCAGGCTTCCAGCAACCTCAGCGTCGAAGGCGTGCAATCCTGCAGGTCATCGACGATCACCACATCGGGCACCGGGCACGGCGCCTGCACACCGCGCTTCGGCGCGTCCTGCTCCCATGCGTCAATCAGGTCGGCCGCGAGCGCCTGGATACGCGACAGGTCCACGCGCAGGGTGCGCGGATACTCCGGGGAACGCTCGGGCCCCTCCTCCAGCGCAGCAATGATCGCGCCCGCGCCCTGCCACTCCGGACGGCCGAACCGGACCCCGGCCTCGGACAACTCGGCCGCGTCCATCCCAGCCTCGCCCGCGCGGGCCACGAGGTTACGCAGCTCAGCGCGGAACGCCGGCATCGCGCGCATCTGCGGGCCAATGTCCTCGGGCCACGGGGCCTCCACGGACTCCAGGGCCTCGGCGAGCATCTGGTCCTGGGCCGCGCCCGTCACCAGCTCCACGCCCTCCAACGGCACGTCGCGCTGAGTGCGCCACGTGGCCACCACCTGATAGGCGAAAGAGGCGGGGGTACGCACCGGACGCACCGTGTCCGGGCCAAGCGCCTGCGCGCGCGGGGTCAGCACATCGGCACGCGTGCGATCGGGAGCAAGAATCATCGCGGAGCGGCCCTGGGAGGCCGCCTGCTCGAACACGGCCAGGGCACACGTCGAGCGGCCCGACGACGGCGCGCCGCGCGCAATCACGTCGCCCGAGCGCGCCGCGTCCACAACCGCACGCTGGCGCGCGTTCAGCTCCGGCAGACGCCACCAATCGGCGCTGCGGCTGCGCAACCTGACCTGAATTTCGCTCATAACGCAATACTCGCAGACCCCACCCACATCTGCGGCACATATGATGGCCATGACGATATTTACCAGCAAGGAGTCATCATGGAGATCTTCATCGGCATCCGCGACAACACGCGTCAGCTCGCCCTCGACGTCGACATGAGCGAAAACGAGCTCATGGCCAAGGTCAACGAGGCCCTTGCCTCCGCCCACGGTGTCCTCGACCTCACCGACACCAAGGGCCAGCGCACCCTCGTGCCCGCCCACGCCCTCGGCTACGTGCAGATCGCAGCCAAGACGGAGCGCCGCGTCGGCTTCGCGATCCACTGAGTCGCGCCTAGACAAACGAGGCCGGGGAACCCGAGCGGTCACGATACCGCCCGAGGGACCCCGGCCTCGTCTATACCCTGTGGTCTCAGGCCTTCAGGTGAATGTCCTTCATGCGCTCCCCGTGGCGCTTGATCACGTACTCCGTGATCTCGTCGACGTTCTCCGGGGACGCAGCCAGCGACGGGTAGGTGAACAGCGTCGCGCGCACCAGGCCGAGGGCCTCGCCCGCCACGCGGCGGCCCCACAGGGACAGGCGCGCCGACAGCTGCTCATCCGCCTCGATCTGCGGGCCCAGGTGCGCGCGCACCCAGTGCCCCTGCTCGAAGGGCCACACGTCCTCGATCCCCTCAAACAGACCGTGCACCTGCGCGACGCGAATCAGCATGTCACCCAGCATGCCGCGGGTAATGAACGTCTTGACAGCGCGCTCCGCGAACGTCGTCGGACGCGTGCGCGCATCCAGGTCGTCGTACGCGCCCGAGAACGCATCACCAGCCGCCAGCAGATCAAAGCCGCGGTGCTCACTCCACACCTCCAGCTGCTGGTAGAGCTTGAAGCAGCGCGCCGCCATGCGCGCATGCTCCACGTGGGCCTCGAACGTGGGGGCCTGCTCGCCGTCCTTCGCCAGGCGCGTCATGAACGCGAGCGACGAATAGGCGAGAATACCAAGGACTTCGGCGTCGTCGGCGGGGACGGAATCAAACTCGTGTGCCATGACTCCAGCATAGTGCCTGACAAGCTCCACGGCCCGCCGCATGGGACCCTGTTCTTCCCGATTAGTGCCTGTCTCTGTGACCAGCCCCTCCCCCGCGAACTCCTCACACACCATTACACTGAAAGGTGACCACCGGAAGACCGGTCGCATTCTTGAGACATAACACGTACGCGCGGACGAGAATCCCCGCGCCAGATAATGCGCGATCGGCACCGACCCCAACCCCGGAAAAGCCCGGGAGACAAGGTAGATCGTGACCAACACGAGCACTGAGGCAACTGTGCCCACCACCGACGTTGACACCACCGAGAAGGCCACCCCGGCCTCGTCCGTCGAATACTCCGCAGGCGTCGTCCGCCTCGGCAACATCAAGCCCGCAGCCCCCGAGGTCGAAGAGGCCACCCCGGACATTTCCGGCAAGGGCGAGGATCTCGACAAGAAGTCCTTCGCGGACTTCGGCGTCACCGACCCGATCGTCGACGCCCTCGAAGACAAGGGCATCACGCACCCCTTCCCGATCCAGGCCCTCACCCTCGGCCCCGCGCTGGACCGCCACGACATCATCGGCCAGGCCAAGACCGGCACCGGCAAGACCCTCGGCTTCGGCATCCCCGTCCTCGAGGACGTCATCGCGCCCGACGAAGAGGGCTACGAGGACCTGCTCAACCCGAACAAGCCGCAGGCGCTCATTATCCTGCCGACCCGCGAACTCACCAAGCAGGTCGCCCAGGACCTGCGCGAAGCCGCCAAGTACCTGTCGACCCGCATCGTTGAGATCTACGGCGGCGTCGCCTTCGAACCCCAGATCGAGGCTCTCGAGCGTGGCGCCGACATCGTCGTGGGCACGCCCGGCCGCCTCATCGACCTGCTGCGCAAGGGCCACCTGCACCTGTCCGGCGTCGAGACCGTCGTCCTCGACGAGGCCGACGAAATGCTCGACCTGGGCTTCCTGCCCGACGTCGAGACGCTGCTGAGCCGCGTCCCCGAGAACCGCCACACCATGCTGTTCTCCGCGACCATGCCCGGCCCCGTCGTGGCCCTCGCCCGCCGCTTCATGGTCCAGCCCACCCACATCCGTGCACAGGACCCCGACGACCAGAACCAGACCGTCAACACGGTCAAGCAGGTCATCTACCGCGTTCACGCCATGAACAAGGTCGAGGTCGTCGCCCGCATCCTCCAGGCGGAGGGCCGCGGCCGCACCGTCATCTTCTGCCGTACCAAGCGCACCGCCGCCCGCCTCGGCGAGGACCTGACCGCCCGCGGTTTCGCGGTCGGCTCGCTGCACGGCGACCTGGGCCAGGGCGCCCGCGAGCAGGCCCTGCGCGCCTTCCGTAACGGCAAGGTCGACGTCCTGGTCGCCACCGACGTCGCCGCGCGAGGCATCGACGTCGACGACGTCACGCACGTCATCAACTACCAGTGCCCCGAAGACGAGAAGATCTACATCCACCGCATCGGCCGCACGGGCCGCGCCGGTAACTCGGGCACGGCCGTCACCTTCGTCGACTGGGACGACACGCCGCGCTGGTCGCTGATCTCCAAGGCCCTGGGCCTGGGTGTGCCGGATCCGCTCGAGACCTACCACACCTCCCCCCACCTGTTCACCGATCTGGACATCCCGGAGGGCACGACCGGCCGCCTGCCGCGCGCCAAGCGCACGCGCGCGGGCCTGGACGCCGAGGTCCTCGAGGACCTGGGCGGCTCCGCTCCCCGCTCCGAGGGACGAGGCCGTGGCGGCTCGCGTTCGGGTTCCGGTGGCTCGCGTGGCGGCTCACGTGGTGGCCGCGGTCGTTCGTCGCGTGGTGGTTCAGCTGCTTCCTCCGACGCGTCGCATTCGCGCGGGTCGCGTCGCGGCTCCCAGGACGGCGATCGCACGCTGAACGCCGGCAAAGGCGGTCGTTCCGACCGCGGCACGCGTGGCCGTGGCCGCGGCGAACACTCGCAGCGTTCGGGTTCCGGTGATGCTGGTGCCGCTGGTTCGGCTGGCTCCGGTTCTGTTGCTGGTTCTGAGCGCGCGCCCCGCACCCGCAAGCGCATCCGCCGCCGCAAGAACGCAGAGTGACGCGGTAGCGTGGCACGGCCTTGGCGTGAGGCGTTAGTGCGTGGCGCTGATAGCGCTCAGCGTTTATGCGCATTCCGCCAGTCAGTGACCACGCTGCGCATCTGATGCGCACGCCGGTCATCACAGCACCCACGCGATGATCGCGCCGCGTTCGTACAGCAATAGGAGGGACCCGAGCCACACGGCTTGGGTCCCTCCCCTGTTTGTTTTCCTACGGCGAAGCCCCGCTGCGCCGTTGACGCACGTAGCTCCGGCTCGCGCACACGGGTGTGGTGAGCATTGGAGGCTTCCACGCCCACCCACGGCCGCAGCCTGAGTCTGTCACCGACGCACTCCACGCCTGCAGCACGAGGGCCGCACGAGAGGCGCTACACCCGTTACGTCGCGATGCACCCGTTACGTCGCGATGCACCCGATCAGAAGGGGTGTAATGCCTACGGATCGGGTGCACCGCCGCCCACAACAAGCCCAACCGCGAAAACGTTTCGTCTCGCAAGAAGCCGCGCCGGCTGCCCCTCGGCAACCGGCGCGGCCTTGCTCTCACAATTCAGCTCTCCAGGTCCTGGTAGACCGGCTGCCACATGGCGCGGCGAACGGCCTCGACGACGTCACCCGGATCCATATCGCACTGGCCATCTGCGATAGCCTGACGGACGACGGCAACCGCGGCAGTCGCCGACGACGCACGCAAGTGATCCACCGGCGGCAGGAGGGACGCACCCAGTTCGTGCGACGCCACCTGACTGGCCACGGCCTCGGCGGCGGCCAAAATCATCGCATCGGTCACGTGAGGGGCGCCGGACACGATCGTTCCAAGCCCCAGGCCCGTTAGGGGCGCCCTGCCTTGTTCGCCTAGTCTGCTTACTCCATGCCAGGACGACGGCGCCCCACTTTGAGCTCGGAACGTTTCTTTTTGTCTGCCAGGCGGCGCATTTTAGCTGCGCGACTGGGCTTTGTAGGACGGCGCAGTCGGGGCGGGGCTAGTGAGGCGCGCAAAACTGCGGCTAGTCTTTCGCGCGCGGCCACGCGGTTGCGGCGCTGGGAGCGATGTTCGGCGGCAGCAACGGTTAGGACGCTGCCGTTGAGGCGTTCTCCCAGGTGAGTCAGGGCTCGCTGGCGCTGGACATCGTCTAGGGCGGTGGTTGTGGCCAGGTCAAGACTGAGCTGCACGCGCGAATCTGCGGTGTTGACTCCCTGACCACCGGGTCCTGAAGCGTGGGAGAATCGCTCCACTAGCTCGCCAGCGGGAACAACCAACCCATGCGGGCAGCCCGGACCGGGCATAATACGCAAATCATCCATATCAGTGTTTTTTCTCTTTAGGATCCAGCTCGTCGAGCCAATCGATTAGTTCTGGTAAATCTGTCCATTGGGACGAATTCCACGCATCCGCGCCGATGTCCAGACTTGAGCGTCTTTGACGTGCACAGCTTACCGCTCTATCAGTTGCCTCGATGAGCTCTTAGAGACGCGGGACGCCGCCAAGGCGACCAGACATATACGCCTTTTGTAGATCTACCCCGTCCCGAACGCCTTCAGCAGAGAAATCTGTCAGGCGAACAAGCTCAGAGTTGTGGCCATGCTTTTCAACAAGCCAAATCTCATCCCTGCGTAGCATGTCACAGTGAAGCAGGTGAACTTCATGAGTAGTGAATATCAGTTGTCGACACTGATCGTTTCCGGTTGAATTCAAGAAACGCCGTAATAGCTCTTCCGTAAGTTTTGGATGCAAAGAATCTTCCAACTCATCAATTAGGTACACTCCACGGTTATTTTGCTGCCCTGCCCAGTAAAGGATAGGAAGCAGATTTAGGTAGCGGATAGTACCGTCTGACTCCTGATCAAGAGGCAACTCAAACTGTTTGTCACCATCTTTATGCTTGGTTACAAGCCTCTCGTAGGAAACTTTCTCATTTTTTTCGCGCCGCAGGCGAAAGCTTGCATCCGCTCTGAAAGTATTAATTAAAAAGGCTTCGTTATCATCAACAAGCTGAGACTCAAAGTGCGACAGCATCTCATCAGGCATCGGCACTTTCTCACGCTCAACGGGATCGAACAAAACATCGCAAACACCTGTGTCCGCCGTCGATAATCCAGAGACCATCTGCTGACGAAAGGCGCCATATTTCGCAATCCCTTGCGACATCATTACAAATGACGTGCCTCGACGGATCACGTTCAGAGAAGCAAACCATTCAATGACTCCAGCGATAAGCCCAATGTTTTTCTGCTCGCTATTAGCC
>ERZ1699240.496-NODE-496-length-10213-cov-2.918798_pt1 | contig 10213 bp, 9 predicted proteins | sample MGYA00581535_ERZ1699240 | MGnify/ENA primary metagenome ERZ1699240 (study PRJEB42319, sample SAMD00040327) | human oral metagenome | material: saliva | host: Homo sapiens | study: EMG produced TPA metagenomics assembly of PRJDB4115 data set (Metgenomic analysis of... | reverse complement strand
GCGTGGCGCGGGTCGGTGGGGCGCGGCGCGGGGCCGGCGCGTGCGGTCGGGCTCACTGCCGTGCGCTTCACCCTCGAGGAACTGGGAGTTCTGCATCCGGGCCGTGCAGTCGAAGTGCGTGTGCCTCCCGCGGGTGCGGTGCAGATCCTGCCGGGTACGACTCATCGGCGTGGTACGCCGCCCGCCGTGGTCGAAACCGACGCCGTGACGTGGCTGTCGCTCGCGTGCGGACTTCTCACGTGGGACGAGGCCGTGGCTGGCTTGCGCGTGAGCGCATCGGGTGAGCGCACCGACCTGGGGCCCCTCCTGCCGCTCGTGTGAGCGGCGGGAAAGGGGAAGGAATGCTCAGGCCTCCAGCTGGGGCACGCCGAAGCGGGCCTCGAGCTTGGGGGCGAGCCACTTCTGGGAACCCTTGTATGCGTAGCGCTGGGCAACGGCGGCGATGGCCGCGGAGGTCGAGGCGAAGAGCACCAGGGAGGCGATGGTGACGTCGTCGGAGTCTTCGGCGGGGATGGGGCGTCCGGTGGCGACCTTCCAGCCGACTTCGAAGAGCTTGGAGGCGGCGAAGGCCGCTCCGGCGATGACGACGGTCGTGGCGACCTTTTCGATGGTGGCTGAGTCCATGGTTGCCTCCTGGCGTGGGGGGTGGTTGTCCCTGTGCGCGTGCGCACGATTCCATGATGCCCCACGCGGCGCTCTTGCGCGAGGCCCACGGGCACGCTGTCCTATGCTTGAACGGTAGTGTTCCCGTCTGAAGGATTCCTCATGGCTCGCGCCCGCTCTGTTTTTGCGCTCTCGGCCCTCGTTGTTGCGGCGTCGACGATTGCGGCTTGTACGCCGTCCGTGTCGTCGAGCGCGCCCCGGGATCCGTTCGCCTCTCCGATTGTGCCGGGTCAGAGCGCCCGCGCCTCGTCGGCCGCGACCACGGCTGGCACGATTGATGCTCCGACGCCGCGCAGTGGTTCGGGGACGGTGACGGTCGCTCTGGTGGGTGGCGCGCAGCTGCCGATGGTGACGGCGCAGGAGTTCACGAAGGCGACGGGTTTCACGGTGGCCGCGGTGCCCGTCGATAGCGTTGCGGGCCTGGCGAAGACGAACGCGGATGTTGTTGTGGGGCTTGACGGCGCGGATGCACTGCAGGCGAGCGCGGCCGGTTCGATTGCGGCCGTGGCGCCCCAGGATACGGTGACACTGTCGGGCACGGCTGTGGAGGGCGCGGCTGCTGCCGTCGCCTACGGTCGTGACGACGTCTGCGTCATTGCCGACAAGTCGTGGATGAGCGCGAATGGACGCCCGCTGCCGACCTCGTTCGGTGATCTGACGTCTCCGCGTATCCGCGCGCTGCTCGCGGTCCCGGACCCGGCCTCGTCGTCGGTGGGGCGCGCGTTCGTGCAGGAAGCTGCCTCGCAGACGGGCGAGGGACTGGGATCCTTCGCGCAGTCTCTGAACCCGCGTGTGGACGCCTCCTTGGGGGCGACGATCGGCGCGTGGACCGCGGGCGCGCATGTGTCCGAGGAATACCTCTCTGAGATCGCGGGGGCCTCCGCCGCCACGTCGGGAGCGTACCCGCTGGTTGTGGCCCCGCGTTCGCTGGCCGCTGCCGCAGCGACGAATACGGGCGCGGATTCCTACGGTACGCCGATCTCGTCGACGTGCATCGCCCGCATCATGTACGTGGCCGCGACGGGCTCGTCGGCCTCCGATGGCGCCGAGTCGCTGATTGCCTGGCTGCAGGGGGAGACCGCTCAGCGCTCCCTGGCGACGACCGGTGCGGCGTACCCGATTGACGGTGTGCTTGCCGCCGACACGAAGGCCGGCTGGCTCATGGGTATTACGGGCGAGGCGGTCGTCGCTGACGAGACGATCGGCTCCCTGGACGCGCTCGATGCCTTCCTGGCTACGTGGTCCTCGGCGCTGGCTTCCCCGGCGCCGACCACGCCGAGTACGCCCGACCCCGCGACCGACCCGGGCACGCAGGACACTGGACAGGATCCGGCGCCCGCGGATGATGCGGCGACCGATCCGGGCCTCGACGATTCGGGTGACGAGGAGTAATCCCCGCCGGACGCCCCTGAAGAGTCAGCCTCGCAGCATTGCGGGGCTGACTTTGCATTCTTCGCCGATGCGCATGGGGGCGATGAGGCCCGCTTCGCGCAGCTCGAGGAGGCGCGGCACGGTGCGCTCGACGACCTTCCACGGGTCGATCGTGTTGAGGTAGATGCGCGTGCCGCCTTCGAAACCCGCGAGCGTCGAGATGCGCCACTTGAGCAGGATGCGCCAGCGCATGGGCGTGGACACGGTGGGCGGGCGGTGGTACCACTCCTCGTTGGCGGGCACCTCCACGCCCGTTGCAGCGTGCGCGGCGTGGAGGATGTCGGAGATCCCCCGCATGGCCTCGGGGCTGACCTCCCACGGGTTCTTCGGCTCGCCCAGGGGCCAGATCGCGATGCCGGGGAAACGGTGCCCAAACCCGGCCAGGGCGACGGCGTGCTCGTTCTGGGCGATGAGGAGCTTGCGCGTGGCCGCGACGGTGAAGATCTGGTCGTAGATGTCGGGCTGGGCGCGCAGGCGCTCGAGTTCAGCTTCGGTCTGGACGGACAGGTCGTCGATTGCGACGAGCTGCTTGTGGAGGTGGTCGAAGGACGCGCCCGCGGGGCGCAGCCAGTTCTGGAACGTTGCCACGTAGCGGACCGCGGGATCCAGGTCGTACAGGTCGCGCATCGAGCGGGCCGTGTAGGCCGTGTACTGCTCGTGCTCCTCGGGGGTGAGGGTGCCGGACCCGGCGAGCTGGTGCGCTTCGGTGGCGCCGTCGACGTAGTGGCGCTTGCCGATGATGAGGTCGTGCCCGCCGGAGAAGAAGCCGTTGGCGTACTGCAGGCGCGCGGTCTCGCTGGTTGCCGCAAACTCGCCCTCGCTCATGCCCGAGGCCAGCATGCGGGCGCGCACGACGTTCATGACGTGCTCGTAGCCGGCGTCCGAGGCGAGGTAGTGCGCCATGCGGCGGCGGTCATTCTCGGAGGGGACGTGCCCGTGGTTGAGGTGCCAGTAGTTGTAGGAGACGATCTCAAACAGGTTGGGGATGCGTCGGAATTCGGCGACCGTGTCGCCGAGCTGATCGGCGCCGAGGGCGTTCAGCTGCTCCCAGGACCCGTCCTCGTGGCGCACGAGGCGCGACTTCTCGGGCGGGGTCTCGAGGTAGCGGCCGCAGCAGAACGCGCAGTGGTGCCCGTCGGCCTCGTGGTCGATGGGGTTGTGGTCCGCGTGAGGGGCGGTCAGGGGCCGGTTACCGCGGCCCGGGACGGTCCACACCTCCGTGCCCGTGAGCAGGTTCTGCTGTTTGACGGTACCGTCGGCCAGTCGGACGATGGCGCGGTCGGCGCGCGTGAGCTTGGAAGCCATGTCTGTATCGTACCCGTCCTCAGAGTCGGTCCATCGTGGCCGGATGCGACCCCATGCGACCGGCTTCGCCCGCGTCGAGGGCATCGATGCGGGCGGTCTGTTCGGGATCCAGCGAGAAGGAGAACACGTCGAAGTTGGCGGCCATGCGCTCGCGGCTCAGGGTCTTGGGGAAGACGACGTGGCCGCGATCCAGTGCCCAGCGTAGCGCGACCTGCGTCGGGCCCACCCCGAGCTGCGCGCCGATTTCGATGAGCGTTGGGTCGGTGACCGCGCGTCCGCGCGCCAAGGGGGACCATGCCTCGAACACCATGCCGAGTCCCTGTGCGTAGGTGCGCAGGTCGGCGTTGGGGAAGAAGGGGTGGGATTCAACTTGGAGGACGTGCGGGGCGACTGTTGCGACCGCGCGGACGGCCTCGACGTGCTCGCGCTCGTAGTTCGACAGGCCGATCGCGCGTGCGCCGCCTGCGTTGCAGGCGTCCTCGAGGGCGGGCCAGGGCAGGGCGACGTCGCCTCCGTAGAGCGTGGGCAGCGGCCAGTGCACGAGGAGGAGGTCCACGTAGTCGGTGCGCAGGTCCTCGAGGGAGCGCTGGATGGACGCGGCTGCCCGATCGGGCTCGTGGTTGGAGTTGTCGACCTTCGTCGTGACGAACAGGTCTTCGCGCGCGATGCCCGATGCCTCGAGCGCTGCCCCGACCTCGGCCTCGTTGCCGTACATCTGAGCGGTGTCGATATGACGGTACCCGACCTCGAGGGCGCGGCTCACCGCGTCGTACGTGTCCTCGGGTGCGACCTTGTAGGTGCCGAATCCGAGCACGGGGATGGGTGATCCTGTCGGGAGTATGAGGGTCGGAATCGGGGACGAGGCCGGGGTGGGGCCCGCGGGACGCGGGGAGTTCATCGGTGAATACTCCTAGTCGTTCACAGTGTAGCATGCCGCACACGCTGCGGTCGCCGTCGTCCGCGGGCGCGGTCGGTGCGCATGTCGTAGCGTTGTCCTCGTTTAACGCCGTGCGCGGCGACGACCTGAGAGCGCAGGAGGAATCATGATTAATGCCTACGAGACGGAGGACGGCGTCGTCTTCGACATGAGCAACCTGGAGTGCGAGGCGCTGCGCTCATACGCCGACGGACTCCTGACTGACCCCGAGCATCCGTTCGTTGACCTGCTGCGCGGCCAGGGTCTCGTCGTTGGTGATACTCCCGTCCCGCGCCTCGCTGCTCTCCTTCAGGCGTTCTCGCAGGCAACGAAGGTGCTGACCGCCTGGGTCGTCGCTCCGGCTGGGTGCCGCCGATCCACCTTCTTCGTTGGCCCGCACTCCTCTGTGGTGTCACGGTGCGAGGACGGGATGCTACTTCCCGGCGAGGATGACCCGTTGTCGGTGTGGGTGGTTGACTCCGCGCAGCTGCGCGACACGTTCTTCGAGCTCAGCGCCATCGGCGAGCCTTCCGGCGAGGGGGTGTTGCCGACGGCGGTGCCGGCGACGCTCTTCGGTGCCCTCGAACGGGCGGAGGTGACGGAGATACTCGTGGAGGTGCCGAAGGTGGCCCGTGAGATCGCCGAGCTCATCGACACCGAGGTGGACGAGGCGACGGGAGGCTTCTGGGCGGACCTCGCGGATGACTCGTGGGTGGGACTTTCCGTGCGGGTCGTTGATGCGGTGTCGTACCCGAGTCTGTCGGGCGAGAGCTGGCGTTTGCTCGCCACCAGCGAGGAGGTCTGCGAGGTGCTGGCCGGCGTTGAATTCACCGAGCTGTATCCCGACGAGGTGCCCCTGCTGGCGAGCGCAGATGGTGAGTTCTGGGCGGTTGCTGCGCCTTCATCGACGGGGGTGCTCTGGGAAGATATCGAGGATGTTCTCTCCGAGTAGTCCAACTCCTGAACCGCAGATCTCACAGTCTGAGAACGTCGGGTGACAAATTATTTCTGTCCCGATGGTCAGTCGGCCTGTTTGCGGCGTTTTTCCCGGCTTTGGACGCTCGTGGTCCTCTCTTTTGAGGAGGCTGACCGCGTGAGTAGAGAAGTGCTGAAATGTCGCTGAAAAACCCTTGAATGGCGTCTGCAATGTGGTTGACACTTAAATTGGTATGACGGTCAATATCTGTGATATAGCGCGAAAATTCGGGGACTCCTGTCTAACCAGACGGTAGGCTTTATGTTAGGTAACCCACCGTGAATTCCCCGCTCTAAGAGCAAAATTCGCGTACGATAGATACTGTTCAACCACAGATCGTCTACACGTCCAGACAATGAACGGAGAGTTATGTCGGTTCGCAATGCACTGCTGGCGCTTGTTGCGCAGCAGCCCGCCGGTGTCTACCGCCTGAAGCAGATGTTCGAGGAGCAGACGTGCGGAGCATGGCCGCTGAATATCGGCCAGGTCTACCAGACGATGCAGCGCCTCGAGCGCGATGGTCAGGTTGTGTCTCACGCTGAGACCAACGCGGGCCGTGATTCTGAGGTCTTCGAGCTGACCGATGCTGGTCGCGACGTCCTCGCCGCCTGGTGGTCCACCCCCGTTCCCCGCGAGCACCCCGAACGTGATGAGCTCGTCATGAAGCTTGCCGTGGCTGCCGCCGACCCGACGGTCGACGTCGAGGCCATGATTCAGACTCAGCGTCGCTCGACCCTGGGTTCCCTGCGTGACGTCACCCGCCTGAAGGCTTCGGCCGATGAGGGTGAGCTCGCATGGAAGCTCATCCTGGAGCGCCACATCTTCGACCTTGAGGCCGAGCTCAACTGGCTCGACCACATCGAGTCCGGTGCGGTCTCCGAGGCCGCGCGTCGCGCCGCCTTCGCTGCCGCGAAGGGTCGCTCGATGAGCTGGGCTCAGGCTGAGGCCAGTATTTCGGAGCGTGCCGGGGTGCGATGAGCCAGCCTGTGCCACTACCGATCCGGATGGTTGGCGTCGGACATGAGTTCGGCGCGGACGGTGTCCGAGTGAGAGCGCTCGACGGGATCGACCTTGAGGTCGCACCCGGCGAGCTTCTCGCTGTTATGGGACCCTCTGGCTCCGGTAAGTCGACGCTCCTGTCGATCGCCGGTGGTCTCGAGCGTCCGACCCGTGGAAGTGTCTTCATTAACGGGGTTGACCTGGCGTCGCTGGACAGCGTGCACCGCGCCGAGGTGCGTCGCCGCTCAATTGGGTACGTCTTCCAGGACTACAACCTGATCCCGTCTCTGTCGGCTCTTGAAAACGTTGAGATGCCGCTGCAGCTCGATGGTGTGAGCCCGTCGAAGGTCCGCTCGGCCGCGATGGCTGCGCTGGAGGAGGTGGGCGTTGCCGACCTGGCAGACCGCTTCCCTGAGCTGCTCTCCGGTGGTCAGCGACAGCGCGTCGCGATCGCCCGCGGGCTCGTGGGTAACCGCTCGGTCATTCTTGCGGATGAACCGACGGGTGCGCTCGATTCTCACACTGGCGAACAGATCATGTTGGTGTTGCGTGATCACATTGATGCCGGTGCAGCCGGTATCCTCGTGACTCATGAGGCCAGAATGGCCGCATGGGCAGATCGAACTGTCTTCCTACGCGACGGTCGCATCGTCGACCGCTCGAGGGGAGACTCGCTGAGGGATCTGCTGGCAGACACAGCACCAAGGATCTAATGAGCAGGCTCAACACACGGATGAGGCGATGGGGAGTAGTACTCCGCATCGCCTCTCGTGATGCGCGCCAAAGCTTGGGGCGCACGCTCACGGCGGTGTTTCTGATCTCGCTGCCGATCATTATCGCGATCGCGGCGATCACCTTCTGGGATGTGACGACCTCGCAGCGCTACCATGCCTCGTCGTGGCTCGGACACCGCAGCGACGTGCAGGCGGTGACGCTGCATCGCTCATCGAGCGCCCTCGAACAGGACTTTACGGTCGATCGTCTGGCGTCGACGGCCTCGAGCGACGAGGTATCGGTCTCGATGGAGACCCTCAACAGCTGGGTGCCAGCAGGCGACCATCTGATCGCCGTTGACACTCTCTACCAGCTGCGTCTGGAAACGGCTGAGGGCGCGGGCTTCACGGTTGACAATGGCATGCAGACGGCCTCACTCGAAGCTCCGCGTGTCAATGCTGGAGGCAAGACCGGGCCCCTGGCCGCCGGCCACGCCGTTATTTCTCAGGATGTTGCCCGAGCGCTCTCGGTCTCGGTCGGAGACAGCGTCAACCTGTCCCTGACGATCGCTAAGGAACGCGCAACGCAGACCCTTAAGGGAACCGTCGTTATCGATGCACTCATCGGTGGCACCGAGCGCGCCATTATCGGCGACGGAACGCTTCCCATCGATCGCCTTGCCGTCGCGGGGCGCACGCAGACGGCCTGGTACGTGATCGGACCTGTGCCCATCACCTGGGAAAAGGTCCGTGAGCTCAACGCGTCCGGCTTCTCTGTCCTGTCTCGCCAGGTGTTGGCGAACCCGCCCGACGCCTCTGTGCTCTCCCCGCGCCTCGAACAGTACGAGGTATCCCAAAACGCTCGTCGTGCGAACCCCGGCCAGTACCTTCTCCTCGTTGCGGGTATCCTCCTGATCCTCACGGAGATGGTCCTGCTGATCTCGCCGCTGTACACCGTCGCTCAGCGCTCGGTGATGCGCACAGCCGCCATGATCGTTGCGAACGGCGGCGACCGCACGGACGGACGCAGGCTCACTATTGCCCACGGCGTCATCATCGGCATCTACTCGGCGTTTTTTTCTGCCGCCTTGTCTGCGGCCTCCATGGTCGGCATCGGCATGTGGTCGGGCCTGGGCATCGGCATCGTCCCCTGGTGGCCTCTCGCGCTGTCTGTGCTCCTGCCGGTTCTCCTCTCGCTGATGGCGTCCGTGTCCCCGGCGCACACGACCTCCCATATCGACACCTCCGCCGTTATCGGCGGGCGCGTGTGGGAGCCATCCCGCCTGGTGCGACGCCGCATGATCTACCCGCTCGCCCTCCTTGCCGGCCTGCCGCTGCTCGGCCTTGCCGCCTGGCAAGGCTCGATTCTGGTGCTCGTCGTCGGTATCGGTCTGCTCGAGGCGGGCCTGATCGGATCGATCCCCTACATCTTCACCCGGTGGCGCGCTCCCAACCGCCGGGCGTCGATGAGCATGCGCCTCGCCCTGCGCGACGCGGTGCGCAACGGCCATCGTACGTTCCCGGCCATGGCCTCGATCCTGACGACCGTGTTCGTTGCCTGCAGCCTGCTCATCACCCTGTCCTCGTCGAACGAGGCCGGCTGGAACGCTCGCCCCCACGTGGGCCAGCGTGGTCAGATCTTCGTGTCGACCGTCGATCGCACCGAGTCGGTCAAGCGCTCACGTGACCTCATGAAGTCCGCTGTCGATGCCGTCAACGCCCAGCGCGGTGTCACGTCGCAGGTGACGCTCAATGGCCTCGCGTGGAACAGTGGGCCGGGTGGCCCGACCAGCATGGTCGAGGCAGTGCACCCCTACAACGGTTCGACCTTCACGATGTCGGACAAGATTGGCACCATGACGGAGCTGGACCTGGCCTACATGGTCGATGACGGCACGTATCTGCGTGAGGCTGGATACTTCACCAACGAAGACGACATGGTGCGTGCAATCGCGACCCTCAACGCCGGCGGTGTCCTCATTCCCGATCCGCAGTACATCGACGGCGCTGGCCAGGTGACGCTGCGCAGCCTCGATATGAGCGCCATCGCCGAAGCGAAGGCTGCCGGTGCCTCGGACGACAATCTGCCGGACGCCAAGGTGACGACCGTCCAGACCTTCGTCGCCACGCCCCTGACTCGCGTCAACATCATCGTGCTGTCGCCGACCGCAGCGTCCTACCTGGGCCTGCAGGCGCGGCCTCTGGGCGAGCTCCTGACCGTCGAGAAGCAGGTCAGTCCCGTCGACGCTCCGTCGTTCCAGGCGACGATTGCCCGCCAGGTGCCCGGCGCCTCTGCTCAGGTCATTGTTCCGACGATGCGTTCCCTCGTCCTGCCCTACGTTGCAGCGCTTATCGCCGTTGTCGCTGCGGCGGCCACGGTCGCCCTCGTCGTCGCCCTGTCGGCCTCGGACATGCGTCCCGATCTCGATACGCTCGACGCAATCGGTGCGGCCCCCGCGATGCGTCGCCACGTCACCACGTGGCAGGGTATCGTGCTCGCGCTGAATGTCATCCCGACGGCCGTTCTGTCCGGCCTCGTCGTCGGCGTCCTCGCCGTCATTACGTTCGCTAACGCGCATGTATTCTCGACGCTCACTACGCTGCGGCCCATCGTGCCGTGGGGTGCGCTCCTGGGCATGCTCATCGGCATGCCGATCCTGTGCGCGCTCGTCGCGATTGTCCTGACGCCCCGCCACCAGAAGCGTATTCGTCGCATCAACTAGGGGACGTCGATGAGTGAGACCCCCGACGAAGTCGTTATCCCTGCCGGCGCGCTCGCCTCGTCGTCCGTGCGTGTGGATACCTGGCTATGGGCAACCCGGCAGCTGAAGTCACGCTCCCAGGCCACGGCCGCCGTGCGCGCGGGGCACGTGCGCGTCAACGGGGAGCCCGTTAAAGCGGCGTACAAGGTGCGCGTGGGGGACGAGGTACGCCTGCGCATCGAGGGCTTCGACCGGATCCTCGGGGTGGTCCTGCTGCTGAGCAAGCGCGTCTCCTACCCGCAGGCTCGTATCTCCTACGACGACCGCACCCCGGAGCGTCCGCGCATGCACATCCCCGTCGCGATGCGCGAGAAGGGGAGCGGTCGGCCGACCAAGAAGGAGCGCCGCGAGCTCGATAGGCTTCGCGGCTACGACTCCCACGAGCACTACTGAGCGCATCGACGAGGCCCGGGCGCCCCTCCATGAGGTCGTGGCCATGGGCGGGTTG
>ERZ1699240.490-NODE-490-length-10301-cov-3.028799_pt1 | contig 10301 bp, 6 predicted proteins | sample MGYA00581535_ERZ1699240 | MGnify/ENA primary metagenome ERZ1699240 (study PRJEB42319, sample SAMD00040327) | human oral metagenome | material: saliva | host: Homo sapiens | study: EMG produced TPA metagenomics assembly of PRJDB4115 data set (Metgenomic analysis of... | reverse complement strand
GGGACACCGCAGCCGCAACAATCAGCCGACAAGACCATCAGCTCACGCAAGCACCCGACAACACGCACGACCACGGCAGCCATGGCAACACTCACATCACCATGCAAAACGGGGGCCGCGCAGACTCAGTCTGCGCGGCCCCCCGCAACGAGTAGGATCAGAGCCTCACGGCGTAAGGCATGAGTGAACCCCAGCTATACACGCCGGTCACGCGCACGGGCACACCGAAGGTGGGAGCCTCGATCATCTCGCCGTCGCCCAGGTACATGGCGACGTGGTAGATGCCGGACTGGGTGCCATCGGAGGACCAGAAGATCAGGTCGCCCGCCTCCATGTCACCGAGGGACACGTGCGTGCCGTAGCCGTACTGCGCGCGCGAGAGGTGTGGCAGGTCTACGCCGGCACTCTCCCATGCGAGCATCGTCAGGCCGGAGCAGTCGACGCCGCCGTAGGATTCGCCACCCCACACGTAGGGCACACCCAGGTAGGTCATGGCCGTGGCAATCGCGGTGGACGCGCCGCCGTAGGAGTAGCTGGGTTCCTCGTCGTCAGGCTCCTCATACACGGGTTCCTCGTACGCGGGTTCCTCGTCGTCAGGCTCCTCATACACGGGTTCCTCGTACGCGGGTTCCTCGTCGTCAGGCTCCTCGTACGCGGGCGCAGGCTCCTCGTACGCGGGTGCGGGCGCTTCTTCAGCGGGTGCAGCCGAGGCGTCGGGGGCTGGGGACGAGGCAGGGGCCTCGGGAGTTGCATCGGCCGCGGGAGCAGGGGTGTCGGCGCGGCGCTGGCTGTCGGCGGCGGCGACGGCTGCGGAGGCCTGCTCGGCGGCAGCACGTTCGGCGGCAGTGCGTTCAGCGGCGAGGCTGGCCTCGCGCTGGTTGATCAGGTCGACGGTGGTGTTCTGTTTGGTGGCCAGCTCCTTGACGTAGGCGTCGCGCTGGGCGGCAACGATGTTGGCCTGAGTCTGCGCGTCGGTAGCGGCCTTGTTGGCGGCATCGGTGCGAGCCTGAACCTCGTCGGTGGCCTTCTTCTGGTTATCGAGCGCGGTGTTTGCTGCGTCGCGGGTAACCTTGGCGACTTGTTCGAGGGCGGCGACGTTCTGCATCTTCGCCTCGGCGGACGAGGAGAAGGAGTTGATGCCGACCTGTTTGGTTTCGACGCCACGCAGGCCGTCGGCTTCCAAGTAGGGAGCGATGGCGTCGAGAGATCCACCGCCGTTACGGTAGGTGGCTTGGGCGACGGAGGCGATCTGCTGCTTGCCCTCCTGGAACGCGGCTTCGGCAGCGTCGGCGTCGGCTGAGGCCTTGTTAGCTGTCGCGGTTGCAGCGTTCAGCGCGATCTGGGCTTCGTTGAGGTCTTCGCCGGCGATCTGGGCATTCTGGGTCGCAGTGGCGGCGGTCGCATTGACTTCGGCCAGTTTGACCTCAATCTCGGCGACACTCATCGAAGCGGCTTCTTCGGCCGCCTTGGCGGCTGCGATTTCCTCCTCGGAGGGAGCCGCTTGTGCCATCTGCGGCAAGATCAGCAGAGCGCTGGCGGCAAAGACCGTCAGGGCCGTGCGGATTGTTCCTCGTTGTCTCATCGTCGTCTCATCTCGTACATGCGTGGGTGGACGCCCGTAGGCGAGTACTGAAAAGAAGCCTATCCACTTTCATCACGCTTGGCAACAAACACACCAAACTCCACACAGCTCACGCATGTACCAATCGCACCATCGGTAACACCAGCACCATAATCACCCCGCAATTACTGAGCAACCTACCCAGAGGGCACCACTCATGTACTCCCTCTCACATTTATAACTCCTTCTTGAATGCCAGCCAACCCGGTTACAAAAGTCCACCATCCGGGACCAACGCGCCATAGCCTCGTCCATGACAAAGAATGGGAATCATGAACCGTCGAATGTGCCGCTGACTGCGCGTCAGCACCAGCGACTGCCGCGCAGTCCCCCGACAGCGGGACGCGCATTGACGCATATTCACTTCACCGCATCTGCGGCCCGCCGGAGGGGAATCAGAGACGAACCACCCCTCACCTAAGGAGCCGCACAATGACCGCCAACGACTGGTCCTTCGAAACCAAGCAGATTCACGCCGGATACGACCTTGATCCCGCCACCGGCGCGACCGCCCTGCCCATCTACCAGACCTCCTCCTACGCCTTCAAGGACACTGCGCAGGCCGCGAGCCGCTTCGCCCTGCAGGAGCTGGGCCCCATCTACACGCGCCTGACCAACCCGACGACCGACGGCGTCGCCGCCCGCATCGCGGCCCTCGAGGGCGGCGTCGGCGGCCTCCTCGTCTCCTCCGGCCAGTCCGCGACCGCCCTGTCGATCCTCGCCCTGGCCGTTGCCGGCAACAACGTGGTCGCCTCCCCCTCCCTGTACGGCGGCAGCGTCACCCTGCTGAAGAACACGCTGGGACGCCTGGGCATCGAGACCCGCTTCGTCGCAGACCCCCTCGACCCCGAGGCCTGGCGCGCGCTCGCCGACGACAAGACGGTTGCTTTCTACGGCGAGACCATCCCCAACCCGCAGGGCGACATCCTCGACATCGAGCCGATCGCAACGGTCGCCCACGAGGTCGGCGTGCCCCTCATTGTCGACAACACGGTCGCCACCCCCTACCTGATCCGCCCGATCGAGTGGGGCGCCGACATCGTCGTCCACTCGGCCACCAAGTACCTGGGCGGACACGGAACCTCGATCGCGGGCGCGATCGTCGACTCGGGCAACTTCGACTTCGCCTCCCAACCCGAGCGCTTCCCCCTCTACAACACGCCGGACGAGTCCTACCACGGCCTCGTCTACGCCCGTGACCTGGGCGTGGGCGGCGCGCTGGGCGCGAACCTGGCGTTCCTGCTGCGCATCCAGACGCTCATCAACCGCGACCTGGGCGCCGTCACCTCCCCCTTCAACGCGTTCCTCATTTCGCAGGGCATCGAGACGCTGTCCCTGCGCATCGAGCGCCACGTCTCCAACGCGCTGGCGGTCGCCCGCTTCCTCGAGGCCCACCCGGACGTCGAGTCCGTCAACTACGCGGGCCTGGAGTCCTCCCCCTACTACGAGCTGGGCAAGAAGTACGCGCCGCTGGGCACGGGCGGCCTGCTCTCCTTCGTCATCAAGGGCGGGTACGAGGCCGGCCGGGCCTTCGCGGACGGCGTGCAGCTCCTGCCCGTGGTCGCCAACATCGGCGACGCGAAGTCCCTCGTCATCCACCCGGCGTCGACGACGCACTCGCAGCTGACCGAGGAGGAGCTGGTCAAGGCCGGCGTCGCGCCCGGCACCGTGCGCCTGTCGATCGGCCTGGAGAACATCAAGGACATCCTCGCCGACCTGGAGCTCGGCTTCGACGCGGCCCGCGCGGCCACGGCCTAACAGACCCGTCGGCGGCCTCGGGGATACACACACTCCTGAGGCTCCGAGGCCGCCGCTGCTCCTCCATTCCTCCCCCTTACTCCCGCCGCCGCGAAAGAAGGACATCATGAGCCGTCACAACCTGCCCCCCGCCCCCATCTCCGGCGCGTGGCGCGAGGGCGACCCGGTCGCCTTCCGCAAGTTCGCGAACCTGGGCGCTCAGCGCCTGGAGAACGGCGAGATCCTGCCCAGCGTGACGCTCGCCTACGAGACGTGGGGCGAGCTGGACGAAGCCGGCTCTAACGCGGTCCTCATCCTGCACGCGCTGACCGGCGACGCGCACGTGTGCGGCGAGGCGGCACCCGGCCAGCCGACCCCCGGCTGGTGGGAGCAGATCGTGGGACCGGGGCGCATCATCGACACGGACCGCTACTACGTGGTGTCCGCGAACGTGCTGGGCGGCTGTCAGGGCTCCACGGGCCCGGCGTCCCTCGCTCCCGACGGGGCGCCGTGGGGCTCGCGCTTCCCCGTGATCTCCACGCGCGACCAGGTCTACGCCGAGTCCCGCCTGGCCGACCTGCTCGGCATCGACGAGTGGAGCATCGTCGTGGGCACGTCCCTGGGCGGTCACCGCGCGATCGAGTGGGCGGTCACCTACCCGGAGCGCGTGCGCCGACTCGTGGTCGTGGCCTCGGGCGCGCAGACGACCGCCGACCAGGCGGCGTGGACCCACACGCAGATCCGCGCGATCGAGCTGGATCCGGCGTGGCGCGGTGGCGACTACTACGCGGGTCCCGGCCCCACCGCGGGCTTGGCGCTCGCCCGCCAGATCGCGCACACGACCTACCGCTCCCCCTCGGAGCTGGACGAGCGCTTCGGCCGCATCCCCCAGAACGACGAGGACCCCCTGCACGGCGGACGCCTGGCGGTGGAGTCCTACCTGGACTACCACGGCGAGAAGATCGTGCGCCGCTTCGACGCTGGCTCCTACGTGACGCTGTGCCGCACGATGCTCTCCCACGACGTGGGCCGCGACCGCGGCGGTGTCCTCGAGGCACTGAAGGCCGTCACCGCCCGCACTCTCGTCGTCGCGGTCGACTCTGATCGCCTGTTCTTCCCCGAGCAGGTCTGGCAGATGGCGGCCGGCATCTCGGGCGCGTTCTACCGCGAGATCCACTCCGACCACGGCCACGACGGCTTCCTCATCGAGCACGACCAGCTCACCGCCCTCCTCGACGAGTTCCTCAACGAGCGCATCCCCTCGCGCGCGTCCTCTTTCGCCTGATCGACCCCCATTCTCCGCGAGGCCGCCCCGGTTTCTTCTCCTCATCAACGAGGCCGGGGCGGCCTCGCGCGTTATGCTGACCACATGAGCGTTACCAGCAATCCCACGGCCGGCGGCGAGCTAATGCCCGACACCAGCGGCCTGCCCGACCTATCCGGGGTGGAGGCCCCGGCCTCGTCACCCGAGGGGATCCCCGAGCGCGACGTCATGGCCCCCTGGGGCGAGGCCGGTCCTCCCGGCCTTCAGTGGCGCGCCGACATCCTGGGCGACGGGTACGAGTCACGCACGATCGAGCTGCTTGACGACGCGGAGGGCCCCTGCGTGGCGACCCTCGTGCGCGCGACCCCGCCCGCGAGCGCCCGCATGACGGTCCTATATCTGCACGGGCGCAACGACTACTTCTTCCAGACCGAAATGGCCCAGCACCTGGTTAACGCGGGCGCCGCGTTCTACGCGCTGGACATGCGCAAGTACGGGCGTTCCCTGCGTCCCCATCAGACAATCGGGTACACGGACGACCTGTCCGTGTACGACGAGGAGATCGGCGAGGCCATCGAGATCATCCGCGAGGAGCGCGACGACGAGCCGATCATCCTCATGGGCCACTCGACGGGCGGCCTGATTGCAACCCTGTGGGCGCATCGTCACCCGGGCGTCCTGGACGGCCTCATCCTGAACTCTGGCTGGCTGGAAATGCAGTCGATGGCCGCCTGGCGCGGGGCGATGGCTCCCGTCATCGGGCGCATCGCGTCGCGTAACCCGATGTGGGAGGTGCCCACGGGAGGGGCGGGACACTACGGCCGCTCGCTCGCGGGTCGAGCTTCGTCGGAACTGCCTATCCCGGAGGGGCTGTCGGCGCAGGATCCGTCCGTCGCGGGCTGGCCGATCATCCAGGACTGGAAGCGCCCCGAGTCCTACCCGGTACCGGCCTCGTGGCTCGAGGCAATCATGGCCGGGCACGAGACGATCGAAAAGGACGTGCACCTGGACTGCCCGGTCCTGTCGATGGTGTCCACGTCATCCTATTTCGACGAGGAGTGGTGCGAGCGCGCCTTCATCTCCGACACCGTCCTGGATCCGACCGTCATCGCTCAGCGGAGCCTGGGCCTGTCGGACCTGGTGACGATCGCGCGTTTCCCCGGCAAGCACGATCTCGTCCTGTCGGACGCTCCCGTGCGCGAGGCCGTGTACGCGACGATGCGCGGCTGGCTGGATGCTTTCGTGCGCTGAGCATCAGGAAGCGAGGAGGCCCGGGATCGCATGATCCCGGGCCTCCTTCGTCGTGTCAGCGTCGCGCGGTCTGGGCGCTCGCCGCGATCGCGCGTCAGTGCTTGGCGGAGCGGTGTCCGCGGGGAGCCTGCGCGTATTCGCGCACGATCTCGCGGTTGACCTCGTCGAGGGCTTCGGCCAGGGTCGGGCCCAGGCGATCGCCGATGCGCACCTGCCCCCAGGCGTCGAGATGGCCGAGGCCGCGCGCGGTCAGGAGGGTGTCGAGCGACGGGTAGGTCAGGCCTGCGCCGGACACCGCGCCGCTGGCCGCGAGCACGAGGTCGGTGGGCAGGCCGAGCTCACTGCGGGCCACGAGGGGGGTGTCCTGGCCGAGGATCTGCGCGAGGGTGCGCAGCCCGGCCTCGTCGCGGCCGAGGACCGGCAGTCCTTCCGCACGGGCCGCGGCGACCTCTGGGGATTCATCGGAACGATCCACGGACGAGGCCGTGGCCGCGTCGGTCGCACCGCCGTCGTTGAGTTCGCTCGACTCCTCGCGAGCGCGGCGCGTGGCGCGGCGGCTCATGTGGGCGGGACGCTCCCAGCGGGGCTTGTCTTCCTCGGGCTCCTGCTGCTCATCAGCCTGCTCGGGCGTGGCGTCGCCTGCCGATTCCGCCTGTTCGTCGGCGATCTCAACGTGCTCGTCGCTTTCATCGCTGCGTTCGTCGGCGGCTTCGGCCTCCTCAGCGTGAACTGATTCTTCCGTGGCGATCTCCTCTTGGTGATCGTCGGCGTGCTGGTCGTCAACGGCGTGCGCGTCGGCTTCGCCTGCCTCGTTGGCCGGGGCCCACTTGTCCGCGGGCTGCTCGGCGGCGTCACCTTCGGAGGCTTCGGCCTGCTCGTCGACCTGCTCGTGCGCACCCGCAGTGTCGAGCGCGTCGGCGATCTCAGCCTCGGCCTCCTCCGCGTGCTCACTGTCGGAGAATTCGGGCGCAAACGCGTCGCGAGCGTCTGCGACTTCCTCCACTGCTTCATTGACCTCGGAGCTGTCAACCGCCTCGACGTGATCGGCGACGTGCTGGTCGGCAGCATCAGGGGCGTCGGCCTCGCCTGCTTCATCGGCATCGTCGGCTTCATCGGCCGGGGCCCACTCATCCGCGGACTCCTCGGTGGCGTCGGTCCGCTCGGCGGGCTCGCCCTGCTGCGGGGCGTCGACGGCCTCGAGCGCGTCGGCCAACTCGGCCTCGGCCTCGTCCTGATCGCCTTCCTCAGCGGCGGGCTGCCAGGGAGCCGGGGGCTCCTCGTCGATCGGGTAGGTGAAGACCTCGCGCAGGTGCGGGGCGACCTTCGGCGTGGGGCGCGTCGTCGGGGTCTCGGAGTCCTCCTCGTTCGAGGCCTCGGCGCCCTCCTCGGGAGGCGCGGGGATCGCGGACTCTGCGGGCACCCTTTCCTCAAAGGGAGCCGGCCGTTCGGTCGCGGCGGCCAGCGCGGGCGCTGCCGCGGCGGAGGCGAGGAGCTGCGGCGCATGGCCGTACAGGCGCGGCCCCACCGCGTTCACGTCCAGGAACAGGCGGCCGTTCGACATCTGGCGCAGGTTCATGAGGTGCACCTCGACGCCGGACGTCGCCAGGATGGACAGAGCGGGGCGCACCGAGGGGTCGATCTCGCCGGCGACGATGATGAGTCGCGGGCCCGGGCCCACCGCCGGGGGCATCGAGTCTCGGAACTGCGCCCACCCGCCGCGGAAGCCCTCGGGGCCCGAGGGGTACTCTGCGGCCAGGTCCGACCACGAAATCGAGGCCACCTCGGCCAGTCGCGACAGGGAGGTAATAAGGGTCTCGGAGTCGAGTTCCTTAAGAATTTCGACGGAGACGATCTGACCCGACACGTCGAGCGCGGTCAAACGCGGCGTCTCCTCGTCCCCCTGGCCGGTCATATCACGCCAGGTCACCGGGAATAGCGGGCGCGAGACAATCTGCAGGACCTGCTGGCAGATAGCGTCGACAAGGTCGGGTCCCAGGTCCTGGGCGACCGGATATCCGAATTGAGCGGGGACGAGGTGTCCATCCTCGAACTCAAACAGGGCCATCGCTCTTCCCTTCACGTGTATGGGGCGCTCGGGGCCATTGTTTCATACGTTCCAAAAGAAACACGGATGACACAGGGACATTGGGATAGATACCACGTAAGCATCTATCCCTAAAGCCCCGGTCGACGAGCCGTCTCACCCACGCCCCACATCACGCCCACAGTTCTTCAAGCCGGTAGAATAGTGAGCTAGCGCAACAGATCTTTGACGGCAGGACAGGACGACGATGCCCGATCTCCACATTCTCGAGAACGACCTCGAGGCTTTCTCCCAGAAACTGAGCGACCTCTCGGCGACGATCAACAATATCGCCTCCCTTCCCTACAATCTCTCCTATGTCAAGTTGGCCATGGAAGGCGGCTCCGCCCCCACACAGGCGACGTATGCAGGCGAACACATGGAGGACCAGCTGCTCGCGCTGAAGACCTCCTTCTCAACCCTGGCCGACAACGTTAAGGCCTCGGCCACCGAGTATTGGGCAACAGAAGACATCAACCAGCAGTCAATCCAACAGGTCATGGCGAGCCTCCCCGAGCCCTGCCCGCCCGTCGGCCCATCGAAGGGAGAGTGAGCCATGGCGATCACGTGGGCAAACATTCTCAACTGGGAAAGTGGATCTCTCGAGTCCATCGCAAAGGACCTGCTCGAAGCGAACCAAGTCCTGCGCAAGGCCTACGAGGACGGCGAGGACGCCCTGGGCGCCGTCCGGTCCGAGGGTGAGGCCGTCACGGCGATGCGCGCAACGACCCTCACAAACCTCGCTTCGCTCGAGCACGCGCTCACCAACGTCAACGGAGCCCTCATGGCCATCGAGGGCGCACGCGACGGGGTTGCGACCGTCGTGGCAAACGTCCACAGCTTGCTAGCATACGCATCCGCTGTCGAGTGCACGATCCTCACCAACGGCACCGTCATCGACCATAGCTTATCAAGGCGAGAAGACGCCCCTTCTCAGGAATACCTCGATATCGTCGACAAAATCAAGGCAATTGTCGAACAGGCCAACCAGGTTGACAGCAACCTGTGCGAGGCTCTTAGCAATATCAATAACGACCGCTACACGGATGGCGACGGGGCAAACAACAAGGTCGTCGGCGTCCCCGACTTCCCCCAGCCGAACTGGACCCCCTCTCAGGTCGCCGCCTGGTGGAAATCACTGTCATACGAGCAGCAACAATTCCTCGTCGATCGACGCCCGGATGACATCCGCCACCTCGACGGACTCCCAGCGGTGGCACGCGACAAGGCCAACAAGCACGCACTTAACGGCTATCTCCACGCCGACGGAACCTATCGGGCAGGAGCCTTCGAGGAATCCAAGCAAGAACTATCCGCCGCGACGGAGGAATACGACAAAGCCAAGAAGGAATACCTCAAGGCCGCAAGCGAAACCAGCACAAACCACATCCCCGCCGACGTGCGAGAGAAATACCGAAAAGCAGCTGAGCGAATGAGAGTAGCCCAGGAACATTACGACGACCTGAGCGCGATCCGACGACAAACGAACGACACCGAACGTGCCAAGAGCGGCCTTCCCCCCGCTTACCTACTCGACTTCGACTACGACAAGAAGTACCAGCGCACGACCGCCATCGTTGCCTCGGGCAACCCTGACACCGCCACGCACGTGTCGACACTCGTCCCTGGCATCGGCACGAACGTGCGCGGCGACCTCGGGTATTACATGGAGTTCAACGAACGACTCAAGAAGCAGACCGCTTACGCGGGGATCGACCCGAACAACGTCGCCACCATCTCCTACCTCGGCTACGTCGCCCCCAAAAACGAGGGGATTGACCTTATTCAGGCAACGGACATCCGCTACGCGGATCGCGCGGCCCCCAAGCTCGCGCGCTTCGAGGAGGGGCTGCGCGCAAGCGCCGAGGCTAACAACCACAATTTCGTCAACACCCTCATCGGCCACTCCTACGGTTCCACCACGTCCGGCAAATCGATGACGCTCGTCGCCCCCGGCACCGTCGAGCATGTGCGCATCACGCCCGAGGCTCCCGAGGTACCCTCAGCCGTCACAGAGGCAATTTCTGAGGCCGACTGGGTGGTCCTGGGGCCCGGTTCCTGGTACACCTCCGTGATCCCGCACCTGCTGGTGCCAGAGATCAACCGAGCGCTTGCCACGACTGACGCCCACCGCGCGCTGGTACTCAACCTGGCGCGTCAACGCGGTGAAACCGACCTGATGTCGACCGCCGACCACGTGCGCGTTCTACGCGAGTACGCTCCCATGCTTAAGCTCGACGTCGTCGTCGCGGATCCGACGGCCTGTGACGACATCGACGATCTCATCGTCGCCGCCGAAGAACTTGGCGCGCGCGTCCTCCTGCGGCAGGTGCGCACAGGTGATG
>ERZ1699240.489-NODE-489-length-10310-cov-3.809585_pt1 | contig 10310 bp, 17 predicted proteins | sample MGYA00581535_ERZ1699240 | MGnify/ENA primary metagenome ERZ1699240 (study PRJEB42319, sample SAMD00040327) | human oral metagenome | material: saliva | host: Homo sapiens | study: EMG produced TPA metagenomics assembly of PRJDB4115 data set (Metgenomic analysis of... | reverse complement strand
ATGAATAATTTTAATTATTTAAAATTTATTATAAATATTCATAATGAAAATCTCCGTGCGTGGGGGTGCGTCGTAATTGTCTGACAACGACCGCTTTTGACCGTGTGCACATTCCGAACAATTGTTCGTCAGCGTTTTCGAGTCTCTTGTGAGATGCTGAACATCTTTTTCACAATCAGAGTCCCGAACACGCTGACGTTTCGTTCTTTCAAAATTTATTTAGAGTGTTTCTAATTGAGTGAATTGTCTGACAATTCTCCAACCCTACCTTAAAATACGTTCTATGTACTGTCTTACATGCGGACTTTTGTCACTAGCTAACAATTTTCTGTGCTCGTCATTTCCATATTGTGCGACCACTGCTCGCACATCAGCACTCTTATCGTTCACTAAAATATCACGGTGTTCGTCGTCCCCGTACTTAGCGATAACCATTCTCACATCACTATCTTCGTCGTGAACCAAGATGTCCTTATGCTCTTTTGTACCAAATTGAGCTAAAACTCTACGTACATACCAATCAATATCGTGTACTAAACCGTTACGATGTTGGTCTGCTCCCAAATCAGCAATAAGCATACGATAGTACGGCTTTAATTGTGCAATCATCTCGTCAGAAATTTCATCTGAGCCAGTCATAGCAGCTTTAGTAATTGCACCGGGAGTTCCAATTTTCAAGAAATCACTCACTGATAACTCCCTTACAATTTTAATTTTATTGGTAGAAACTTTGGTTGAATAAATGTCACCACCCTCAATGTCTCCTAGTAGTTCCACTTCACATACTCGACTATCTGGCGTCACATCGTCAAACTCGAAAATGTCATCAAAGTGCGTACATGCATCGAATCCATGTGTAACTAATTTAGTCTTTCTCTTTACCACATAAGTTTCACCAACTTCAAATTGAACATCTTCACATATTAAATCTTTATTAAATAGTTTATATGCTTTCATTTTATAATATCTCCTTTTCGAATTAAATCGTTACCTCTATATGTATAGTATATCACACATTCGAATTGAGTACAGACCTAAATTGAATTGTGAGAATTGTCTGACAATTTGAGTACAAGAAAAGACAGTCGGAATTTCCCGACTGCCCAACTAGATACATAGTTCCATTATTTGTAGTACTTCCTAGTAGCTTCAACTACATCACAATCTTTATCGTCATGTAAGATGTCTCTTTGCTTGTTTGTACCATATTTCGCAACATATTTTCGTACCATCCAATGTTCATCGTCGAGTAATATATTTCTATGCTTGTTTGTACCATAACGAGCAACATAGCAACGAACATACACATTAGAATCATTTATCAAAATATCTCGATGCTTAGTTGTTCCGTAAGTAGCGACCGCAACCCGAACCTTAAAATGAGTATCATTCACTAAAACATTTCTGTGTCGATTTTTCCCAAGCTCTGCAATAGTCACACGAACGCCCCAATCATCATGTCGTAACATATCCTCTGTTATGATACTTGGGTCTAAAATGATTGCTTTAATTAACGTTCTAGTAGTGTTAAATTTCAATAAATCATCCACTGTCAATTCTCGAATAATCTTAATCTTGTTTGTAACTACTCTCGAACTATCACCGTCTCTGTCAATATCACCGAGCACTTCTACCTCGCAAATTATATTATCATTACGAAGTCCACATTCTATAAACACAGAGTCTATATCACCACACGCAGTGAAGCCATTCTTGTAATAGATTGGCTTTCCCTCCACTTCATATGTTTTACCAATTTCAAACTGAAATCCGTCCCACGTTAAGTCTGGTTTAAATCCCTTGTATGCTTTCATTTTAATTCATCTCCTACAAATATGTTAATTATCTTTACATATATAGTATATCACATATTAGAATAATGTCCAGACCCAAATTAAAAATAGACAAGTAGAAAATCTACTTGTCTAAAATTTCCATTAGATAATTATTGACAGCTCTATCAAGTTCCGAATCGAGTGATACTTGATGACCGTACGCTCTAACTTGCTTCTCCATATCGATGTAGTCATCATTACTTAAAGTTCCTACGTACTCAGAAATAGCTGATTTTGAACTAGAGTTTAGTGTGTCTTTAATCGGTGGTCGATATGATATAAGTGATAAAAATACCAAAAACCATGGGAAAGCCAAGCAAATAGTTTTTGTATCTCGACCAAAATCTCCTGTAAATTTTTCTAGTTTTGGAAATGCTTGAAACAATATGGAAATTATAAGTCCAAGCACAAACATTACAATTGATAATGATACGAAAAGCATAAAACTTTTTTGCGACGAATCTACATATAATTGTGGATTTACTTTTTCAATAATTTCATGAATTTTACTAACATAATTGTCCATTTACTCACCATTCCTTTCTTTTCGCATTTTGTCCATTTTATTTCTTAGTCGTTTTCCTGAGTTTTCATAAATAAAATTCCATGTCCACGTGTCGTTATAAACTCTATCTAAATAGTACTCACGATGTTTGTCGTTCCCGAACATAATGATTGTGAAACACACATCCCAATCGTCATCATCCAATAGTTGAGTTCGTAGTTTATCATTTCCAAATCGAGCGACTGGTTCCCTAACCATAGCTTCCCCATCGTGCAACAGTGCTTCACGGTGTGAATTGTCTCCGTATTGAGCAATTGCTTCTCTAACGTATGGACTCTCATCGTTAATTAAGTTCCATCTTTGTGTACGTGTCCCATATTGAGCAACCAATACTCTTATCAGCTCGTAATGACTACGCTTGAATACCTCAAAATATCGATTCCCAGTTAATTGCCAAACCGCCATTGATAATACATACGACATTGTGGGACGCACAATCGTGTTCAGATACTCAATCATTCCGGGTCTTTCTGGTTCTTTGATGTACGCCAACACCTTAGCACATTCATCGTCATCAGACTCGAAAAGCTCATCTGTAGTAACTTCTTTAATTATCTTCATCTTATTTGTTCGAACATATCTACCAAAGCTTTCCTTTTCCGTCGCTCCCAAAATCGCAGCTTCATATATCCTAATTTCCTCTACCATACCATACATTAGAATAGCCATAGTCAACGAACAGTATACCATGTATCCATATTCCGACTCCACCCTTGGTAAGCCTTTCACCTTGTAAGTCTCGCCTACAACATAACGGTCATCATTTGTTGCAACATAACCAATCGTCATTATTATTTCTTCCCTTCTTCAATATAAACTTCCACATCACTAAACTCATTATTCCCATTCAACGTATACATGATACTATCGATTAGTTTACTCTCACAATCAACAAATACTATCTTTTTAATCATAGAGTCTGTGAATATATCTCGACAGCTCACGTCTTCCGCTAACGAATTAGTGTATTTACAGTTTTTGAATAACACACTCTCTAAATTACACTCCAAAAATAGCTCTGTCATGTCTAAAAAATTCGTGTCTATAAAAGCAACTGATTCTATATCTGTATTTACAAACATTCTAGTAGCATCCAACCTATCGCTAGTAATCGTAATATCTCGCACCTTACCTTTGAATCGAGTATTCTCAAATGCTTTTACTGCATAAAATCCAGTGCCATCGTGCAAGTCCCACTGATTACTTGATAATTTAATCTTACAGTCTTTGAACAACCTCGACATACCGTTCAAGTTTTTGAGCAAGTTTGGATTCACTTTTAATAAGTCATTGTCATTCACAAATCGTTTCAGACCCTCCGACCATAGCGTGTAAACTTTGTAACAAGATTTCGGAATTTTAATCCATACACAATGTTCGTCCAATTCAACATAGTCCTTATCGTGTACAAAAACATACCAATCCGTAGACTTACTTTGATGACTACGTAGAAAATCATCTAGTTCTTTTAAGTTGTCGTCTGTGATTTTTAAACTCATGTCAGTCTCCTATTCTAATATAATAATCCTCATTTTCATTATAACATGGGTATGTATGGAGTACAGACCTAAAGTAAAAAGCTAGTATCCAATCACTAGCTTCGAGTCATCGCATATTCACGCAACGTGTCGTTGTTATAATGCGATGTTACCACATTGGTTCTTCTTCATTATTGAATAGCCCTGTTAAGTAGTATCTCATCATTAACGATGTTCCTACGAAAAATGCGTATAAAGTGGTATATGAAATCAACCATTTGATTGCACCAACTTTAAATACCACGTCAATTAAAATGACGGATGAAATCATTAGCAAGAGTACTACAGCAATTGTCCATTTTGTTTTAGTCATATTGTTCACAGACCTTTCTATTACTTAGATTTGTTCTTATTCTCAGACACCTTGTCAACTGTTTTCGTGACATACTTATATTTAGCTTTTTCTTCCTTAGTCAACTCAAATTTAGAATTTGCAGTCGCTAACTTTTCAAATTCATCGTCGCTCATGTCCGCTAGTTGATTGTATAAATCAGTCGATGTTTGTTGATATAAGTCATACTGTTCTTTTAATTCCTTCTCGTGACTGTGCGTCGTAGAAATAAATTCTTGAGAAATACGCCAAGACAACACACCTATTCCGATGCTACACATTAGTGCTATCGACATTGCTAAAGACCAAAGAATTGCGTTGTCAATTCCACTCGACCCTTTTGTCTCCTCTTTTACAGCTGAGTGCATAGTCATTAACGGTACAAGTACCAAAAATCCAGTCACTCCAGATGCAACTAGCATCGTTATAAATGAGGTCACTTGAGCTGAAAGCAAATCCCATGCTGATACTGACGTGCCTTGTATTATGTGAGATAATTCTTCTAATTTGCTTATAAATTCAGTATGATTCATCCTATTCCTCCACCTTATCTCTATCTTGCTTTACTTCTTTAATGACCTTAACGACTTCATGGTATTTATCATCGTCGTTTTTAGTCAACTTATATTTTACAGTTGCATTCCACAACTCATCGAACTCAGAGTCGTTCCAGTTTACCAAATCGTTGTGTAATTGTACTAACGAATCTTCATGTGACGTCATTTTAGTTTCAACTTTAGTGTTCGTTTCACCACCACTCCGTGTACCTATAAAGATTGCTAGACAACATAGTGCAATAGCCAACATGAAATGTGGGGTAAAGTTGTCGAAGTCAAATAACCCATCCTTACCAAACAATGATGCTACCCATGTAAATAATCTCTCCAATAAAGACGTCATAATTACTGCCACCACGGTAGACAGAATCAATATGACAATTCCTACTACTACAAGTGAGAACAAAAACCCTATGAGCCAGACGACAGTCTCGATATTGTCACTAGAACTACCACCGACAATAGTTTGTTTCAATTCACTTAATTTATTAATATATTCCAAATAACTCACTTATTATCACTTCCATTTCTTCTAGTTTCGAACTCCAAATCTCGATTTATTTCTAAAATAGCACCGGTCTTATGATAATCACTTTCAACTATTGTGATATTAAGATTGGTGCTATCCACCCAATCAAATAAAGTGTTGTTGAATTCTTTGTCTACATCCGTTTTGTTATCACGTTTCCATACCGCATTCTTATCCAATTTATCTCGAATTTCCGACCAAGTAGCATTTTGTACAAAATCGTCTCCAAATTTACGTCTTGCATAATCATACTTGAACGCACTTTCGTTAACCACGATAATCACAGTTGCTGCTGCTAAAACTAAACCAATAATTGCACATACCCTACGAGTACGACTATGTAGATTTGGTAACTTATCTTCGATAAACTGAACAACTGGAAATACGAATACAAAAATGACAATACAAAGAACAAGCGTTCCACTAGAACCCCAATTTTCATAAAACCAATCTAACATCGTACACCTACTTTCCGACTGTTTCCATCAGATATTTATTTATCAATTTTAAAGTTTCACTTTCAGACTCGAAAATGTCACCATATAATTTAACATGAGTTGTTAAATTTTCTCGTTCGTCTTTATCCAAGTTGGAAACATAATCGGATAATGCTATTTTACTTTCACGTGTCAATGTGTAGTTTTCTCCGTAATTCGATGGATTACGTCCTCCAACAAATACTAACGATAGTCCACCTAAAATAAAAAGCAAAGTTAGTGCTCCATAAAATTTCTTCCCGATTTTATTGAACAGTTGTGAAAGTTCTCCTTCATGTTCGAATATCATCAACGCACCAAAGATGAACATAAGCAATCCAATACTTTCAGCAATTCTATAATATATCACACTTTCACTGAGAGTAAGTCCCTTCGTTGAAATAAAGATTTTATTCAACATTTCTGTATATTCACTCATTCACAATCACTCCAGTTCTAAAGAAAATAATGCTGTTACGTCGTGGTAGCATTTTCTTAATAAGCAAATTGTTGATTGCCTTCAAATCGTTATCCTCAAGTTCCGAGTCACGATTCAACTCCACTTGTTGTTTTAATTCATTGTATTCCTCGTTACTCAGTTGTGACACATACGATACGACCTCCGATTCCGACGTCGGAGTTAAGTGTTCCACCAGATGTGTGGTATGAGTACCATATAAAAATAATCCAGCTGTCGCCAATATTCCAACGAAAGACGTCACTACACCAATACCCTCCACTGTAGCAGTACCACCGATGGAGTGATACTTTAGAGTTAAAGTCGCTAACATCCAAATAAACCCAGCTCCTAGCACAATCATTGCAATAATCAATGCAGTTCCAATCCACGTAGGTGATTCATTTAGTAGTCGTTCTACATGAACGCTATCCTTAATTTTCTGTAACATTTCGATATATTTTTCCAATTCTATTACCTCCAAATTAGAGCATATTCTCGACAGACGTCATGTACAATACGCAACAACTCAGCATATTTTTCCTTATCCTCAGTTGTAAGCTCACACATTCGCTCCCATGTCGCTAGTTGGTGCATACACTCGTCACCACCGCTAACGACGATATTCTTGATATTGGAATAATTCAAATTATAAACCTTGTCTCGTTCATTGCGATACAATTCTCCGTAATGTTCTGACTTATCACCGAACTGTGCCACGAAATACATAGAACCAAATACCATAACCAGAACCATTAATACCCCAATTTTTGAATAAGGTGCTACAAATATCATCGATAACGCTAATGCGATAGCGATAAATCCAAATAAGCTTGCTAGAGTACCGTGTTTTGAATATAATTTTTGATATTCTTCTAACTTGTCTCGACTGACTTTTTCAGCTAAGTTCATTTCTTTTTGTAATTTTTCTAGATATTCTAAATAATTTTCCATATTAATACCTCACATTTTAAATATAAGTTTGTTATATTGCGTAATCAACAATTACTTGCAAATTTCAATATACTCTCTACAAACCGATTTCACAATTCGTAATAAGTTCTTGTACTTTTCTGTGTCCTCGTCTGACAACTCACACATTTCATTCCACAGAATCAGTTGACGAATTTGCTCCTCACCGTCATTTACGATTTCATTTTTAATGACGTTGCAGTTTGAAAGATAAATTTTATCTCTTTCAACGTCAGCTAGATACTCATAATGTTTAGATGTAGCAGCATTTACCACACAACTACCACCTATAAACAAAATAGCCAATAACATGCAAAATGTTAGAAAACTAGACGTTAAACTATCCACATGTGACCTTACCGCCCACAAGAGTGGTAATAGAAGTAGCAAAAATGACCCGCATAGGTGTGATAGTCTTCTGCAACTATCTCTAACGTCGATATATTCCTTAACCTTTTTCACATCAACACCATCACTATAATCCATCTTACCTTGCAAGTTCTCCAAATATAATAAATAATTTTCCACATTGATACCTCCTCATTTTGAAATTTAAGCACATTATCTTATTTATGAAATCAACAACTACTTGTAAATGTCACCATATTCTCTACAAACCGACTTTACAATTTGTAATAACTCTTTATATTGTTTTTGTTGCTTGACAGTCAACTCACACATCTCATTCCATAACATCAATTGACGCAATTGACCTTCGCCATCATTAATAATCTCATTTTTGATGACGTCGTAATTTGCAAAATAAATTTTATCTCGTTCAGTACATGCATCATGTCTGTAAGATTCAGAATCAAACGCATGTCTAATCCAAACATAGCCAAAGAACATAAAAACTACAGTCATAGCCACTGCAATAATATTTTGATACACGATGCTAACATTCTTAGCTACAAAAAACAATAGTATTTCTAAAACCACTAAAACCACACCAGATATGCAAGATAATTTCTTGTTAACGTTTTCTAGTTTAAAATAGAGTGCAACCTTTTCATCGTCAACATTCTTACCAAAATCCATTTTACTTTGTAATTTCTCTAAATATTCCAAATAGTTTTTCATTTATTTTCCCTACTTTCAATGATTTTATAATCTTCTCTCAACGAATCAATGACATGCAATACATACCCATATTTCACCCAATCTTTGCTAGATAGAACATATAATTGTAACCAATCAAATAGTTTTTTCATAAACTCATCACCTTCGTCAACAATTGCATTTCGAACAATGGCGTAACTAGAATCGATTGGTGAAGCATATTCTAAATCTAGCAATACATTATAGTAGTCGATTGACTTATTTACAGCAACAGCAGTTAATACCCACGATACCACACAAATCATTCCAATCACAAGTGGTGTTACCCATGTTCCTTGATGGTGATAGTAGCATGCTGACATACTCACAATCGTTCCACCAAGTGATAAGATTGCTAATACCAGACTCAACCAAAAAGTCCAATCCCACATTCGTTTACGTTCTTTAATACTAGCTGCTCTAACAGACTTTAAAGTAATTTCATCTCTGTCTACTAGCGAGTTTAGTTTTTCCAAATATTCAATATATTCCTTCATGTTTCAAAACCTCATTTCCAGTTGTTATAGTGATGATAGTAGCTATCGTGATAGTGATGGTGAATCTCCTTACGAACGAGCTTATCATTCAAGTACTTCGCAATCGCATTCAACGTCACATCTCCAGTATCAGAACCATAATTCAATTGCATTACTTGTTGTAATTCATTGTAATCGTGTTCGTTCATATTCGATACAACTTGAGTCACACAACCACCAGACTCGTCAGTCAGCATTTTATATCCCTTATCTGCTTCACTATACACCAACAATGAAAGTAAGAATAAACATCCCGATACCAACAATGCTACGAATACTCCTTTGAGCCACTTTCCATCTAATTCGTCACTTACTCTCACCGATTCCATACCCAATCCGAGAAATCCCATCAATAGTACGACCGTAACCAAGAACAGACCGAAAGTGACTTGTCCAATCCACTCTGAATACGTCTCATAAATTCTAGTCGCATTGCTTAATTCTTGAATCTTCCGTAATACTTCAATATATTTATCCAATTTCTACACTACTCCAATCCATATAGTATTTCTTATTTTCATTGTAACATAACTTCCAAATTGAGTACATAGGTGAACTTGTAATTTAAGTTATGAAAACGTATGAAAATGCGTTGAAACCGCTTGTAAACTAACAGTTTATATGTTAAAATAGTAACATATTTTCAAATAAGGAGTGAAATTTATGAAATTTTCATTGAAAAAGTCATTGCTCACATCAGCAGTAATTATTTTATCTAGCATAAGCGTCAACACAATCGCTCATGCTGATTCCGTTGCTGTGCAAATCGATTCAAAGCAAGCAATGACAAGTCCCGGTGATGTATGGAATGGTGAAATTACATTCGATTCGTTCCAAACTGGGTACGATAATGGTACTTGGGAAGCCGAGCTTACAAATCCATTCGCTAACGGAACTGACGGATACAGATACATCGTTGGTCGTGGATGGTGGGACACTCGTGGTAAACCCGACGGTAAATACGTACAACCAATTGGGTTTACAACACTAACGGATGACTTTCGTGGATATCTTCTCACGATAAGAGTATACAACCAACAAGGTCAATTAATCGATACTAACTCGACCGGTATTGACGTGTCTAGTGATTGGACAATGTTCCCACGTTACGGTGCTCTAACTCGTTTCAAACCAGAAGACAATGGTAACTCGGACGCAGAAACATTGAATAAGTATCACATCAATGCACTATGTTTTATGATGCGTACTAAAGACCACAAAATCCGGTTCCATAATCAGAATTTACTGACTGGGTCGGTAAAAAAGTAACGCTAGATACTATCCGAACGACCATTGCTCAAAACGCCCAGTTCAATCAAGCGTCAATGCCTTACAATATGACACACGCAACCAACGGCTCACCTATGGATAAAGATAGCTCCTGTCTCTTATACCCCTCTCCGAGCCCACGCAACC
>ERZ1699240.485-NODE-485-length-10329-cov-2.991570_pt1 | contig 10329 bp, 7 predicted proteins | sample MGYA00581535_ERZ1699240 | MGnify/ENA primary metagenome ERZ1699240 (study PRJEB42319, sample SAMD00040327) | human oral metagenome | material: saliva | host: Homo sapiens | study: EMG produced TPA metagenomics assembly of PRJDB4115 data set (Metgenomic analysis of... | reverse complement strand
CGTGGTGGCGGAGATGTGTAGATGAGTCAGCTTCGTGCGCGGCCGGTCGTCGGTGGGTGTCGTTAAATTGTCTGTGTGTGCCCTGCATTGTCGCACGTAATTGGATGATGAAACATTCAATCATGTGTTAAAAATGGCGGAATTTCAACGATCTCATTTCGAACTATGAAATAAGTTAGGGGGAATTACGTGCGACTTTTGGGGTTGGGGGAGTGGGGGGCTGGCTCACGCGGATCCGGATAGGTTACGACGATGTGGATAGGTTATTGACATCTGGATAGGTTAATAACCTATCCGGATCTGCATAACCTATCCGGATCTGCATAACCTATCCGGATCTGCATTACCTATCCGGATCTGCATAACCTATCCGGATCCGCATAACCTATCAGCGAGCGTGGTGGTGGAGAGAAACGCACAGCCCGGCCAGAACGACGGGTGCGCACCTGTGGTGGGATCCATGAGCGCGGAGGGGCCCGGAAGCGCCCGAAACAGTAGTTATCGGCTAGTATCGATGGCGACACGACAGCCAGTCGTGCCCCAAATACTCAAGGAGTGACAAGTGGCTAAGGGACCCTCCCGCCTCGACAACGTGATCAGCCTGGCCAAGCGCCGCGGCTTCGTCTTCCCCTGCGGTGACATCTACGGTGGCACCCGTTCCGCGTGGGACTACGGCCCGCTCGGCGTGGAACTGAAGGAAAACATCAAGCGCGCCTGGTGGAACGCCATGGTCCGCCGCCGCGCCGACGTCGTCGGTCTGGACTCCTCCGTCATCCTCCCGCGCGAAGTGTGGGTCGCCTCCGGCCACGTCAAGGCCTTCACCGACCCGCTCATCGAGTGCCTCAACTGCCACAAGCGCGCCCGCGAGGACCAGCTCATCGAAGAGCTCGCCGAAAAGAAGGGCGTCGAAGAGTCCTCGCTGTCCAACGCCGACATCGCGTGCCCCAACTGTGGCGTGCGCGGCCAGTGGACCGAGCCCCGCGCCTTCTCCGGCCTGCTCAAGACCTACCTGGGCCCCGTCGACGACGAGGCCGGCCTGCACTACCTGCGCCCCGAGACCGCCCAGGGCATCTTCGTCAACTACGCGAACGTCATGAACGCCGCGCGCAAGAAGCCGCCGTTCGGCATCGGCCAGATCGGCAAGTCCTTCCGCAACGAGATCACGCCCGGCAACTTCATCTTCCGTACCCGCGAGTTCGAGCAGATGGAACTCGAGTTCTTCTGCGAGCCCGGCACCGATGAGGAATGGCACCAGTACTGGATCGACTACCGCAAGGCCTGGTACGTCGACCTGGGTATCGACCCGGAGAACCTGCGCGAGTACGAGCACCCGCAGGAGAAGCTCTCGCACTACTCCAAGCGCACCGTCGACCTGGAATACCGCTTCGGCTTCCAGGGCAGCGAGTGGGGCGAGCTCGAAGGCATCGCCAACCGCACCGACTACGACCTGACCGTCCACTCCGAGGCCTCCGGCGCGAAGCTCGACTACTTCGACCCGAACACCAAGGAACGCTGGACCCCCTACGTCATCGAGCCCTCGGCGGGCCTGACCCGTTCCCTCATGGCCTTCCTGATCGAGGCCTACCACGAGGACGAGGCCCCCAACGCCAAGGGCGGCGTCGACAAGCGCGTCGTGCTCAAGCTGGACCCGCGCCTGGCCCCCGTCAAGGCCGCCGTCCTGCCCCTGTCCCGCAAGCCCGAACTGACCGGCCCCGCCCAGGAGCTGGCCGACGAGCTGCGCGGCATCTGGAACGTCGACTACGACGACGCCGGCGCCGTGGGACGGCGCTACCGTCGCCAGGACGAGATCGGCACGCCCTTCTGCATCACCTACGACTTCGACTCGATCGAGGACCACGCCGTCACCATCCGTGAGCGTGACACGATGGAGCAGGTGCGCATCCCGCTCGACAAGGTCAAGTCGTACCTGATCGAACGCCTGGGCTGCTGACTTGCAGATAGCCTCAACATCCGCAGCGGCCCCTCTTCGCGTGGGGCCGCTGCGCCTGTGGACACCCGTCGTCCTGGCCCCCATGGCCGGGGTGACGGACGTGCCCTTCCGACGCCTATGCCGCATCATGGGCGAGTCGGGCCTGCCCGACCACCTGCGACCCACCGGCATCCCCTCCTGGGCGGCCGAGTCGGGGGAGGGGGCCACGGCCTCGTCCCCGAAGGCGCCCAGCGAAAGCTCCAGCGAGCCGCGCCACGTCGCCATCCCGCGCGTGGACGCGCCCGCCGGCCTGTACGTCACCGAGATGGTGACCAGCCGCGCCCTCGTCGAGGAGAATGAGCGCACCCTGGAGATGGTGCGCCCCGACCCCGCCGAGCGCGTGCGCTCCCTGCAGCTCTACGGCGTTGACCCCGCCGTCATGGCGAAGGCCGCGACGATGCTCATCGAGCGCGACCTCACCGACCACATCGACCTGAACTTCGGGTGCCCCGTCCCCAAGGTGACGAAGAAGGGCGGGGGAGCGGCCCTGCCCTGGAAGCGCGATCTGTTCTCCGACCTTGTGGGCGCCGTCGTGCGCGCCTGCGACGAGGCCGGGGAGCGTGCGGGGCGCGAGATCCCCGTGACCGTCAAGATCCGTATCGGCATTGACTCCGAGCACGAGACCGCGACGGACGCCGCCCTGGCTGCGCAAAAGCTTGGCGCTGCCGCGCTCACCCTGCACGCGCGCACGCAGAACCAGCACTACGCGGGCCAGGCCCACTGGGACGAAATTGCACGCCTCAAGGACCTGCTCGACATCCCCGTCTTTGGTAACGGCGATGTGTTCGAGGCCGCCGACGCCCTGGCCATGCTGGAGCGCACCGGCTGCGACGGCATCAGCGTCGGGCGCGGCGCCCAGGGACGCCCCTGGATCTTCCGTGACATCGTCGCTGCCTACCACGGTGGGGCCATCCCGCCCGGCCCCAGCCTCGCCGAGGTTGTCTCCGTCATCGAGCGCCACGCCGCCTGGTGCGTCGTCGACCAGGGCGACGAGAGGCGCGCACTGCGCGAGATGCGCAAGCACATCGGCTGGTACCTGCGTGGATTCGCCATCGGTGGCCCCCAGCGTCACGCCCTGTCGATGGTTTCCACGCTGCAGGAGCTCCACGAGCGCCTCGCGGACCTCGACCTCGACCAGGCCTTCCCGCCCGCAGCACGCGGACCGCGTGGCCGGGCCGGCGGCGAAAAGACACCCCACCTGCCCGACGGCTGGCTGGATCACCCCTACCTCACGCAGAGCGAACGAGATCGCCTGCACCTGGCAGAAATTGGATACTAAGCGAAGGAATCATGCCTCACCCATCTGCGCCCGACCCCGACCCTGCGCCCGGACTCGTCACCATCGGGAGAGCCGCCAAGAAGGCGAGTCTCGGGGGACGTACCCAGGTCATCGTTCCCGTCAGTGGGGACGCGGCGGCCCTGAGCGAGCAGGTCGAGGCGCTGGCCTCGTGCCGCGCGGACATCGTTGAGTGGAGGGTAGACACCTTCCTGTCGTCCCTCGTGGGGTCGCACTTCGTGGCCGCATCGGACGTGGAGTCGGACCTGGTGCGGATGGCCCGCTACGTCGCGGATTCCTCGCCCCTGCCGTTGCTGGCGACCATTCGCACGTCGGTCGAGGGGGGCGAGGCTTACCTGGACGACGAGGAATACTGCGCCCTCGTGCGTTCGCTTTCGTCCTTTGCGGGCGGCGTCGACGTGGAGATCTCGCGCGATGGGTCCTCCTCGCTCATTGAGGACGCGCACGAGGCCGGGGCGATCGTCGTCGCTTCCTTCCACGATTTTGAGGGGACTCCCGGCGACGAGCAGCTCGCCGAGGTCTTGGCGGCTATGAACTACGCGGGCGCCGACGTCCTCAAGTTCGCGTGCATGGCCAACAGCGCCACGGACGCGGCCCGAGTGCTGGCGGCGCAGGCGTGGGCGCGCGAGGCCTACGACCGTCCCGTTATCGGCATCGCCATGGGCCCCAACGGTGCGCCCACGCGCCTGGTGGGCTCTGCCCTCGGGTCCGCGGCCACCTTCGCGACCCTACCCGGGTGGGAAGGCAGCGCCCCCGGACAGTTCACCGTCGAGCAAGTGCGAACTGTCCTCGACATTGTCGAGGCCTCGGAGGGCTAAGCCTGATTGCCGGTGTCAACGCGGCCACGAAGCAAGCGACGAAAAAGAGGGGCGCTGGAGTGTTCTCCAGCGCCCCTCGCTCTCCGTCCTGTGGCTATTGCCTGTGGAAGCGTGGGCTGGTGCCCAGGTGTGTGGGGTAGGGGTTGTCTTTGTTGGTTGCCTGTGATTCGTCGAGGCCGCGATAGGCGTAGGAGTTGTCATACGCGATCTGGGTGGGATCGACGAGGCCATCGGCGTATTGCTGGACCTCCGCGGGAGTCGGGCTCGAGCCACCTCCCTTGTCCGCCAGGGGATTCTCATCCGGATACTGGCTGGGATCCGTGTTGAGCATCTTTCCGGGGTTAATTGGTCCATACCCGACGTAGATGTCTCTGCCGCCCTCAGGTGTGCTCGCTGTATTGACGAGGAGCTGGAGGAGCTGATTCGGGGTCGCGTTGGGCCACTTGGAACGCGCCTGCGCGAGAGCGCCGGCGACGATAGGGGCCGAAAAAGAGGTGCCCCGAGTGGAGGAAATCTGTCCGCTTTCATCGCGCCAAATAATAGGGCCCCCGACGGCAGTCGTGGTGACACCCTGACCCCAGGAGGAATAAGAAGCGAACTTTCCATCCGTATCAATGGCGGAAACACCGACGACACCCGACCACCACGACAGTGATATCTCGTTGTCGTCCTCGTGCCCGTTTCCTGCGCCAGCAGTGATGATGACTCCTTGACTCATCGCCCGAGCGATTGCCCACTTGAGGTGGTCTGAATGTGAAAGCGAGGACGCGGAGTAATTGATGATCGATGCTCCATCATCAATTGCTTTGTTGATCAACGATGATACTTCCGTAGGCAGAATGCCAGCTTTCATCGGGCAATCGGCCCCCACAAAGCTGGCGTCATCGGGGCGCTGGTAAGCGAGTAGCGTGGCATCGGGTACCGTCCCGTAAGCGTCTGACACCAATAGGGAAGCGACTGTGGTGCCGTGGCTTCTGTGGGCAGAGCTGGACGTGACTGAGCATGGGCTTTTGTCCGTAATGTTTGCACCTGCCAGCTCGGGAACGGAGGTGTCGACAGGGCCATCGATGATCGCAATGGTGACGCCTGCTCCCGTGTAGCCCTTGGCTCGTGCGGAGTCCAGGTGATAGTAGGAGTAGTAGGCCTGGTCAGCCGCCATAATGGGGCGGTCATCGGCCCGTGCGGGGGTGAGCGGGTAGCCGGTGGCGATGCCCGTGAGCGCCAGCGTGGCGCACAGGGTACCAGCAGTGCGGAGGCTAAAGACCCGACCAATCGGCGAAAAAATGCGTGCGCTCACCACTGGCTGATATCCCATCCGTCGTCCTTACGTTTCGCCGGGGTCAACGTACGATCCGAGCCATAGGTCTGCGAGAGGGGATTGACGTACCCGCGCGGCACGCCCTCGTCCTCCTCGTCCTCGACGTGGAAGGCCTCATACCTGCGGCGACGACGTTTCTTCTCGTCCTTCGCCCCGCCACCAGCTCCCGCGCCGGAACCGCCCATGAAGCCGCCCTGTTGTCCCGCAGGTCCTCCCGTGCCGCGCGCTGCCGAACCCGCTCCGGTGGTGCTGCCCGGGGGCGTGTAGGTGCCCATGCCTGTACCGCTGAACGATCCGGCGCGCAGCGTCGAGGCACCCGCAGCCGCCCCCATCCGACCGGTGACGCCGGCTCCAAGAACACCCGTGCGCCCGAGGCTACCCAACGCAGGTCCACCCATGCGCGCCGCCCCGCGCAGGCCCAGGGCCCCAGCCCCGAGCAGCCCCGCGCCGCCGAGGCGCCCGGCAGACTGGGCCTCCGCCGCGCGCGCCGTATTGAGTCCCCAGAGGGGGTGATCGCGATCGATCGGGGGAGCGGGGGTGTGACCGCCGATGACCCCGTTCGCGTGCCGATCACCGTTGACTCGGGTGTGCAACAGGTCCACGTCCATGAGATCCTGCGGGTCCGTGATCGGATTCGTCCGTGATCCGAGGTCGCCCTCGGGCAGGTAGCGATTGGGGATACGCTGGGAGTGCATGACACGCTGGTCGATGTCACCGCCCTCGTCGTAGCCACCCGGATACAGGCCCGAGTCCGCCCCGCGCAGCCCCGCGTTGCCGAAGGCGTCCGACCGGGAACGACCGTAGGCGCCACCCTCGTGGGGCGAGATAACGACGTGGCCCTTCCTGAGGGCATCGGCGGTGTCCGCGGGGAGCTCAGGAATCGGGGTCCAGTCGTTAAAGTCGACGTCGGCTGGGGGTGTATTGCTGTGCTCTGAGAGCCTCGCATTCAGGTCGTTCATCGTCGACTCGAAGCGCTCGATGATCTCCGTGGCCTTCGCCTCGCGCTGGACATTCGCCTGTGCCTCGACACCCTCCACGTAAGCCAGGCCGTCCGCCACCAGGGCATTGACGAATTTGCCGGGCAAGCCGAACTTTGAGGCGATGGGGATGGTCACCTCGCCCGCGTGACGCAAGGATTCCGTCATGGGGTCCAACAGCGTGGGGGAGAGCTGGCGCGCGTCCTCCGCCGCGAGCATGATCGCGCGTCGCGCCTCAACGTAGTAGGACATGCCGGTCATGTAGAAGTTGGCTTGCTTGTCAAAGCGCTTGATCGCGCGCACGGCCTCGTCGGACATCGCCTGGCCGGCCTGGCCAGTGAACCCCTGGTATTCCTTGAAGTGCTCGACCTTGTCGCGCGCCTGACGAATGGCCTTGACGATGGCGGAATGCTCGTCGTCCCAACCGTAGAGCTTCTCGTTGTCCGGTGCACTGTTCGCGAACTCCATGAGCCGGTCGTACATGGGTGATGACACCATTGTTGTCTCCTTGTGTGCTCGCGCTCAGTACTCGTCGGGTCCGGAATCAACGACTGTGTCCACTGGAGCGCCAGACTCATCGCTGGTCTGTGCCTGAGCGGGCGGATTCTCGCTGGTGATCTGCTCAACGCTCTTCTCGGAATAGACCTTCTGAGCGCTTTCGCCCTGGTTGAGAGCCAGCAGGGCGGTACCGACGGCTGCCAGCGCAGCGCGGGCATCTTCTTCGGTGCCGGTAAAGTCAGAGACGGCCTGAGCGACTTTCGTGTCGAGATCGCTCAAAAACTGCGCCTCGTTCAGCATATTCGTCGAAAATGACGTGAGGAACGACCGCACGGTATCTCCCATGCTCTGGGCCGCGCTCTCAGTCGTCCAGTGACCGAATATTTGCGCCGTCGCCAACATCATTGCCGATGTTGCGGAGGTGGTTAGTTCGCCCCCCCCCGGCGCTCATGTCGTCACTCACCTGTGCGTGGCGCTGTGAGTCGAATGCAACGTCTGGCATCGCTCCAATTTCCTTTGCTGCGTGGAACCTCGCACTCCTGCGGCAAGGTAACCGAGTGGTCAACAGTTTAGCTGCCTCGCGTGGGCTTGTGCAAGAACATGCGCGGGCTGGAGGGAAGAACGTCGATGACCGACGATGCAATAAAAAGTGGTGGGCGGGCCAACCGGCCCGCCCACCACGGCTATGTCAGTGATGCTCGGAAAGCTCACGCCTCCTTGGGGGACACCGTCACGACCGTGTCAGTGATACCCACCGGGCCGGGAGCGGCTGGGGTGATGTCGCCGAACTTCTTCTTGTTCGTGACGACCATTGGGGTGATCGTGTCGTAGCCGGCCTCGCGGATGACATCCCAATCGACCTCGGCCAGGACGTCGCCGCGCTTGACGACGTCGCCCTTGGCGACGCGCGGCGTGAAGCCCTTGCCCTCCAGCTTCACGGTGTCCATGCCGATGTGGATGAGCACCTGGACGCCGGACGCGGACTTGATGCCGTAGGCGTGGCCCGTCGGGAACGCGACGGACACCTTGCCGTCACACGGGGCAACAACCACGGCGCCAGCGGCCGGGGAGACGGCGATGCCGGGGCCGAGAGCGCCGGCGGCGAAAGCCTCGTCGGCAACGTCCGACAGCGCGACCAGCTCGCCCGCCATGGGGGCGGTGAGCGTCAGGTCAGCCACTGCCTCGTCGCTGAAAGCGGGAGCCGGAGCGGCCTCAGCTGCGGGAGCGGCGGGGGCAACAACGGGAGCCGGGGCGGCGGCGGGAGCAGCGGACACGCCAGCCTTCGCGGCCTCCTTCTTGGCGCGAGCCTCAGCCTTCTGCTCCTTCGTGCGGTAGTCGAAGAAGACGACCATGAGGAACGCGGTGAAGAACGCGGCGGCGACACCCAGGCCGTAGACGGCCATGGGGGTGAAGACGGGGATCGTCAGCAGCGACGTGAACACGAAGGTGTTCGTGGTGGCGCCGCCACCGATACCGATGACCAGACCGCCGACGACACAGCCGGTGAGCATGAGCGGGTAGATGCGCTTGAAGCGCAGGTGGATGCCGTACAGGGACGGCTCCGAAATACCACCGAAGAGGCCGGCCGCCAGAGCGCCGGACGCGGTCTGACGCATATCGGTGTCGCGGTCACGGATCGACAGGAAGAGCACGCCGGCCGTTGCGCCGAAGCAGGCGAAGTTCCACGCGCCCATGGGGCCCTGGATGAAGTCCGAACCCGTCGAGGCGATGTTCGCCAGCTGCAGGGCGTTGAGCGGCCAGTGCAGACCCAGCGGCACCAGGAAGGGGTAGATGATCGGGATGATGATCGCGAAGACGATCGGCGCGGTGGCGTTCAGCCATGCCAGTCCGGCACCCAGGCCGTTACCGATCCAGATCGACAGAGGGCCGATCAGGAAGGCGGTGAGCGGCATGATGATGATGAAGGAGAGGAAGGGGACGAACACCATCTGGACGTTCGAGGGGATGACCTTCTTCAGGAACTTGTAGACCAGCGCCAGGATCGGGACCATCAGCAGCGGCACGAAGACCTGGCCACCGTAGTCGGCCAGCTGCAGGGGCAGGGTGCCGATCAGCGGAACATTGTCGATCTGGGTCGTGCACTGCAGCAGATCGTCTTTACCTTCGACGAGCTGGATACAGGTGGTGGCGGGGAACTTGTTAACGTTGCTCAGGCCCAGGAAGTTGGGGGTAAGCAGTGACAGGATGACGGCCGTGCCGACCCACGGGTCGATGTCCAGCTTCTTGGAGGCGTTGTAGGCGACCATCGCGGGCAGGAAGTAGAAGACCGCGCGCCACATGGAGTTCACGTAGCCCAGCCACACCGGGATTGTCTGGGCGCGTGTGTCGACGACGTGCAGGGCGTCAAGAACCGCGAGGAACGCCAGGATCAGGGAGGCGCCGAGGAGGACGGGCAGCAGCGGGCGGAACGAGTCCGACAGGTACTCGAAGAACGCGTCGACGATGGCGTTCTTTCCGCGCGCCTTCGCGCGGGCGGCGGCCTTGACGTCGTCGTTCGAGGCTGCGGCGCCCGACTTCATCGACGGCAGGTTGTTGATCTCGTTGAAGACCGACTGCACGGCACCGCCGATAACGATCTGGTAGCGGTCCCCCGACTGCGGGACGGCACCGAGGACGCCGTCAATGGCCTCGACTCGGTCCTTGTCGATGATCGACGCATCGTTGAGTTCGAAGCGCAGACGCGTCGCGCAGTGGGTGAAGTGGGTGATGTTGCCGGGGCCACCGACCGCATCGAGGATTTCCTGTGCCGTGTTGGACACGGGGGACTCCTTCCGTGGAGGGGGATTCGACGCTGAATGCGACACTTGACAATTAGCATGTTTGAACAAATGCTGAAAGATCCGACGGGGTATCTCACAGTATTTTGTCGGTAATTTGTGGTGCTTTGACAGTAACGAGGCACGGGCTCGTTCTGCGCAAGCGTTTCCCTAGTAAAATGGCCCCGTGAATGAGTTTTCTCTGGCAATCCCCGGTGTTGATGGTGGCGACGCGCGCCGCCCGTACGCGTCCGCCGATTCCGAGCGCTGGGTGCCCGAGGACCACAAGTCCTCCGAGCGCACCGAGTTCGAGCGCGACCGTGCGCGCATCCTCCACTCCTCGGCGCTGCGCCGCCTCGGCGAAAAGACGCAGGTGCTGGGCCCGATCTCGGACGACTTTGTGCGCACCCGCCTCACGCACTCCCTCGAGGTCGCCCAGGTGGGCCGCGAGCTCGGCAAGGAACTGGGGGCCGACCCGGACGTCGTGGATGCGGCGTGCCTGTCTCACGACCTCGGGCATCCGCCTTTCGGGCATAACGGCGAGCGCGCTCTGGATGCGGCGGCCGCCTCGATCGGCGGGTTCGAGGGCAACGCCCAGACCCTGCGTGTCGTGACGCGCCTAGAACCCAAGGTGATCGGCGCGGGAGGCGTGCC
>ERZ1699240.483-NODE-483-length-10354-cov-3.460937_pt1 | contig 10354 bp, 10 predicted proteins | sample MGYA00581535_ERZ1699240 | MGnify/ENA primary metagenome ERZ1699240 (study PRJEB42319, sample SAMD00040327) | human oral metagenome | material: saliva | host: Homo sapiens | study: EMG produced TPA metagenomics assembly of PRJDB4115 data set (Metgenomic analysis of... | reverse complement strand
CGTCTTGCCCGAACCCATGAACAGGCCCGTCCTGATTGCACCGCCGATCGCAATCAGCTGAATATGGCGATTCTTCAGGTTTCGCTGGAGCTTTTCGCCGCCCTCCTGACGGGGCTCGTCGTGCACGACTGGCTCGCTGCTCATTCGTTTTCCTTTCCGCTGGTACCGCCTACAGGCAGAGTTTTGCGCGGTCTTTGCGTGCGCACGGAGCACACTTGACCCTCCAACGCTACCGCAACGGCCCGCCCGCGACCGAATCGTGGGGATGCATGGCACACAACGCACAGCGGGGTTAGGTTAGCCTCATGACACCTGACACGACGCACTCCCCCGCCCCGGCCTCGTTCCCCCTGGTTTCGACCGCGAACGTGCCCACGCAGCGCGCGGCGCGTTACGGCAAGCAGCTCGTGACACACATGGCACACAAGGTCACCGGCGAATGGAACGAGGAAACGGCCAGCGGCTACCTCCTCTTTGACCGCGAGGGTCCCGCTGTCGGACGCTTCGACGTGAGCGCAATGCCGTCGACACTGATTCTTGAGCTGCGCACGACCCCCGAGCGCGCTGATCACCTCGAGCACGTCGCGGGCATTCACCTGGCGCGATTCGGCGTGCGCGACGCCCTGACCATCTCGTGGCGGCGCACCGACGGCAGCGCCGGCACCACGCAGGGTCCGCTCACCCCCGACGAGGTCGAGGCCCACGCCCGCGCCAAGAAAGCAGCCTGCGAGGCGACGCGCGAGGCCGGGCAAGCGGAGTAGTCGCGGCGCTCACCGCGGACTAGGCGCGGAGCAGCGGAGTAAGCCCACGTTGGATCAGGCGCGACGAACTAACTAGCACCGGAGCGACATCTACAAACACCCCATCAATTCTGCACGTAATTACCTGAGGGCCTGACGCGTCAATGCCTCAAAACCGCGGAATTTCAACGTTCTGACTTAAAAAGTTGAAACACTCTCAGGGGAATTGCATGCGACTTTGAAAAGGGACGCACAATCGAGGGAGCATCGCACCTCTTACTGGGATCCTGAGCGACGCCGCCGCAGGCTCTGCACTAGTTAGGGAGCATGACACCGTCTCCCAGCTAGTGCGATGCTCCCTAAACAGTGCAACACCGCTGAGGAACAAGCCCAGACACGGCGGGACGACTATCGAGGCAAACAATGCACCACTTGGGTAGGTATGACGCTACCTAGCGCACCGCGCCACTTGCTAGCTAGTGCACTGCTCCCCGAAATGGCGCAGCGCTTCAGAGTCACAAGCTCCACCATGGTTCGCGCAGCAACTCCTACACCCGGCGCTGCACCCGTTACGGGACGCTGCACCTCTTACGGGACGCTGCACCCGATCAGAACGGGTGCACTGCCTACGGATCGGGTGCAGCACCGATGCGCACAAGCACAACCGCGGCAAACGTCCGGCGACCCGCAACCTACACCCCGCCACCGCCCCCACATTCACCAATTCCGCACGTAATTCCCCGACGGCCGGACGCGTTAACACCTCAAAAACCGCAGAATTCCAACGTTCTGACTTAAAACATTGAAACAATCGCAGGGGAATTACGTGCGAAATTTGGGGGACACACCCAGCACCCACGCGTATCGATACGAGTCACGCAGGGATCCGCATCGGAAACGGTTCACCACTGCAGGGCGTTGCACTAGTTAGGGAGCATTACACCAGTTAGGGAGCATTACACCACCTGGGAACTGGTGTAATACCCAGCTAAATGGTGTAACACCACTTAGGAACAAGCCCCACCGCGGCAAACGTCCGGCGACCCACCGCCAATAAACAACCCCCGCAGCCGTGAGGCTGCGGGGATGTCAAGCTTTGCGATAAGCCGACGCAGAAACTCAGACGCTCAGCGGCCCTCGAGGTAGTTCTTCGCGGCCAGCAGGACCTGCTCCCACATGCCGACCTCATCGTCGTACGCCTGGCGGGCCTCGGCCTCGTCGTCGGAGACCGACGCCAGACCCGACTCTTCCACGTGGATGGCGACGCCGCCGCGCTCCTCGGACAGGGAGACCTCGATGCGGGTCGCGTACTCGTCGGGCAGCTCGTCGTCGGCCAGCGGGTACCAGCGGAAGGCGACGACGTCCATCGGATCCTCGTCAGCCTTTTCGATCAGCCAGTCGCCGGCGTCCGGGTCGCTCACGCGATAGATGCCGTCATCCCCGAGCGTCACCTCGTGGTCACCCAGCGGGCCGTCGTTGACCCACCAGCCCGGCTCCGACACGAGCGCCCACGCGGCCTCAATGTCGCAGTCCACGACCACGTCGGTCTCGACGCGATCCAGGTCGTCCTCAACGTCGGCGTCAGAAGTCATGTCAAAGAAGCTCATACACCAACGGTACCGGGTCGGGCGCTCCCAGGCACGCGAATGGACACCGAAACGGGCGCCCATCTCCGCACGTCGGCAAGCACCCCATCAGTCATGGGAAGAGGGCCCCGTGCGAGCACTTCCGTACACACATGCACGAGGCATTGGAACGCCGCGTTCCTCGCGCACATACGACGAGGCACGCGGCAGTAAGTCCACAACGCCCGACGATCACCAGGCACAGATACGACGAGGCCGTGGCCAGCCCCGCAGGAAAGCGAGAGTCGGCCACGGCCTCGGCGTGTCAACAAGCCTCAGGCGAGACGCGTGATGCGGTAGCGCCAATCCACGGGGCCGACCTCGAGGGTCTCCACGCGGTAGTGCTGCTCGGAGTCCTGCAGGTGCGCGAACAGCGGCTCGGGCTGGTGGGGTGCGCAGATCTGGATGTTCTCGCCGACGGGCAGGTTATCGACTGCGGCGAAGAGCACCGCGTGGCGCACGACGCGGGGGATCGAGTGGATGACCAGCTCGTCCGCGCCCGGGCGGTGAATGACGCCGGCGCCGCCAGCGTGGACATTGCCCGCAGAGGGGGCGCCGTCACCGCAGCCGCAGCCGCCCGCAGTGGAGGCGATGGGCTCGGCGGCCATCTCGTGGGGGCGCTCGGCGGCGGCGTCGTGTCCGCCGCAGCCGCAACCAGCGTGCTCGGCGGGAGCCTGCTCGGCAGGGACCTCGGCAGCCTCAGCGCCGTGGCCGTGTCCGCCGCAGCCGCAGCCGCCCTGCTCGGGGGCCTGCTCGACGGGGGCCTGCTCGGCGCGTGCCTTCTTACCCTCGCCACCGCAGCCGCAACCGCAGCCGCCATCCTTGGAAGGGACGGTGTTGGCGTCAACCAGCTTGAACATCTGACGGTCAGTCATGTCTTTTCCTTATCCTTCGGCCCGACGGGCCATTTCAGCGAACCTTACCCAGTGTAGGCATGCCTCAGCCGCGCACGCGCGTTCACTTAATGAGGAACTCGGCCTCGACCTCGACGCTGACGTTGAGGGGCAGCGCGGCGACGCCCACGGCGCTGCGCGCGTGCTGGCTGCCGAAGATCTCGCCGAACAGCTCGGAGGCGCCGTTGATGACGCCGGCCTGGCCGTAGAAGTCGGGGCGCGAGGACACGAAGCCCACGACCTTCACGACTCCCGCGAGGTTGTCGATGCCGCCCGCGACGGAGGCCGCCGCGGCCAGAGCGTTGAGGGCGCACACACGCGCCGCGTCCTTGGCGTCCTCGGGGTCCGCGCCGTCCTCGCCGACCGCGCCGATGCACACGGGCTCGCCGTTCACGACGGGGATCTGGCCGGAGGTGCGCACGACGCCACGGTCGATAACGGCGGGCACGTACGCGGCGACGGGGGTGGCGACGGCGGGCAGTTCGAGGCCGAGCTCGGCGAGCTTCTCGGAGGGGAGCATGAGGGATCCTTTCGTTGTGATCGACGAGGCCGGGGCCTCGTCCTCTGGTTCTAGTTTAGTTGCGCTGATCCCAGGGTTGGTGAGCGAAGGTGCTGGCGTGAGATCCCGGCCCCGGCCTCGTCGATAGAGACGCGATGGAGGCATGCGTGCGCCCCGCGTGTCGACAATCACGCGGGGCGCACTATTCAGGAAGCCTCAGCCCTGGGGAGCGGCCGGGGGCTGACCGCCCTGACCCGGACCGCCAGCCGGGGGCTGACCGCCCGCCGGGGGCTGGCCACCCTGCTCCGGACCGCCGGCCGGGGGCTGTCCGCCCATCCCCATGCCGCCCTGGCCTGCGGTCGCCTCTGTGGCAGTGCCGTCGACGCTCACCGTGTAGGTGGAGCCGTTGGTCATGCCGGAGGTCGAGTAGATGACGTTTCCGAAGGCCTTGGGCGAGGTGTAGGTGCCCAGGACGGAGCCGGAGGAGTCCGTGATCGTCACCGTGGATCCGGCGGAGCCAGTCGCAGAGGCGGAGACCCAGCCCTGGCCGTCGGTCGTGGTCGGCGTCTCCACCATCTCGTTGGTCGCGAAGGCGATGACCGTGCCGCCCGTGATGCTCATGGCACCGTTGCTGTCGAGGCTCGAGTTCGCGCCAGACGCCGGGCCGTAGACGGTCGTCGTGCCGCCGCTGATGGTCAGCGAGCCGTTGGAGTCGAGGCCGTCGCCGTTCGCGTTGACGGTCACGGTGCCGCCGGTGATGGTGAGCTGCTCGCCGGTGTCCTCCATCGAGCCGCCGCCGTCAGCCATTCCACCGGGGCCCATCTGCTGGGTGGTGGTCGTGGTGGTGTCGGTGGTGGTCGCGGAGTCCGAGCTGGACTCGGCGTTGGCGGCCAGGCCGGCCTCGACAGTAATCGAGCCTGAGGCGTTGATGCCGTCGTCGCTCGAGGTCAGGTCGACGGTGCCGTCAGAGATCGTGATGAGGCCACCCTCGAGGGCCTCGTTCGACTGCGTGACGGTCACGGTTGCGCCATCCAGGACGGCCGCGACCTCGGTGTGCACGCCATCGTCGCCGGAGGCGGCGGTGATCATGCCGGAGCTCAGGCGCAGGGCACCGTTGGAGTGGATAGCGTCATCCCCGGCGTCGATGGTGGTCGTGCCGCCGTCGACGATGATGTAGGTCTGAGCCTTGATGCCCTTGGCCGAGCCCGTGGAGGGCTTGCCGGCCGAGGCGCCGCCGCCCGAGGTGATCGACAGGGTGCCGCCGGTGACGATCGCGTCGGTGTACGCGTCGATGCCGTCGCCGCCCGAGGTCAGGGTGACGGTGCCGTCCACGATGGACACGTAGCCCTTGGTGTCGTCGTTGTCCTGGTCGGACTTGAGGGCGTCGCCGCCGGAGTTCACGGTGACGGTGCCGCCGGCAATCGTCAGGGAGTCCTTGCCGCGCAGGCCGTCGTCCGAGGCGGTCGCGTTGATCGTGCCGCTCAGGACGTACAGGTCATCCTTGGAGGTGATCGCGTCCGAGGCGCCGGAGGTCACGTTGAGCGTGCCCGAGCCGGTGATCGTCAGGTCCATGTCGGCGTAGATCGCGGCGTTCGCGTCCTCGGTGCCGGTGTAGGTTCCGTCGGTGATCGTCGAGGTGCCCTCGAGGGACAGGACGAGGTCGTCACCGCTGGTCGCCTCAATCGCGGCGCCCGTCGAGGAGGTGATGGTCGCGTTGTCGAGGATCAGGACGACCTGGTCCTCGGACCCTGCGGCCACGACGACCTTGCCGGTGAAGGAGCCGCTGAGCTTGTAGACGCCGGCCTTGGAGATGGTCAGCACGCCGTCGCTCACGCTCACGGCGTCGGACGAGGAGGTCGCGGTCGTGCCGCTGAGCGTCACGTCGACGGCGTCCGAGGCCTTCCAGTCGCTGTCCTTCACGTAGGAGGCCTTCGCGTTCGAGGCCAGGGCGTCGGCCGCGGTGGGCGGCGCGGTCGTGTCGCCGTTGGTTCCGGCGGCGGCGACGGTCGCGGTGGCCGTGATGGAGCCGGAGCCGGAGGAGGTGACGCCCGAGGCGCCGCAGGCTCCCAGCGCCAGCGTTCCGACGAGAGCGATCGCACCGATCGTCCGGGCGGGGGTCCAGATTTTCTGCAGGGCTTTCATGTGTCTGTCTCTTTCGTGTGATTAAAGCTTGTGTTTCTTATGCTCAGCGCTTGCGTATCGTTTGCTATCGCTCACTGAAGCGCCGTTATGAGGTCTGTCAGGCCGCCATCGCGAGGGGCACGGAGTGCGTGAGCTCAGGAACCTCCACATATTCGTGAAAGTAACGGTCCAGCGTGCGGTGCCACTTGTTCGCGGGCAGGTGGTGCATGGCGGCCATCGCGGTCCCGTACTTGGAGATCTTCACTGGTCGCACCCCGCCCTCCCACAGGAGGTGGTCGACGATCGAAGGGGTCGCGCCCGACTTCGTTTCGATGATGACCAGGTCGGGGCGAGCAACCTCGGTGCCGTCCGTGCGCAGCGAGCGCCACTTCAAGTCGGTGTCCACCGTCGCGCGTCCCACGCCGCCAGGCAGGAGCAGGGTGTTGCGCTCATAGGACCCAGCCAAGACCGGCTCGAGCGCTGGCACCAGGTGGCCGTATCCCGTCTTCTCAACCTTGCCGGCCACCCACGTGCGGCGCTCACCCGCGAGAGGGGCCCCGGCCTCGTCCCAAGAGATCGGCATACGCTTCTTGACGGTCACGCCGCGCGGGCCGCGGGTCTTAACCTCCAGGAAGGACGCGCTCGACGAGAGGTAGGAGCGGGTGCGGACCTTGAAGCGACGGCGGCGCTTGAGCGCAGTCAGCAGGTACGAATCCATGTCGGGGGTGTCGTAGTAGGTGGAGGCGTAGCCCTGGGACACCTGGCCGTCGATCTGGAGGACCCGGGTTTCCTCGGGGAGGCGGCTCAGAATCGCCGAGGCCGTGGCCGCGTCCAGCGCGTACTTGCGGTCCACTCGGGTCAGCATCGCCGCGCGCTTATTCAGTTCGTCGAGGCCGATCGTGTCGAGGTCGGCGAGAATCGAGTTCAGGGTGGCGTTCATGAGTCGTGTCCTTGGTATTGGCGGTCTGCGGGGTGTCTGCTGGCGGGCCAGCGTGTCAGGCGACCTTCGAGCGCACGTCCACGAGCGTCAGGTCGTTCACGAGGTCGAGCTTGACGACATTCACCGAGGCGACGGACGCACCCAGGCGCTGCTCGAGGGCGGCCTTCAGCTCGGCGGGGTCGGCGATCGCGCGGTCCAGCTGGACGGTCTGCGAGGTGTAGCGGCCGAAGACCAGCTTCGAGTCACCGAAGGCCAGAGCCACGAGGATCAGGGCAATGAGGCCACCGAGCAGCGGGGTCACCGCCGAAGACATGCCCGTCAGCAGGCCGAGAGCCAGCGACGCGAAGTAGTAGGCGATTTCCGTCTGCGAGATCTGATCCGAACGCAGTCGGATGATCGAGAGAACACCGAAGAGGCCGAGGCCGAGTCCCGCGCTCACGGTCGAGTTCGCGAGGATGATCGTGACGGCGAGGACGCCGACATTCACTCCCAGGAAAGCTGCGACGAGGTCAGCGCGGCGGTGCCGTGGGAAGTACAGGCCGAACACGAGAGCGGCCATGGCAACCAGGTCAATAGCGATCAGAATCAGGGCGGTCATTGGGATCTCCTTTTGTCGATGCACCAATTTCCCCACGCGACCCTATGAAGAACCTATGAAGCTCTCATATTTCTCATATGACTTTTCGGAGTGTTGCTGTGAAGCTGTGAATGCCGTTGTTTATGTGGGCACTTTTCGTTGGGCTTCTGCGTTTTTACTTCCTGTGTGGTGCCGCTGGTATTCCGGGTGCCGCGTGTTGTGTCAGGCCGGGCTGCGCCGTGGACGGCGGCCCGCCCGCATCCCACTGCGCATGATCTGCCTGGCTCGGCCTGGTCGCTCCGTGTGCCGGTGGGCGGCGGCCCGCCCGCGAGATCGCCACACGCGAGCCTGCGGCTCGGAGTGGTCGATCTCGAGGCCCGCCCTGGCCCTGCCGCCACCCACCGGCACCGCGACCAGGCCCCGCCGCCGCCCATGGGCACCGCAGCCTGGCCCCTACTGGGACCCCGTCCCACGCCCCCAGCCCTCGCTCCCCTCATTCCTGAACTCACACGCAATTTCGCACGTAATTCCCCTACGACTGCTTCAAGTTTTTAACTTAGATCGTTGGAATTGCAACGTTTTCAGACTTCGTTAAAACTTCAGCCAATAGAATTACGTGCGACTTTTCTGAGGCCATGCCCCCGACACCGCCCACGGGCACCGCGGCCCCGTCGACACACTCCACGGACACCACCGCCACTTCCAGCGAGCCTCCATGAAAGAAATACAGCCCCAGCACGGCACCCCACCGCTTGGCTCACTCCCGTCGTGAAAGAAACACCGCCCCAGCACGGCACCCCACCGCTTAGCTCACTCCCGTCGTGAAAGAAATATCGCCCCTGCTCGCTCAAAATGAGCAAAATACAGCACTTTTCAGCGTGCCAGGGCGAAGAATATTTCACGGCACACCCCACCCTTCACGCAGGGGCGATTATTCTTTCATCCCAGTCACGCGCCTGCCCCACAGGCGGGATAAAATTCGCCCTGCTCGGCCCCATCAGCGCCCAAGCGGTAAAAAACTCGCCCAGCACGCACAAAACAGCCCAAAACCAGCGCTTTTTCGCCAGCAGGGCGAATTTTTTCTCGGTCTCACCCAGAATCCACACCTGTTGGGCGAGTTTTTTCGCGCTGATGGGTGCCACAGACACCTCACAGCACCCGCCAACCGCCTCCCCTGAAACCGATGACACCAATGCGGGTGGATCACTGCCACAAAATGAAACCACCGGCACCTCTGTGAACTCCTCGCCGCACACGTTTGAAACCACTGACACCTTTGCTCGCACAAAACAGCCAAATTCAGGCCATTTTCCGCCCGCAAAGGTGTCACGGGTTTCATGCACCCCTCGCCGAGCACCCGCAAAGGCGTCGCCGGTTTCATCAGACGCCGAATCAGGTCTGCTGGTTCACAGCAAGGCGCTCAGACGCCCATGCTTGCTGCCTCCGTGGTGGCCCTGATAGCGTCGGAGCAGTTCGACAGTAAGGAGATGCCATGAAATCGAAGAAGCACCTGCTCGTTGCCCTAATCGTCGCAGTCCTGGCCGCGATCGTCATCTTCCCGATGCTGCCCCTCGAATACCGCGAGGCCATCACCTCTTTCTTCGCGCACCCGCTGTACTACCTGGGCTTGGGTAACTGGTGAGGGGAGGCTTCAGCACCCGGATATCGCATACAAACAGGGTGGGGTTCCAACCGGGAACCCCACCCCCTCACCAAACTGACTAAGCCGCAGCCTCGGTGAACGCCGTCGACACAATCAATGTTTCACTGGCATTCAATCTGCTCGAGGACGGCTTCCGCCAGCACCTCGTCAATAATCGCAACGCTAGCGAGCTTTGATTTTAGGGCGACGTAGAGGGGCACTGCCTTCACGGCTCCAGCCGCGACTGCGATGGACATCTTTGCTTTGCGCACGGAATCAAGGGAAATCGCGATCGTCCGCTCTTCGAGCTCGTGCGATACGGGGTTTCCGTCGCAGTCCAGGAAGCGCGAGAAGATATCGGTGACAGCGCCCATCTCTTGGAGGCGGCTGAGGCCCCGTTCGGTGAGGAAGCCTGAACGCACGAGGACCGATCCGACCTCGAGGACACCGGGCGAGAAAATCAGCATGTCCGAGGAGGGCGCCGCCGACAGCGTGTCGGCAACGGAACGCTCACGACGCAGGCGCCGTCCAAGGTCCACGTCGGACACGATCGCGGGTGCGGGAAGCATGTGGCCGACGCCGCGCCCACGACGCGCCATCAGGCCGATTGAGTCGGCGACGACATCGTCATTCGAACGAGTGAGCCCACCATAGGTCTGATAGACCTGCAGCCCATAGGTCCACGACTCCGGCATTGCTCGGGCGACTGCGGTGAGGGTCCTGCCCCACGCGATGCCCATCGACTGGGGAATGGGGCGCATCTCGGTCACGTAATCGGCCGCCATTGAGGCGACGAGGTTCAGCGCCCCTTCGACGCTTGATTGGCGCTTGACGACGATAGCGTCGGTCAGGCCAAACGTTTTGACGAGAGCCTTTTCCAGCTTGGGGATACGAGCGCGCGGGTGATTCACGGAGATGGTCACGATGCCGGACTCACGCGCTTCTTCAAGCAGACGCCCGACGGTCCAACGGGTGCAGTTCAGTCGATCCGCAATGGCACCCTGCGTCAAGTTGTCGTAGTAATACAGCTGCGCAGCTCGCAGCATCTGCACTTCACGATCAACGTTCACGTCAGCCTCCATCGGTCAACGAACTTGCGAGTTTCAGATCCTAACAAAAGCGATTGGAACAAGCGCTTGTCGTCCAATAATAAAACGATTTATCAATAAATAACTGGATGAATTGGTATACGTACGAAGCGGTGATGTGGAGGGGCGGACTCACGACGCAGGAGTGAGCCCGCCCCTCCCGTCTGTCACATCTGCTCGACACGCAGTTCATGCAGGTCATGCATGAACTTGGGGTCACGTCCAAGCG
>ERZ1699240.476-NODE-476-length-10408-cov-6.192588_pt1 | contig 10408 bp, 12 predicted proteins | sample MGYA00581535_ERZ1699240 | MGnify/ENA primary metagenome ERZ1699240 (study PRJEB42319, sample SAMD00040327) | human oral metagenome | material: saliva | host: Homo sapiens | study: EMG produced TPA metagenomics assembly of PRJDB4115 data set (Metgenomic analysis of... | reverse complement strand
TTTTATTGTCTCGGTTGTTTAAGAGTGGTTGTGGTTAAAGTGGTTTCAGACGGCCTTGGATATTCAATATTCAGGCCGTCTGAAAAATGGGTTTATAACATGATGCCTTTACTTCTTAAATTTTCCAAACACTCGTCCAGATAAGCATCATCATGTTCGGCATAAATCGGCGAAGTAGCTGTTTCAGCCGCGTGTGAATGGTATGGGGCAGCGACTTTGCCGCGATATAGCGGGTCTTTCCATAAAACATCCGGTTTGTAACCGCGCTTTTCCATCTCATCCATAATCAACGCGTGATACAGATAGAGTTTGTAGGGCGAATGGGTAAAAACGTAATTAACCGTCGCATGCGGCCTGCCCCAGCCCGCTCCGCGTAAAGCGGCGCATTCGCGGTGTTGCCCCAAAAGCTGGGCACGGGGGAGTAGGGGGATAAGGGTTTGGTGCCAGAGTCTCATTGTGATTCAAATAATTTTAAATATTCTGTGTAAGCTTTCTCTAAATTTTCTTTTGAATAGGTAGTATAAATATGAAGACCTTCTTCAATTTCAGTAGTTAGCTTTGAACCACTTGTCCCAAAGTATTCGTCTTTATATAAACGGACTTTGGAATTTTTGGGTTTATATGCATTTTCTGAAGAGATGAGATTTCTTAATATGGAAGGATTTTGTTGGTGCTTTTCCTTGATAAAGTCGATAAATGCACTTCTGTTTACTTCAAAGATTTTTTCTTGATGATGTTCTTCGACGGTTTTTTCAAAACCTAACTCTGCTATTTCATTTTTAGGAAATACAATTTCGCCTCTTAATGAGAGAAAAAGCCTTTTCGCAAGATTTTCATCAATTGCAAAAAGCTCAGTTTCTCCTATTTGGCTTTTGCCGAAAATTTCATGAAGTAAGGTTTCTTTTTCTTTATAGTTGTCGGTTTTAATGGCTAGAATGCGTTCTAACCCGGCAACGTTTGCGTAGCCGTTGTTTTCCAAATGGCGCATTCTAGTTTCAAAATTATTTTCGTCAGTAATACCAATTTTATATACGCCTTTGATGACGGTTTTCATCAGGTAGACAATGCCTGCTTTTTCCATTGTTGTCCTTTATTTTTATTTCTGTATGAAGATATCTTTTCAGACGGCCTTTTTATCAAAGGCCGCCTGAAACCATTTGCCGTCAAATATTATCAACGCTTTGTCCTGTCAATGCGCGTTGGATGTTGCGGTTCATGCGTTTGGCGGCGAAGTTGTCGGTGCTGTGGCTGAGCTTGGTGACGGCGGCACGGATGTCTTCGGCTTTGCCGTCTTTCAGACGGCCTTGCAAGTTGGCGATGTCTTGTTGAATCTGTTGCAATTCTTCGGCTTCCAACAAATCGCCATCCAGCTCAAGGGCGGCGTTGACGGCGTCGGTCAGGCTTTCGGCTTCGACTACGGCTTCGGCGCGTGCGCGTGCGGCCATGTCTTCGGCAGCGTTGCTCATGCTGTCTTTGAGCATTTGGGTGATGGTGCTGTCGTCCAAGCCGTAGGACGGTTTGACTTCGATTTGCGCCTGTACGCCGGTGCTTTGTTCTTGTGCAGAAACGGACAGCAAGCCGTCGGCGTCAACTTGGAAGGTCACGCGGATACGCGCCGCGCCTGCGGTCATGGGCGGAATGCCGCGCAGGGTGAATTTGGCAAGGCTGCGGCAGTCGGAAACGAGTTCGCGCTCGCCTTGTACGACGTGTATCGTCATGGCGGTTTGACCGTCTTTGAAGGTGGTGAAATCCTGCGCGCGCGCGGTAGGAATGGTGGAGTTGCGCGGGATAATTTTTTCGACAAGACCGCCGTAGGTTTCCAAACCGAGCGACAAGGGTGTAACGTCAAGCAGCAGCCATTCGCCGTCGGTTTTGTTGCCGGCAAGGACGTTCGCCTGTATGGCGGCACCGAGTGCGACCACTTCATCAGGATTGAGGTTATTCAGCGGGGTTTGGCCAAAGAACGTGGCAACTGCTTGTTGAACGTGCAACATACGGGTAGAGCCGCCAACCATAATCACACCCTTGACATCGGCCTTAGTTACGCCTGCATCTTTCAAAGCCTGTTTGACGGGTTCGATGGTTTTTTGTACCAGATTTTGGGTCAGATTGTGAAACTCTTGGCGGGTAATGACGGTATGAATTTTATGGCCGTCTGAAAGCGTGGTTTCGATGACGGCTTCGGTTTGAGTGGTTAGTTTTTCTTTGGCAGTACGGACAAGGGAAAGCAGAAGCTGGCTGTCTTGTTCGTTGAGTTTGGAAAGGTCGTTTTGTTCGAGCAGGTAGCAGAACAAACGATGGTCGAAGTCGTCGCCGCCCAATGCACTGTTGCCGCCGGTGGCTTTCACTTCAAACAGACCTTTGGTCAGTTGCAATACGGATACGTCGAATGTGCCGCCGCCCAAGTCGTAAACGACAAACGTGCCTTCTGATGCGTTATCCAGTCCGTAGGCGATTGCGGCGGCAGTTGGCTCGTTGAGGAGGCGTAATACATTTAAGCCTGCCAAGCGTGCGGCATCTTTGGTGGCTTGACGTTGGGCATCGTCGAAATAGGCGGGAACGGTAATGACGGCACCGACCAAATCGCCGCCTAATGTTTCTTCGGCGCGCGATTTGAGGGCTTTGAGGATTTCTGCCGATACTTCGATGGGCGTTTTCGCACCTTGACGGGTGTTTAATTCGACCACGCGCTCATTGGGCGTGAACCGATAGGGCAGGTATTGCGCCTCTTGTGCGAGGTCGGTAAGAGTGCGGCCGATCAGGCGTTTGGCGGAGCTGACTGTATTTAGCGGATCGGTTTTTTGGGCAGAAAGGGCATTTTTGCCGACTTCAACTTCGCCATCTAAATAACGGACAACCGAAGGCAGGGTGGTGCGGCCGTCTGAATCGGGCAGGCAGACTGCGCTGCCGCTGCGGACGGTGGCAACCAAGCTGTTGGTTGTGCCTAAATCAATGCCTACGGCGAGGCGGTGTTGATGGGGGGCGGCGGACATGCCGGGTTCTGAAATCTGCAAAAGAGCCATGATTGTGTGCCTTCTGATGCTGTATTTATTAGGATGGGGCAGATTTTAGCAGATTTTTGGCAGATAGTTGAGTGGTTTGCTAGGAAATAACCATAAGGCCTAATGTTGTTTTTTTAATTGAAAAGAAAGTGGATTTTGAATTCAGACTTGTATTTTTTAAGAAATGCGGATAAAATTCAGCCTCTTTGCCTTGCCTTTTACTTCGCATGGTGAAAGGCTGTTTTTAATCATCCATAAGGAGATAACATGCGTCATTACGAGATCGTGTTTATCGTTCATCCTGATCAAAGCGAGCAAGTGCCTGCTATGGTTGAGCGTTACAAAACCATGATTACTGAAGCCAGCGGTAAAATCCACCGTTTGGAAGACTGGGGCCGTCGTCAATTGGCTTACCCAATCAACAAAATCCACAAAGCACATTATGTTTTGATGAATATCGAAACTACTCCTGAAGTGGTTGAAGAGCTGGAAACTGCTTTCCGCTTCAATGATGCCGTACTGCGTCACCTGACCATCAAAACAAAACACGCTGTAACTGAAGCTTCCCCAATGCTGGGCGGCGAAAAAGCAAAAAACTTGCTCAACGGTGCAGCTGAAGAAGTTGCAGCAGCCGAATAAGATTGAACAATCTGATTAAGCTTACCGCCCGTATCTTGCAGGTTCAGCCTTTGAGATATACGCCGGCAGGAATTCCTGTTTTAGATGTTGTGTTACAACATGAGTCTTGGCAGGAAGAAAACGGACAGAAATGTCTGGTCAAATTTGAAATTCCCGCGCGGATTTTAGGTAAGCAGGCTGAGGAATGGCAGTATCGGCAAGATGCTATCATCGAGTCGGAAGGATTTTTGGCGCAACGCAGCCAACGCTTCCCCAAGCCGGTACTACGCATACAGAACATTAAAGAATATAAAGGTTAAACGACAATGGCTCGTCAATCATTCAAACGTAGAAAATTCTGCCGCTTTACGGCTGAAAAAATCCAAGAAGTTGATTACAAACAAGTTGATTTGTTGAAAGACTTCATCTCTGAAAACGGCAAAATCATCCCTGCCCGCATTACTGGTACTAAAGCACACTACCAACGTCAGTTGGCTACTGCTGTGAAACGTGCCCGTTTCCTGGCTCTGTTGCCTTACACCGATCAACACAAATAATTTTGGAGTTTAAATCATGCAAATTATTCTGTTAGAAAAAATCGGCGGTCTGGGTAACTTGGGTGACATCGTTACCGTTAAAAACGGTTACGCACGCAACTTCCTGATCCCTGCCGGTAAAGCAAAACGTGCAACTGAAGCCAACATGAAAGAATTCGAAGCACGCCGCGCTGAATTGGAAGCCAAACAAGCTGAAATCTTGGCTGATGCTAAAGCACGTCAAGAAAAACTGGAAGGCCAAACCATTACTGTTGCTCAAAAAGCCGGTGTTGATGGTCGTCTGTTCGGTTCTGTTACCAATGCTGACATCGCTGAAGCGATTGTTGCTGCCGGTATCCAAGCTGCTAAAGCAAACGTACGTCTGCCTAACGGCCCATTGAAAGCTGTAGGCGAATACGAAGTGGAAGTGGTTCTGCACACTGACGCTGTTGCTAAAATTACCGTTGCTGTTGTTGCAGCCGCTGAGTAATTGATTCATTCAAGGCCGTCTGAAAATCAAGGGTTTCCTTGGATTTCAGACGGCCTTGTCTATGTGCTTAAGCCGAAGCAAATCAGTGCCGAGTTGTTTATATTTTTGGCTGGTTAAAAAGTATGGCAGTTGGCATAGAGAGATAATGTGTTGGACGAATATTCTTTCGTATTCGGATTTGTCATAGTATTTAATAAAGAGATTATTTATGAATAAAATCAAAATCTTTGGGATGAGTCTGGCTGCTTTGACTCTGGCTTCATGTAGTACTCCGCAAAAGCCTGCTGTTGATACGGCAAAACCGGTTGAGTCTGTTTCCTCTGCAAAACGCCCTGTATTTGATGCTGCGGCTGAATCTGTTGCCAGCAGCGGTTTTAATGAGAACGTCAATGTTCAGCAATTTATCCAATATGAAGTGAAAAACCGCCGTTTCAGTGCGGAAGAGTTGCGCAATTTCTTTAATGGCGTGGTGTATAAAGGCAACATTATTACCATTATGTACCGCCCAAGCACTTCGCGTCCTTGGTATGAATTCCGCACCGGTAACTCTGGTGCAGCCAAATTTAACGGCGGCAGACAATTCTATGCGGCAAACCGTGCCGTAATCGATGATGTGGCACGCAAATACGGCGTACCTGCCGAATTGATTGTGGCGATTCTCGGTATCGAAACCAATTACGGCAAAAATACGGGCAGCTTCCGCGTTGCCGATGCCTTGAGTACATTGGCCTTTGATTATCCTCGCCGTGCCGAGTTTTTCCAAAACGAGTTGAGCGAACTTCTGCAGATGGCAAAAGAAGAAAAAGAAAATATCTTTGACTTCAAAGGCAGCTATGCCGGTGCGATGGGTATGCCGCAATTTATGCCTTCAAGCTACCGTAAATGGGCGGTAGACTATGATGGTGATGGTCATCGCGATATTTGGAATAATGTCGGCGATGTGGCGGCTTCTGTCGCCAATTATATGAAACAGCATGGCTGGCAGACCGGCGGTAAGATGGTTGTGCCGGTAAGTCTGACGATTACTCCGCACTTGCAGGCGATTATCGATGAGAAAACTGCCTTGACGCGCACTGTCGCAGATTTCAAAGCTTTGGGTGTCGTGCCTCAAGCTGCTGTTGCGGATAATGAAAAGGCTGTATTGTATGCTTTGGAAACCAGCCCGGGCGTATTTGAATACTATTTGGGCCTGAATAACTTCTACACCGTATGGCAATACAACCACAGCCGTATGTATGTAACAGCGGTACGCGATATTGCGAATGCAATCAACAACAATGGCCTGTAAGCCATAAGAAAACCACCCTTCGGGGTGGTTTTTAAATATCGAGAATTTGTAAAGGAGGTTAAGCCATTAGTCTGATTTTCATGGCGTAACGTTTTTTACTGTGTCCTGAAACAAATTGTCCGCCTCGGGCAGGGGATAAAAATGCATTGCCTTCTGCGGTTGGCTCTGCACAAGTATATTGGCCGTTTCGATCACTCCAGAGTGCGTACACAGGCAGATTGTGGGTACGGATATCCAGTTTTAAGCCGTCAAATGCAACGTGTGCATCTTGGTCGGAGGAAACAAATTCGGTATGGGAGATATAGTCAGCATCGTATGGCGCGCCGTTGAAATCAAATTGTGTACCTGCGGCGGTAAAGTAGGGGTGGAATCCTGGAGACGTGCGGACGGGTGATTCGCCGTAATTGCAGACGGTCAGGATGGCGATGGCTTCATTTTCATTAGGCAGGCTGTAATCGAGCAACCATTCGACGTGTTCATAGCCTTTTTCTGTGCTGATTAATTTCAAGCCGATATCTGATTCATTTTGATGGCGGATTTCCCAGTCTGAGGTTCTGCCGAAACCATGTTGGGCCAGATGATTTTTGCTGTCAGGTCCGAATTGGGGTAGGCAGACGTGCATACCGCCGCGTAATTTTGTGTCATCGCTGACTTGAACGCTGGTTTTCGGAAATAAGACTTCCCGTCCTTTTAAAATCAGGGAATCAATATATCCGCCCATTGTGTTGACTTGCATGGTTGCTGATTGGTTGCGTAGTATGATTTCAGACATAATAATTTGAGCTTCAAATTGTTTATCATTTGTGTAGTATTCTAACATTGCAGTAATATGCTGTCGCCGTTGGCTTGATAGAAAATCCTTAATAAAAATCAAAAAAATGCTAGAATATATGCCATTTTCTGAGGCCGTCTGAAAAGCGGAGAATTCTTTTCAGACGGCCTTCCGATTTATTTCCCGTAGAGAAACAACATGGCTTATCAAGTTCTTGCACGAAAATGGCGTCCGAAAACCTTTGCCGATTTGGTCGGTCAGGAACACGTCGTCAAAGCCCTGCGCAACGCGCTGGACGAAGGCCGTCTGCACCATGCGTATCTGCTGACAGGAACGCGCGGTGTGGGTAAGACCACGATTGCCAGGATTTTGGCCAAGAGCTTGAACTGCGAAAATGCCGTGCATGGCGAGCCATGCGGTCAGTGTGAAAGCTGTACGCAAATCGACAGCGGCCGTTATGTGGATTTATTGGAAATCGATGCGGCATCGAATACCGGTATCGACAATATCCGCGAAGTGTTGGAAAACGCACAATACGCGCCGACTGTGGGTAAATACAAAGTCTATATCATTGACGAAGTGCATATGCTTTCCAAAAGCGCGTTCAATGCCATGCTGAAGACTTTGGAAGAACCGCCTGAACACGTTAAATTCATTTTGGCGACCACCGATCCGCACAAAGTCCCCATTACCGTATTGAGCCGCTGTTTGCAGTTTGTTTTACGCAACATGACAACCCAACAGGTTGCCGAGCATTTGGCACATGTCCTGGACCGTGAAAACGTTCCTTATCAGCCGCAGGCCTTGCAGCTTTTGGGACGTGCCGCCGCCGGTTCGATGCGTGATGCGTTGAGCCTTTTGGATCAGGCGATTGCCATGGGTTCGGGTAAAGTTGCCGAACAAGATGTCCGCCAGATGATCGGAGCGGTCGATAAACAATACTTGTTTGAGTTGCTTGAAGGAATCATTAATCAAAACGGTGAGGCCTTGCTGGAAAAAGCTCAGGAAATGTCTGCCAGAGCGATTGGTTTTGACAGCGCATTGGCAGAATTGGCCATGCTGTTGCAACGTTTGGCTTTGATTCAAACCATTCCTTCTGCCTTGGCAAATGACGACCCTGAACGTGAAACTTTGCTGCGATTAAGTCAGGCTTTGAGTGGCGAGCAGATTCAGCTTTATTATCAATGTGCTATTCATGGAAAACAGGATTTGCCGCTGGCTCCGGACGAGTATGCCGGTTTTGTCATGACGCTTTTGCGCATGCTTGCATTTGCGCCGTTGGCTGCTTCGGGTTGCGATACGCAAAGCCAAATTGAACACACGGATTTGCATTCCGACCATCAGAAAGCTGAGGCCGAAAAAAAGCCTTTTCAGCTGCCGAAATCTGAGCCGATAGCAGCACCGGCGGTTGAGAAAGAGGCTGCTCCTGCCAAGCAGGATACTGTTGAAAGGCCGTCTGAAGAAACCGTTCAGTCTGCCCAGCAGCAGGCGGATGTGCTGCCTTGGGAGGAAATGCCAAGCCAAGTATCGGTTGAGTCGCCTCAAACTCAAGCGGCGCAGATGCAAGAAGCAACGGAGCCATTGCCTGTTGCAAAAGTTCAGAAAGCCCCTGCGCCGGAAGAATATCCGCACATGGATGAGGAAATTCCGCCTCCGTATTTTGATGAAGCATATACATATGAAGATTCACACCATGCTGATGTGATGGAAGTGCCACAGCCGGTTGCGTCTGCTGAGTCTGAAGAAGAGGAGGGTGATGAAGAAGAGCTTCAGTTCGCTCCTTTGCCTGAGTTTAAAACAGAGAATTGGCACAGCATTATCGAACGCTTCGCCCGTAAATTAGGCGCGGCGCAGATGTTGGCGCAAAATGCGGCATGGACAAGTTATGATGCGGAAGCAGGTTTAATCATGCTGTCGTTGACGGATGAGGCTAAAGCCACTGCCAATAAAGAGCGCTTGGATAAAATCTGCCAGACGTTGAGCGAGGCCTACCATCTTGGCAATTTAAGGCTGCAGACCGAGCCTTGGCAGGATGATAAAGGCTGGGAAACGCCGGTTATGCGCCGCAAACGTATTCAAGAAGAAGGGCGGCAGCAGGCGCAAGATTTGCTGGAAGCGGATACAACGGCGCAGAAAATCTTGCAAACCTTTGAAGCACAATGGCTGCCGGATTCTTTAGAATTGGCAGAACATTCTTAAAATACTGATATACAAGGCCGTCTGAAAGGCAAGAGCGTTTTTCAGACGGCATGAGTGAAATCCATTTATTCAAACCCATAGGAGTAAAACATGTTCGGAAAAGCCGGATTAGGCGGCCTGATGAAACAGGCGCAACAAATGCAGGAAAACATGAAAAAGGCACAAGCCAAGCTGGCTGAAACCGAAGTTGAAGGCGAAGCAGGCAATGGTTTGGTGAAAGTTGTGATGACGTGTTCACACGTTGTCCGCAAACTTGAAATCAGCCCTGATTTGATTCAAGAAGCCGCTGACGACAAAGAAATGCTGGAAGATTTGGTATTGGCCGCCATCAATGCCGCTTCCGAAAAAGCCGAAGAAACGACCAACAAAACCATGGGTGCGTTTACCCAAGGCCTGCCTGCTGGTATGGGTGACTTCTTCCGTTGATTTAAAAACAAATAAAATGCCGTCTGAAACGCCAAAAATCAGTTTCAGACGGCCTTCGTATTATCTGTCTTGCAGATTGAAATCAACATATCGGCAGTTATTCCGCCGCAGGCATATTGAGTGTTTATTGTATTTAAATCCGCTCAATCAATATTAAAAACCAACCGATACACTAAACAAAATGAAACCGTCCCTTCCCATCCGCTCACTTCTTTTAAGCTGTATGTTCGCCGCAGCAAGTGCAAACAGCTTTGCCGCCGAAACCGTCATTACTTCTCCGGACAAGCAGTTCAGCGTCAGAAAAGTCTGCAACCACAAAACCCAAGAATGCTCTTTCTACGCGGGTAAAAAAGCCATCGAAAAAAATCTTCCCGAAAACAGGACAAGCTATAAATGGCTTGGCAATACCTTCGTATTAAAAACCAGCTTCGGGTCGTATGATTCCTACACCACCTTCGCCGACCGTACCCACAAGCCCCATACGCTTTCTTCCGTCATCGCCACCGACAGCAAAACGCAATGCGCCGTGACCGCAGATAATAAAGGCGTGTCTTTCTACTCAATCTTCCGCGAAAAACCGGTCAAATTCATTTCCGCAAACGACAAAAAGTTCGGCTTCATCCAAGATGTTGTCTCGTTGGAATCCGTCGTCGAAGTAGAATTCAAAGGCAAGAAAGTCCACATGACGTATATGAACAAAGCTGAACGCAATGTCTCGGTCGTTTTAGACAATCCGTGTGTGAAATAATATGCCAAATTTGATGGACAAGGCCGTCTGAAAAGATGCCGTTCATTCAAAAAACGAAACAGCCCGAAACCTAACTGAAAAAGGTTTCGGGCTGTTTGCGCCTGTTCGCCAGACGAAGCGGGTAGGGTGTAGGGCATGCCAGTTTAGCGGATAGAGACTTTTGCAAAGGTCTCATGAGGGTTCAGGGCTTTCTTTGGGAAAAAACAATCGTTCCTTATTGATGTAAAAAAGCCTGAACAGAAGTTCAGGCTTTTAAAATTTGGCTCCCCGACCTGGGCTCGAACCAGGGACCTGCGGATTAACAGTCCGTCGCTCTACCGACTGAGCTA
>ERZ1699240.474-NODE-474-length-10435-cov-3.585662_pt1 | contig 10435 bp, 6 predicted proteins | sample MGYA00581535_ERZ1699240 | MGnify/ENA primary metagenome ERZ1699240 (study PRJEB42319, sample SAMD00040327) | human oral metagenome | material: saliva | host: Homo sapiens | study: EMG produced TPA metagenomics assembly of PRJDB4115 data set (Metgenomic analysis of... | reverse complement strand
TATTAGCTGCGGCAGCATATAACTTCAAAAGAGCTATGAGAGTTCTTTTGGACCTTATAAAAAGAATCAGCATAGAGCTTGTTAGTACAGGCTTTATGCTGAAATATAGTTTTTAAGGGATGACTAAATAAAGGTAATGATGTCCGATTTTTTCACATATCAATTTTGTAAAGACCACTAAACGGCTTGCTATAAACGCCTAATTGGCTTGCAAAAGATGCTCTTTTGAGGTCTTATTAACGCCCTTTTGAAGTCCAATTAAGTACCTTTTCTTGTACACCTTTATAACTAATTGATTTACTGTAGGTTGTGAGCTTGCCTTTTACACGTGTTTTCCCATTTTATTTTTTAGCTTTTATAAGAAATTGTGTAATGATTTTTCAGTATCTTATCTGCCAACTTTCAATGCGTTAAAATGAAAAGGTTCTCTGTGTCGGAGGATGAATAAATAGACAGTCTTAGCTATTTTTTGTTTAATGAATACCTTTGGTTCTTCCATTAAAGCAATACAAACAATGCTATGCATTTAATGGAAGAGCCCTTTCAATCTACTTTTACATACTCTTCTCCTTGTAGGAAGACTCGTTTTATAATAGGTGTTGTATAAGCGTATGGGATAAATTCTATAGAAGGGATTGTGTCTGTAATAAAGAAGTTAGCCACCTTCCCACGTGTAATAGAACCATATTCTTTACTCAATCCCATTGCACATGCTCCATTCAATGTTGCAGCATTGATCGCTTCTGCTGGCATTAGGCGCATCTTGATACAGCCAAGAGAAACGATAAACTTCATATCTCCTGATGGAGTAGAGCCTGGGTTATAATCGCTTGCAAGGGCAAGTGGCAATCCTCGATCTATCATCTTTCGTCCTAAGGCAAAAGGTAGGTTAAGGAAGAAGGAGGTTCCTGGAAGTGCAGTCGGCATTGTTTCGCTATTCTTTAGAATATCAATCTCTTCTTCAGTCATACTCTCTAAGTGATCAACTGATAGAGCGTTATATTCTACACCAACCTCTACGCCACCTGATGATTCTAACTCGTCAGCATGTATCTTGGGTCGCATACCATATGCTGTACCAGCTTTTAGAATCCGTGCAGTTTCTTCTGGCGTAAAGAATCCAGTATCGCAGAACACATCGATGAACTCAGCTAATTTCTCATCACCCACAGCGGGTATCATTTCATTGATGATTAAGTCAACATAGGCATCTTGTCTACCTTTATATTCACGTGAAACGGCATGTGCACCAAGGAATGTTGCAACGACTTTCAGCCGTGTTGTCTCTTTGATACGACGGATAACACGGAGCATCTTTAGTTCATCTTCCGTGTTAAGTCCATAACCACTTTTTATCTCTACACAACCTGTTCCTTTCCTAATAATCTCATCAACACGCTTCATAGCTTGTTGATAAAGTTCATCTTCATTTAATTCATGAAGGCGGTCAGCCGAGTTAAGGATGCCACCACCACGTTTAGCAATTTCTGCATAGCTGAGTCCACGAATCTTGTCAACAAACTCTTGCTCTCGACTACTTGCATAGACAATGTGAGTATGGGAGTCGCACCATGAAGGAAGAATTGTCCCCCCTTCGGCATCAACAACTTCTTCATTATCAGAAACAGATGGGCAATTGCTCATCTTACCGTAATCAGCAAAATGTCCGTCCTCTATAATAAGGTAAGCATCGGACAGCGTGTTTAGTTCTGTCATCTCTTTACCTTTAAGACATAGCTTTCCCTCTTGCCCTATACCAGCAAGTAAGCCAATGTTTTTAACTATAAGTCTTTTCATTTTAAGTGTTCCTATAATCTATGAAAGTGTGAGAATATGGGATGTTCAATAAGAAAGGGGTTATGTCAAAATTGTAGACAATCTTGATACAACCCCTTTATGACTTACTTATTTGCGTAAGAATTCAACAGACTTGGCGATGTGAGGTGCCATAAACTCGTCTGTGTCAATGAAAGGAACGTTCTCACGATAAGCCTTGTGGATAGCTTCAATCGTTGGAGAAGACTTCAGCGGACGACGGAACTCAAGTGCTTGTGCAGCATTAAAGAGTTCGATAGCAAGTACACGTTCCGTATTCAATACAACCTGATAGAGCTTTGTTGCCGCATTGGCACCCATACTAACATGGTCTTCCTGTCCTTGCGAAGATGGAATACTGTCGACAGATGCAGGTGTACAATAAGTCTTACTCTGGCTGACAATAGATGCTGCTGTGTATTGTGGAATCATAAAACCACTGTTTACACCGGGCTTAGCCACAAGGAAACTTGGTAGGTTACGTGTTCCAGAAACGAGCTTATAGATACGACGTTCAGAGATATTGCTTAATTCACATAGAGCAATAGCAAGGAAGTCCATTGGCTGTGCTATTGGTTCTCCGTGGAAGTTTCCTGCTGAGATAACAAGATCTTCATCAGGACAAACGGTTGGGTTATCAGTTGCAGCATTCACTTCAATATCTACGACAGACTTAACATAGGCAATGGTGTCCTTTGATGCGCCATGTACTTGTGGCATACAGCGGAAAGAATAAGGGTCTTGTACGTTGACCTTAGGCTGTTTGATAAGCTCACTGCCTTCTAATAGTTCTCTTATACGTGCTGCAGTGTCAATCTGTCCCTTGTGATGACGAACAGCGTGAACAGCGTGCGTGAATGGTTCAATACGTCCATCGTAAGCCTCAAGAGACATAGTACCGATAACATCAGCCCACTCGCTCAAACGTTCACTTTGTAAGAGTGCCCATACAGCGAAGGCATTCATATTCTGAGTTCCATTGAGTAAGGCAAGTCCTTCTTTAGAAACAAGTTCGATAATCTCCCATTTCATCTTTTTAAGGATGTCAGCACCAGAGAAGATTTCGCCTTTGTATTCAACTTCACCCATACCGATAAGTGGTAGAGAGAGGTGAGCTAAAGGAACGAGGTCGCCTGAAGCACCCAACGAACCTTGCATATATACAATAGGATAGATGTCGTTGTTGAAGAAGTTTATCAGTCGCTCGACGGTCTTCAGCTGACAGGCTGAGTAGCCGTAACTGAGCGACTGAATCTTGAGCAGCAACATTATCTTTACAATCTCATTCGGCACGCGGTCCCCTACACCACAAGCATGAGACATCACGAGGTTTTTCTGCAACTGTGAAAGACTATCCTTGTCGATAGATATCTTACATAGAGAACCGAAACCTGTTGTCACACCATAGATAGGAGTTTCTGATTCTTTAATCTTATTATCGAGATACTCTCTACAACGAATAATACGTTGACGTGCATCTTCAGAAAGTTCAAGCTTTGTGCCATTCTTGATTATCTCGCCAATCTGCTCAATAGACAGATGCTCGGCACTGATCTGATGAATTTTGTTCATAGTTTCTAAGGATTAGTATAATAGATTTAAATGATTAAAAAGCAGTGTTGATAACATCATCATCAACGAAGTTAGGGAGCGTAACACACAGTCCTGGGGTACGTTCCATCTCTCTTCGAATAGCATCAATAGAACCTGTATTGCGTGCCCAACTACGACGTGCAATACCATTGTTGACATCCCAAAGGAGCATCTGACGGATGTGACGGTCAGAGTCGTCGCTACCATCAATCACCATTCCGAAGCCACCATTGATAACTTCTCCCCAGCCAACACCGCCTCCATTGTGGATAGATACCCATGTTGCACCACGGAAAGAGTCACCGATAACATTCTGTACAGCCATGTCAGCACAGAATTGTGAGCCATCATATATATTAGATGTCTCACGGAAAGGAGAGTCTGTTCCCGACACATCATGGTGATCACGTCCCAGAACGATAGGTCGAGAGATTTCTCCCCTACGTATTGCTTCATTGAAAGCCAAGGCAATCTTGGTGCGTCCTTCCGAGTCAGCATAAAGGATACGGGCCTGAGAACCAACAACTAAATGGTTCTTTCCTGCTTCTTTTATCCAATGAATATTATCGTCAAGTTGACCGATAATATCTGGAGTTGCCGTCTTGCGTATTTCTTCTAATACTTCTGTTGCAATGCGGTCGGATGTTTCTAAGTCCTTTGGGTCACCTGATGAGCAAACCCAACGGAATGGTCCAAAGCCATAATCAAAGAACATCGGACCCATAATATCCTGTACGTAAGACGGATAACGGAACTTACCACCTTTCTTCATGATGTCTGCTCCCGCACGACTTGACTCTAAAAGGAAAGCATTACCATAGTCGAAGAAGTACATACCTTTCGCTGTCAGCTTGTTAATAGCTGCCACCTGACGACGTAAAGACTCCTGAACTTTCTCCTTAAATACCGCTGGTTCCTCTGCCATCATACGCTTAGATTCTTCCAAAGAAAGTCCGACTGGATAGTATCCACCTGCCCATGGATTGTGGAGGGAGGTCTGATCACTTCCTAAGTCAACGTGTACATCTTCTGCTGCTAAGCGTTCCCAAAGGTCAACAACATTACCAACATAAGCCATAGAGACAGTTCGTTTCTCTTCAACAGCCTTCAATGCTGCAGGGATAAGTTCGTCGAGTGAGGTGTGAAGTTCGTCAACCCAACCTTGGTCATAACGTTTCTGTGCTGCTAATGGGTTGATTTCTGCTGTAATACTTACTACCCCAGCTATGTTACCAGCCTTAGGTTGAGCACCAGACATACCGCCTAAGCCAGAAGTAACGAAGAGCATACCTTTGATACTTGTCTCTCCAGCCTTCAATCGTTTGCGTGCTGCATTTAGAACGGTAATGGTTGTGCCATGAACAATACCTTGTGGACCAATATACATATAGGAACCTGCGGTCATCTGTCCATACTGACTTACACCCAAGGCATTATCTCGTTCCCAATCATCAGGCTTAGAATAGTTTGGTATTACCATACCATTTGTTACCACTACACGAGGAGCATTCTTATGAGAAGGGAAGAGTCCGAGCGGATGACCAGAATACATCACCAATGTTTGTTCATCGGTCATCTCACTCAAATACTTCATCACCAATCGATATTGTGCCCAATTCTGGAATACGGCACCATTACCACCGTATGTAATCAGCTCGTGAGGGTGCTGTGCAACAGCCTTATCAAGGTTGTTCTGAATCATCATCATGATAGCTGCTGCCTGTTGTGACTTATGCGGATAATCGTCGATTGGACGTGCATACATCTCATAAGTAGGGCGGAAACGGTACATGTAGATACGGCCATATTGCCTTAACTCCTCTGCAAACTCTGGTGCCAATATTGCATGAAACTTCTTTGGGAAGTAACGAAGGGCATTGCGCAGAGCCAATTTCTTCTCTTCTTGTGTGAGAATATCCTTACGCTTTGGTGCGTGATTGATAGAGGTATCGTATGCTTGTGGCTCAGGTAGCGTGTCGGCTATGCCTGTGCGAATGTCTTTTATAAATTCTTCTTTTGTCATAGTTACTTGGTAGATCTATTTGGGTTGTATTTATTTAAAAAGGTTTCCATCCTAAAGTGTATTAGTTAAAGCATATAACAGCTTTAGCTACGATTATATATCTATTATCTTATGGAGATTTTAATCGGGCAAGCAAGGTATACTTGCCCAATTTATTGACATATAATTAACTTCATTGTGGGATTGCTAAAATGTTGTTTATCTCCTTGTTTATAAGGAGTATAACCCTTATAATACAAAGGAAAACATTATAGTTTGGCCTCAACTATCTTCATTATCTCTGCCTCAGCTTCATTAGCTTGAGCAATCAACTTGTTTGCCTCGGCAACTAAATGTTCTGCTTTTTCTTTGTCTTTCAAGCCAGAAGCATTAATCTTCACATTCAGACCTGCGCCGAGTACAGCAGCACGAGCTGCCAATACTCCAACACCAGCATCTGAAACACTGTTAGGATTACCTTCCTCTGCCATTGCACGGCAAAGTTCAAACACCTTGTATGAAGCCTTCATCGTGTGCAAAGGAACTTCTGTTGCGAAGAGTGTTGCTTCTTGTATCGCCTGAGAACGTGCAGCCTTTTCCTCATCGGTACCCTTAGGAAGTCCAAAGGCTGACATGATTCGGTTAAAAGCTTCTGTGTCTTCATCAACGAGTATCATTAGTTCAGCTTGTATTGCTTGTCCTTTCTCAGCCCAGTTGCTGAACTCTTCCCAGCGTGCATCCCAGCCTGCTTTATGGCTGGAGAGGTTGGCTACCATTGTACCTAAAGCAGCACCTAAAGCTCCCATATAAGCAGAAATAGTACCACCTCCAGGTGCTGGAGATTCACGTGAAGTCTCATTGGCAAACTCTTTGACAGTCAAATCAATGAGTTTTGGAGTCTTATCGGCATCTTCCAACAGATATTCAATCACCTTTTCACGTGGATTAAATGGCTTCAAGTCGTCTAAGCCCATTGACATAATGGCAATCTTGATGATGTCTTCTTCTGGAATACCTGTTGAACGTTGCTGCTTCTTAAGGAAATAAGTTCCAGCTTCAAGGAGTGTTCGTTTAGGAATAAGACCTACTATTTCAGTACCAGTCACGCGTATTCCTCGGTTCTGTGCACAGCGACAAACCTCATCAAAGGCAATGTGGAGAGGTGTGATATTGATGTCAGTTATATTCATTGACACCTGTGCTATTCCATATTCATCAATGAACCAGCCAATAGCCTTTGTAGCTTTCAACGTACCGGGTTGCATGATGATTTCGCCCTTTTCGTCCTTTATTGGCTTACCCACAGGCGAACCACCTTCACGCATTGGACGCCCCTTTTCTCTTACATCAAATGCTATTGCATTGGCACGACGTGTAGAGGTTGTGTTGAGGTTGAAGTTTGTTGCTATCAAGAAGTCGCGTGCACCGACTGCCGTACAGCCTGTTCGTGCTAACTGCTCATCCCATTCACGTGCACCATAATCAGGTGCCTCTGCTGCTTCTGACATACGCTGTGGAAGTCCTTCATACTCTCCCTTACGGCAAATAGCAAGATTCTTACGTTCTGGAGTCTTGGCTGCAGCTTCATAACAGTAGCAAGGAACCTGTAGTTCATTAGCAATACGCTCTGCCAACTTACGTGCCAATGCTGCACATTCCTCTAAGGTGATACCAGCAACAGGGATAAGCGGACAAACATCTGTAGCACCCATACGAGGGTGAGCACCATGATGCTGTCGCATGTCAATAAGTTGCGCAGCCTTCTTAACACAACGGAATGCAGCCTCTACAACTACTGATGGTTCACCAACGAAGGTTACAACCGTACGATTGGTTGCTTCTCCGGGGTCAACATCCAGTAATTTAACGCCTTTAACGCGTTCCACTTCATCAGTAATCTGCTTGATTACATCTTTGTTTCGTCCTTCACTAAAATTAGGGACACACTCGATAATTTGTTTTTCTCGTGCCATATATAACAAATATAGATTTAAACAATGATAGTTTAGGTTTCGAGTGTAAAAATACAAATTAGTTTTTGTAATTCAAAACTTTTAATGCAAAACTATTTAAACAAACTTTAGTTACCTTCATTTGGCAAAGTAATGGAAGGTAATCGTATTAGAAATAGGTTTATAAATACAGTTATTAGGCATAGAAATAGGAGTGATTAGAAGGTGAAAAATGGTTTTTCTAAAATATAGAGTGATAAAAAGCCATTATATAATAAGGTATACAGAGCAATTCTAAGTTTCTTGCAGAAAGCTTAGAATCGCTTTATGCGATATTTCTTAAAACTCTAAACGTAAGTAGTAAACCTTATCACTTCAAACTACCGAAGTCGCCTTTTGTTAGAATTTTTCACATATCGTTTTTTTAAAGACCACCAAATGGCTTGCTATTAACGCCCTTTTAGCTTGCAAAAGATGCCCTTTTGAGGTCTTACTAACGCCCTTTTGGACCCTTACAAAGCACCTTTTCAAATCTATCTTTTCAACTGCTTGATAGCAAATAACTTACAAAGGTGATAAAAGAACTTGCTTTTAAGTTATTTCCCTACCTTTTCTTTGAATATTTTGTCAATATATTTTCTTATCTTTTGGAGTCAAATCTCACGCGAAAGTACGGGAGTTGACGGAGTTTTTATTTAACCCCAATCAGTCATTAGACCATAATAATGTATAATTCTTACAAGTGTATTGACTGATTTGGGTTTAAAGATACGTAGCCCACACTGTTTCCGACGATGTAGGAAGTAAAGGAGTATAACTGCAATGTTTCTTGGGAAGAATAAAGAGATATTCTTTTAGTCTAAACTATCGTCCTTCGTCAACGATAGGATATAGTTCAACAAACTCTCCTTGATGCTTTTCCCCATCATTAATAACCTCTGCAATCTTCTCACTAACAACATCTATCGAGTGAGAACCAGGTCCTGTATAATGGTTATTTAAATCGGTTGTCGTAGCTCCAGGGTGAATATTGAAGATTTCAACAGGTATGTTGTTCTTCTCAAATTCCATAGCCATAATGCTGGTCATTGCATTCTGTGCTGCTTTGCTGGCTACGTAAGCCATTGGATGCCAGTAAGGACTTACTTCAGATGGTACGGTTATGTTCACAATTCTTCCTTTGTTTGCAGAGAGTAATGGGGTAAGTGCCTTTGTCAAGCAGAATGTTCCGACATAGTTTACTTGTATGGTATCTATTACATCCTTTAGCTCTGACTCATAACTTGCTACTTCCATATCGCCAGGAATACCAGCATTGTTTACCAATAGTTCCAAGTCATGATATTTCTCTTTTATTTCTTTTGCTGTTTGCTCCAAAGAAGCATTGTCTGATAGATTGACGTATTGCCATCCAATCACGTCCACTCCCTCAGCTTTCAATGACTTCATCGCCTCCTCGGCACGCTCACTATTACGCGCACCAACGATTACTTGCCAGCCACTCTTGCCTAAAAACTTACAGATGCCATAGCCAATGCCTTTGTTAGCACCTGTTACCAATACTTTTGCCATATTTGTTTTTCTATGTTTATCAGTGTGATATATTTGCTTGCAAAGATACATTATTTTATTGAGAGAATAATCTTTAATGCTGAGATATAATTACATAAAAGACTTTATTCTTTATATAATTTTAATGTGTGTGTTCCTTGCTTTGATCATCATATAGCTTTATCTCTTTCTTATACAGTTTTTTTTACGTACCTTTGCAGTGATAATTCGTCTAATTTTAATAAATAATCGTATAATCTAATGAAGTTATTTAGACCAATGGTGCTTGCTATGATGGCAGGACTCTTACTTTCTTCTTGTATTAAGGAGGAAGCATTGAACGCGGAAGCAGATATTACAGATGTTATGGTTGACGGTACAACACTGGTCCGTAAGCCTGTTATCACAAATAATGAAGTACTATTCTATGTCAATGGTTGGGAAGACTTAACTAATTTGGCTCCAATGTTTAAGCTCACTGAAGGTGCTAAGATTGAGCCTGAGAGTGGTACTAAGTTAAACTTTACACAGCCTCAGAGCTATACAGTGACCTCACAAGATGGTCAGTGGAAGAAGACTTATAAGGTGTCATTTGTAAGTAATGATGTTGCAACTGATTACCATTTTGAGACGCTTAAGGTTGATTCTACCAGTAAGTATCATACTTTCGTTGACAAGACGGATGATGGTAATCTTGCAGAGTGGGGTAGTGGTAACTCTGGTGTGTCATTCCTTATGGGTGATAGTAAGGCAACTGAATACCCAACAAGTCAAGCCGAAAAAGGTTATGTGGGTAAGTGTCTGAAGCTGACAACTATTAGCACGGGTTTCCTTGGTGCTATGTTCGGTGCCCCAATAGCAGCAGGTAATCTCTTTACAGGTGATTTCCAAATTGATATGGGTAACCCAGCAAAGTCAACTCACTTTGGTCGTCCATTCTACAAGATGCCTAAGGAGTTGATTGGCTACTATAAATATAAGGCTGGAGAGAAGTTCCAAGATAAGGATAAGAAGGATATCAAAGGGCGTAAGGATAGTTTGGCAATTTATGCAGTACTCTTTGAAACAGGCGACGGAGTGGAGTATCTTGATGGTACCAATTCATTAACCAGTGACCGTATTGTCCTCCTTGCACAGCTTAAGAATGCAAAGGAAACAGACGAATGGACACGTTTCTCTATCTCATTTGAGCCTGTGGCAGGTCGCACTGTAGACAGTGAGAAGTTGAAGAACGGTAAGTATAGTCTTGCTATCATCATGTCTTCAAGTAAGGATGGCGCCTTCTTCAATGGTGCTGTTGGTAGTACGCTCTATGTGGATGAACTGAAGTTATACTCTGAGTAGTAGTTGTTTGGAGTTGACAAGTAACGAGTTTAATGGTTTGAGAGTTAACACAAAGATATTAAAGATAAAATAAGACAAATGAGACAACATATTATTGCAGTTGCAATCATGGCAATGAACTGCGCAACGACAGCCTTTGCACAAACAGACCGCACTTCTTCACTAAGCAGTGCAGAAC
>ERZ1699240.467-NODE-467-length-10475-cov-4.054407_pt1 | contig 10475 bp, 7 predicted proteins | sample MGYA00581535_ERZ1699240 | MGnify/ENA primary metagenome ERZ1699240 (study PRJEB42319, sample SAMD00040327) | human oral metagenome | material: saliva | host: Homo sapiens | study: EMG produced TPA metagenomics assembly of PRJDB4115 data set (Metgenomic analysis of... | reverse complement strand
GTATCATAAAGTCCCAGCAATGTTGCTGAAACAAAAGCCAAAAGAATCCACATAAGCTATATTCTAATACTTTACTTCCCAAAGGAAGAGGGCATTGCCAGGCATACTCTCACCAGCATCGCTTCTTGTTCCACCGTCTACAATCTTCTTAAATTCATCTAATGAAAGACGTCCTCGTCCCACTTCGACTAAAGTTCCAACAACTGCACGCACCATATTGCGTAAGAATCGGTTAGCAGTTATTACAAAACACCAATTCGTAACAGTATCATCTGTAGTCAAAGCAAACTCATCATTGGTTGGTATCCATCGTGCCTCTGTCAGATTACAGATAGTAGTCTTTACATCTGCCCCCGCTTTACAGAAACATTTAAAGTCCTTCTCGCCTATTAAATAGGCTGCAGCCTCATTCATCTTATCAAAGTCTAATGAGTAATGAAGCGCACACGAATACTGTCGTGAGAAAGGTTGTTTCCCCGTATGGACATAATAATGATAAGTACGTGAGGTCGCTGAGAAACGTGCGTGGAGGTCTTCACCGACAGGTTCAATCCTACTTACAGAGACATCACGTGGTAATAAACGATTTACTTTATAAACTAATTGTGCACAGTCAAACGACAATTCCGTGTCAAAGTGTGCAACCATCATTCTGCCATGTACACCAGCATCGGTACGTCCTGCACCTGTAATAGCAATCGATTCTCTTAGTATTGTAGACAAAGCGTGTTCCAATACTTCTTGTACAGAAATCCCATTGGGTTGAATCTGCCAGCCATGATAGGCTGTTCCATCGTATGAAAGGGTGATAAAATATCGTTGCATAACTATCTGCAAAGGTACAAATAATTACTTAAACTCTATCTTCCCTGCTAAAAAACTCCATAAAATCCAAATAGCCATCAGCATGAAATAATATATAAAAAGCTGGAAAATGGTTACATGGACATCCTCTATGCTTACGCAAGGTAGGCTTGCAAGCCAATGAAGTGAACTATTCAATCCTTCTGTAATAACACAAATACACTTCCCAATAAACGATGACAAAGAAGGGAATGGACTAAGAAGTAACAAACAGAATGACGCGGATACGATTAGCATTGTGCATGGTACAGCTATAAGACTACTAACAGCAAAGATTGTGGAAACCCTTCCGAAATAGAAAGCTATCAAAGGTGCTGTTCCCATTTGTGCAGCCAATGACACTGCAATCATCCCCCATAACCACCTGAAAACTAATAAACTCTTCTTCTGCTGTAAAGGGATTAACTCATAGATGAGTGGATAGAACAATAAAATTGACCATACAGAGATAAAGGATAGCTGAAAACCTATATCGAAAAGACTATTAGGATTGCTAACAAGCATTATAATAGCGGTTAGTGCCAAAGTATTAACTGACAACCGTTCTCTATTCAAGAGCGTTACAAAAGAATAGATAGTTAGCATCACTGCAGAACGAACAACAGACGAAGACATCCCTACCAAAATAACATAGCTCCAAAGGATAAAAAGGATAAGAAGTTCACTGATTCCCCTTTTAAACATTCTTGGTAGGATACGTTCACACCAACTCAGAATAAACAAAAGCAAACTATACAAAATAGTAAGATGTAAACCTGACAAAGCTAAGACATGACTTGCACCTGTTATGGAGTAATCTTCCTTTATATTTTTACTAATCAATTGTTTATCTCCAAGTATCATTGCAGACACAACAGCTAAATGAGTGCTATCAAGATTATTTTCTAATACTCTCATTAACTTCTCTCTATAGAGTGCAGCAGACAAGGATGTACGTTGAAGAAAACTCATCTGACGAAGACTCACTTTGATTTTCTGCCATTGATTATAAAATATAAAGGTTTCTGCAGAATAGCCATGTAACTTCAACCAGCGGGCATAATCAAAGGTTGCATCCGCAAAGTTCATTGGTTCTTCAAGGTAAGCTGTAGCTTCTATTCCGTCTCCAAGGTGTAGTGCTCGATAACGATTTGTTATCGTATCACGAAGTATTGAAGCCTTAACCTTCATCGGTTCGCCTGCAGTCATAACCATTAAGTCTGTTTGTATGACTTTACCACGAACGACAGGATTACTAAGAAGAACTGCCTTAAAGGTTATTTGCTTATTGGGAAGCTGTATCTTTGCAGCTTGCCGGCTCATTGAAACAAAAGTTCCACCAACAAGAAAGACCGTAAAGAGCAATAATAGACTCTGAAGATACTTCTTCCTCCACACCACAAAGGTAATGCCAATCATACTGATCGTCATCAACCACCAAAACATAGAGGATATATCTTCTTCTAAAGTATCACCAACAGCAATACCCAACACCAGAGGTAAGAGTAACTTTACTGAGGGATACATCAGTAAGTCCATTTTCTTCTTCACAGCATTAATGTTTTCATGTACTTCTTGCAAATGTAAGAAAAAGAACTGAAAAACAACAAGATTGCACTTACTTATCTTGCAAGATTTACAAAATATCAGTAACTTTGCCACATGATATTCTACTTTTCTGGTACAGGTAATAGCAAATGGGCTGCAAAGACATTAGCTTTAGAAACTGACGATACACTCGTTTCAATCCCAGAAGTAATCAAAAGCGACTGTTCTTTTACATTGGAAAAGGATGAACACGTAGGTTTCATCTTTCCTATACATGGTTGGAGAGTTCCAAGTATTGTAAAAGAATTTATAACTAAATTAACAATAAAGACTCTGGGAGAAGACACTTCTCACGTTAAACATTATTGTTTCTGCTTGGTTACAGCTGGAGATTCTATCGGTAAAGCTATGGAACGCTTTCAGCAGCAATTAAAGAGCGTAACAGTGAATGACGCACTGTCACTTAAGGCGGTATGTTCTTTAATTATGCCAGAGTCATATGTTGGCTTGCCAAGTATGGATGTAGATACGAAAGAGAAAGAATTAGAAAAGAAGGAACGTGCTTCAAAGCAGTTAAAAGAATTCTCTAACATTCTTAAACAGCATCCTCATAAGGATAGCAATCAGATTTGGGGTTGGAACCAATTAATAAGAGGCCCTATTCCTTATTTCTTCTCTGGTCCTGTAGGAGGCTTCTTTGAACGCTTCCTCATCACGGATAAGCCCTTTCATGTAGACAGTCGTCGATGCGTGAAGTGTGGTATTTGTGCTAATGTTTGTCCTGTTAGTGACATCAAAGGTGGCTTAGGCTTTGAACCAGAATGGCTACACAATGGCAAATGCCTCACCTGCTTCTCGTGTTATCATCACTGTCCACACCATGCAATTGAGTTTGGTAAACGTACACAGAAGAAGGGACAATATTTCTATAACAAATTAAGTAAAAGAAACTAAACAGCGAATATAATGAAAACATTAAAACAACTATCGCTCATAGTATGCCTGATGCTTTGCTCCCTTACCACTTGGGCAGCAAAGGCAGAATCAATCCCTGTACAAGTAAGACAGGCTGATGGTTCTGTTATTACTGTCATCTTGCGTGGTGACGAACATATCAACTGGTACACAACCCTTGATGGTGTACTGCTTGTACAAGGTGCAGATAACAACTACTATATCGGCAAAGTAGAGAAAAGTGGCAACCTTATTGCTACCCAACAGCTTGCACACGAAGCATTAACTCGCTCACAAGCAGAGCGTAACCTGATTGCTAAGCAAGATAAGGAAAAGTTCTTTGCTTACGTTAATAAGATTGCAGAAGAATCTGAAAACGCTTACGACAACTCTCCTCTTACACGAGGTCCAATCGTAGATACTGGCTACGGTGGTGTTCCTTATTTCCCTCACACAGGTAGTCCAAAGGCCCTTGTTATCCTTGCAGAGTTCCAAGACACAACTTTTACTATCCAAGATACTAAGAAGGTGTTCACAAACTATCTGATGAATGAAGGCCATTTCTCAGATACTCGTTATGGTCAGAATCAGAACTACAAAGGTGTTCGTGGTTATTTCAAAGATTGTAGTTATGGACAGTTTACACCTTTCTTTGACGTTGTAGGTCCTATCAAATTGCCCAGGAAACATGCTATCTATGGTGCAGGTAATGATAGAATGGACTTATTACTTGCTGATGCTTGTGCTGCTGTGGATGATTTGGTAGACTTTGCAAAATACGATGCGAACAACGATGGTATCGTTGATTTGGTTTATATAATCTATGCAGGACATTCTGCCAATTACCATGATAATAAAGTTTCAAACATATGGCCAAAGTCTGGTACAATTACTATCTCAAATAAGTTTGACGGTAAAAGTATCCGTCGCTATGGAGTCAGCAATGAGCTTAATGGAAGTGATAAGACATCTAAGAATAACAAGAAAATTAACGGCATAGGCTTATTCTGTCATGAGTTCTCACACACACTCGGACTTCCTGACATATACGCTTATCATACTGATGCAGAAAATCAAGATGACCAAGGTATGGAATTCTGGGACCTTATGGATGGCGGAACAGGTATCCGTGGTGGACGCGTACCAGCATCTTATCTTGCATGGGAGCGTGAAGTTATGGGTTGGATGAAGATTGATGAACTCAAAGAGAATTGCGAAATTAACAACCTAAAGAGTATCGACAATGGTGGAAAGGCATACAAGATTGTCAACCCTAAAAATTCAAATGAGTATATTGTATTGCAGAGTATTCAAAAAGGACCATGGAATCAAGGCTGGGGAGATGGTACATACGGGAAGGGGTTGTTTGCCTATCGCATCTCATACCCTTCTGGCAAAGTAAATGTCTTTGATTATCCCAACAATGTAAAGGGTAAACCACGTGTAATCCCTATCCCTGCAGATGGTAAAATATTAGCAGCAGCCAATGCTGGAGGCTCTTTAAATACATACATACAACAGCTCAATGGTGACCTTTACCCCTATAACGGCATAAACAAGATAGACAAATTTAAAATGTATGATGACACCATACTAAAGTGGTCAATATTTGATATTATAGAGAACGATGCAGAGCGTCATGTTAGTTTCAAGTTTAAGAATAATGAAACCAACGGTATTCAGTCACCTTCAATCGTCGAAAGAACTACTTCTGACAACCGTATCTATACCCTCGACGGCAGATATGTAGGCACTGATGCCTCTATTCTACCTCATGGTATCTACATTCAAAACAACAAGAAGTTTGTAAAGTAACGCAAACTTTTAAACAGATAAAAGCCGCCTCTTAATGGGAACGAACCATTCAGAGGTGGCTTTCTTTATCTTTCAAAATAGCATAGACACTTATCAGTTGATAGATAGGAAGCAAACAAAATATCAGGACATACCGTTTCAAAGTTACTCTCCTCTATTACATCCAAAATCTATCACGCCTTCTTTCGAGCAATGTAGACATAAAGTCTACTAAAGTTAGAGATGGATTATCATACTAAAATACAAGAATAAGTTTTATTTTAGTTTGCTGTCACTTTTAACATTTCGTGTATCTACACTATTAATCAATAAGTTAAGTGACGGAGACAGATGACAGAAATGACAGGAAAATTGGTTTTCAAAAAATCACCTTACCATGTGTACACCAAAAGATGCACAAAGATTACCCACATGAGGTAGCTTTTATTCTTCCATACATTGGAAGAACAAGGTACTACCTCAAACATAATAAGGGTTCTATTCAGCATCTATGAATTTGATTAATAGCCGACCCTTACCCTATTATATTATCTAACAATAACTCTCATGATAAGTTCTCTCAAACGTGTTAATACTCAGCACATCATGTGCAAATACGCATCATTAATAGTGCTGAGCGCAAACACATTACAAAGAGAGCGTTAGGGAGGGCTGTATTATCTTACTTCTCTTGATAGAGATAACGCTTAATACTCTTCTTCGGAGTCTTCGCAAACTCTTCATCACGCAACTCTATAGCCGAGAGATGGCAGAAAGATGGCAACATATTGTTCAGTTCCAGACGGTTCTGCTCCATAATCTCTTGCAAATCTGATTGTGAGAAGCCCATCTCTTTTGCCTCATCAAAATCAGGATAAACCAAGCCAACAATCTTGTCACCACGCTGAATGATAATACACTCACTGACCATAGACATAGAGTTTAGCTTGTCTTCAATTTCCTCTGGATAGACATTCTGACCGTTAGAGCCTAAAAGCATATTCTTTATACGTCCGCGAAGAAAGAGATGACCATCAGCACTCATCGTTCCAAGGTCGCCCGTATGATACCAACCGTCCTTATCAAGAACTTCTTTAGTAGCCTCCTCATTCTTGTAATAACCAAGCATCACGTTCTCTCCTCTGGTAATAACCTCACCAGGAACATTTGCAGGATCAGGACTGACGATCTTTACCTCCATATTCAAGACAGGTGTACCACAAGAGCCTGGAACAAAGTCTTTGTAATCACTATAAGTTACCATCGGACCACATTCCGTTGCCCCATAACCACTGGTCACAGGGAAATTAATACTTACCAAGAAGTCTTCAATCTCCTTGTTAAGAGCAGCTCCGCCAGTAACAAGTTCATACGCATTGCCACCAAAGGCTTCCATAACAATTGCACTGATTCTTTCCTTCACCTTCTTGCTAACAACAGGCATCTTCAGCAACATACGCGTTGCTGTACTTTGTACCTTTGGAAAGACATTCTTACGAATAATCTTCTCAACAACCATTGGTACTGCAATAATAATAGCAGGACGAATATCAGTACAAGCCTGAGCAATCAAAGAAGGACTCGGCAGTCGTGTAAGAAAATATAGATGACTACCAAAGCTAAACTGGCAGATAAACTCACAAATCATTCCATACATGTGAGCCATTGGCAACATACAAAGAACTTTACTATCAGGCTTAATATGTGGTTTCAAATCGGCTGTTGCCCAAGCGAGATTACTACGCACAGAACGATAACTGAGCATCACACCCTTTGAAAAACCAGTTGTTCCGCTGGTATAATTAATCAGTGCAAGGTCGTCAGCCTCGTCTTTGAAATAATTTACATCCTCTGCACGGAAGAACTTTGGATACTTCTTTCCAAAGAGTGCATTCAAGTTTTCACGAGCATTTGTCAGTGACTCTGAACGAGAAAGAATCAATGAGAAGTCTGGTAGATATATTATACCTTCCAACTGAGGCATCTGTTCTCCATCGATAGTTGTTGCCACAACATCACCAACAAAGAGGAGTTTTGATTCAGAGTGATTAACAATATTGTAAATCTGCTCTGGCTTGAACTCATGCTGAACAGGTACTGCTACAGCTCCATAAGAAAGCGTTGCGAAGAAAGCAACTGCCCATGACGAGGAATTTCTACCACAAAGAGCAACCTTATCACCCTTCTTCAAACCGCTATTCTCAAAAAGAATATGTAATTTCTCTATTTTACGGGCTACATCATGGTATTGAAGTGTAGCACCAAGATAATCCGTCAGAGCATCTTTGTCCCAGTTATCCTTGATACTCTTTTCTATACACGCGTTGAAACTTTTAATAGAATCCATTGCACAAAAATATGATTTGCGTGCAAAGTTAAGTAATTTTCTGCACATTTACAAAAACATTGTGCAATAAAAATATACTAAATAGACAAAAAGAGGAGAAATATTCCTTTTTAATCTTCGTATAAAAGAATTCAAAGTTGAATTTAGTTTTTCATCTTTCTGTACTTATTTTCTTATTTAAAAAGCGTACCAAACTAATTGAAATATATTTACATAATAGGCTGCAAATCACCTATAAAAGTCATATATTAGCGCTATTTCTCGTGTCTTTGCAACTTACACGATATCAATAGGTTACAAAAACACTTTGTAAAAGATGCTTAGTTAGACTTCAAAAGGGCGTTAGTTAGACTTCAAAAGAGCATCTTTTGCAAGTCAATTAGGCGTCTTTTAGAAGCCAAAAGAGCATGTTTAAAAAACAAGGTTATGAAAAATTACAACAAAACCGACTTTTATTATCTTTCTATAGGATAACAATAGGAGTAGAAACGCCAACAAACAAGAAACAAAAAGAGACTATATCAAAGATGTAGAAACACATGATTTGTGTATCTGCCAGTAGCACTTTATTGGGAAATATAAGTTTTATTTCCCTATAAAAACTCTGACTACATTTTTGATATAATCTCTTTCTATACTCTTAAAACCAATTACACCTTATCATATATAGGTGTATTAGAGGCGATGATTAGTCCTCAGCTGGCTTCATGTTAGTATAAACATTCTGCACGTCGTCGAAGTCTTCCAAACGCTCAACCATCTTATCGATAGTCTCACGCTCTTCAGGTGTTACGTCCTTCAAGTCGTTAGGAATACGAGTGAACTCAGCAGAAGTAATCTCAAAGCCATTGTCCTCCAAGTGTTTCTGAATCTCACCGAAGCTTGTTGGCTCACCATAGATTGTGATTTCGTTCTCTTCCTCATCCTCATCGAATTCGTCCTCAACGCCATAGTCAATCAAGTCGAGAATCAACTCTTCCATATCCAAGCCGTCCTTCTTCTTAAAGGTGAAGACTGCCTTATGGTCAAAAAGGAAGCTGAGAGAACCCTGTGTACCAAGATTACCATTGAACTTGTTGAAGATTGAACGAACATCACCTACAGTACGTGTGGTATTGTCGGTCAATGTCTCAACGAACACAGCAATTCCGTGAGGACCATACCCCTCGTATGTTACCTCCTTGTAGTCGCTGGTGTCTTTACCCATTGCGTTCTTGATAGCACGCTGGATATTGTCCTTTGGCATGTTCTCACGCTTACATGTTGCTATAATCGCACGAAGGCGTGGGTTGTTCTCAGGCTCAGGACCACCTGCCTTAACAGCAATAGCGATTTCTTTACCTAACTTTGTGAACGTACGGGCCATGTGACCCCATCTCTTGAGCTTACTTGCTTTGCGATATTCAAATGCTCTACCCATTGGATTTGTTTGTTAACGGAGTTCTGCTCCGAGTTTATTTGTTAAATTCTTAATTAATTTCTGCATGATGGCATCAATTGCCTTGTCGTTGAGTGTCTTGCTTTCGTCCTGAAGAATGAAGTTTACTGCATAGCTCTTCTTACCCTCAGGAAGGTTCTTACCCTGATAAACATCGAAGAGTTCGACACGCTTCAAAAGTTTCTTGTCTGCCTGACGAGCGATCTCTTCAATCTGTGCAAACTCAACATTGTTGTCAACCAACAGCGCAAGGTCACGACTTACAGCAGGATACTTAGATATCTCCTGGAACTGAAGTTTATTCTTGCGGATGGCCTTCATCAATCCAGCCCAATCCAACTCTGCATAATAAACCTTCTGATCAATATTGAAACTCTTCAAAAGCTTGTGGCTAAGAATACCCATCTCAACGAGTACCTTACCAGCACGTGTCTTCAGTACTATCGCCTTATCAAAGACGTTGTTATCAGACTTTTCGCTAACGAGCAAGCCCTGTGCAATACCAATACGACGAAGAATATTCTCTACGTATGCCTTTAGTTCATAGAATGTACTTTCCTCATCAGGATGTGCCCATGAACCTTGTACACGCTTACCTGTCACCCACAATGCCATGTGATAATCCTGACTATAAGCCTTAACAGGACTTTCCTCTGACCACTTTTCCTTATTGAACTTGTAGACATTACCTACTTCAAAGAAACGGAGGTTCTGTGCCTTGCGGTTTACATTACGTACAATACTCTCCAAACCACCAAAGAGAAGGGTCTGACGCATCACACCCAAGTCTGCTGAAAGTGGATTCATCACCTTTACAGTCTCCTCCCAAGGATAAGCATTAAGGCCTGTCTCCTCATAGTAAGAACTCTTTGTGAGCGAATTGTTCATAATCTCTGAGAAGCCAGCACCTACTAACTGCTCACCGATGATGTTCTCACGGTGATAGTTCTTGTCAGCCTCTTCTGCGATTGTCAATGAAGACTTCAACTCTGTAGGAATCTCTACATTATTATATCCATAGATACGAAGGATGTCTTCAACAACATCACAAGGACGCTGTACATCAACACGATAAGGAGGAACGAGGAGATTGAGTCCCTCTGCATCTTCCTTCTCTACCTTCATTTCAAGGCTTTCAGCAATACGCTTAATCGTCTCATTACCGAGTTTCTTGCCAATAAGACGGTCGCAATACTCGTAGTTCAGACGAACTGGGAAGCCCTCCATCTTAGTTGGATACTCGTCACGAATCTCCATACTTACCTTTCCACCTGCAAGTTCCTTACAAAGGATTGCAGCCTGTTTTAGCGCATAGATGACACCATTTGGATCAATACCACGCTCAAAACGGAAGCTGGCATCAGTTGAAAGACCATGACGACGAGCACTCTTACGAATCCATGTTGGATGGAAGTAAGCACTCTCCAATACTACATTTTTTGTCGTTTCGTAAGTTCCACTACCCTTTCCACCGAAGACACCAGCAATACACATAGGGTCTTCCTCATTGCAAATTGCGAGGTCGTGCTCACCAAGTATATGCTCTTCACC
>ERZ1699240.453-NODE-453-length-10617-cov-2.562631_pt1 | contig 10617 bp, 10 predicted proteins | sample MGYA00581535_ERZ1699240 | MGnify/ENA primary metagenome ERZ1699240 (study PRJEB42319, sample SAMD00040327) | human oral metagenome | material: saliva | host: Homo sapiens | study: EMG produced TPA metagenomics assembly of PRJDB4115 data set (Metgenomic analysis of... | reverse complement strand
GCGGACGACGTCACAGGAGGCGCAGCGCCACCTCGGCGTGACCGCCATCCGATTCTCCGCCGCTCCACGTGCCTCCGTCAATGACCGCCCACGGGCCTGCGACGATCGCCGTGATGTAGCTCGAAAGCGGGCGGGTTGCCGTGAAGTCATGGCGCACCGCACCCGAGTCGTCCACGACCTCGGCGGTGCTCTCAACTCCATTGGAGGAGACGACCCAGCCGGCGGGAGCGATCACGTGGAACGTCCACTCGGGCTTCACGTCCGGCTGGTCCACGCACGGCCACGCACGATGAGCGTCATTGGGCTCGAACTGGGTGTAGAGGTAGACCTCACCGTCCTCGGGATCGGTGTAGCGGTGCAGGCCCTCGCCGCTGCGCGAGTAACGCGCCAGGGCACGAACCTCGAGGGTGATCGTCTCCCCTACCGGCAGGCCACCAACCCACACACGGTCTTCGTCGTCGTCGAACGCGTGGGCTTCGCCGTTGAGAAGGACTTCTTTCACCTCGCCAGCGATGTCGATGAAGGTACGGTCCTCATCCGACGTCAGCGTCAGGGTCGAGGTCACAGGATAGGTCGGATTCGTGGTGTCCTGGGCGTCTCGAAGATCGACAACGACGTCGATGGCGGAGACATGAAGATGGGCAGCGCGATGGGTTGCTTCGTTGCGTGTCAAAATCTGCATGACCCCTATCCTACTGTGTCACCGCCGGTATGTGTGGCGCGCGCCGCCGTCGCGACGAACTAGAGTAGACCCATGACTTCAGTGACTGATATTCGTCCCACGATCGCGCCGGTCTCGTTGACGACCGCCATCGAAGGCCTGGACATCCAAGGTTTCTACGGCGCCGATGGCTCACTTGCACAGATCGCCGAGTCCCCCCTCAGCCTGCGCGGCGTCACCGTGTCGTCCGACGACTGTGAGGCCGAGTGGTTGTTCGTCGCAATCCCGGGCCTTAAGCAGCACGGCATTCGTTTTGCGCACGCGGCGATCGAGGCCGGGGCGAGTGTCGTTCTCACCGACGAGGAGGGCCGCACGCAGGCCTTCGAACGAGGCCTGGGCGTGCCCGTCATTCAGGTGGCCGACCCGCGCGCCGTCGTCCCCGCACTATGCGCCAACGTGTACGCATCGCCTGCCACGCGCCTGACGACCATGGCGGTCACCGGCACGAACGGCAAGACCACAACCTCGTACCTGATGCGCGCCGCGATCGCCTCGCGCTACCCGAAGGCGTCGCTGTGCGGCACCGTGGAGACCCACGTCGGTCCGATCTCCTTCGAGGCCGTGCGTACGACCGCCGAGGCCCCCGTCATCGCCCGTATCCTGGCAGCAACCGAGCAGTACGAGTGCGGCGCCGGCATCATCGAGCTGTCCGCGCATGCCCTGTCGCTGCACCGTGTCGACGGCATCGTCTTCGACGTGGCTGCGTTTACGAACCTCCAGCACGACCACCTGGACTACTACGGTGACATGGAGAACTACTTCCAGGCGAAGGCCCTCCTGTTCACGCCGGAGCATTCACGCCGCGGCGTCGTGTGTGTCGACGACGAGTGGGGGCGCCGCCTCGCAGAGCAAGCCACTGTCCCGGTGACGACCGTGTCCGCTTTGACTGACGAACCCGCCGACTGGCAGGTGCGTGACGTGACGCCGGATCAGACGATCGGACGCACCGTGTTTACCCTCGTCGACCCGTCGGGCACCGGGCACCGCGTTGCCATGCCGATCCTGGGTGAGGTCAACATCCAGAACACGGCGGTCGCGATCGTCGGCGCGGTGAGCCTCGGCATCGACCTCGCGGACGTGATCTCGTCGATCGAGGATGCTCCCCAGATTCCGGGACGCATGGAGAAGGTCAACCCGACGCCCGGCGGTCAGCCACTCGTCATCGTCGACTACGCGCATACGCCCGAAGCTCTCGAATGGACACTGCGCTCAACCCGCGAGCTTACCCCCGGCCGCGTCGTCGTCGTCTTTGGAACGGACGGCGACCGCGACGCAACAAAGCGTGAGCATCTGGCCGAAATCGCCGCGCGTGAAGCCGACGTGCTGTGGGTGACGGACGAGAATCCGCGCACCGAAGATCCACAGTCGATTCGCGACTACCTGCTGCGCGGCATCGCATCCGTGCGTCCGGGCATGGAGGACGTCACCGAGGTGACAACCTGCCGCCGCGACGCCGTGCGACGCGCGATCCTCTCTGCTGAGCCTGGCGACACCGTCATCATCACGGGTAAGGGCGCCGAGTGGTACCAGGAGATCCAGGGGATCCACCACCGATACAACGACGTTCCCGTCGCCGCCGAGGTCCTCGCGGGCGACGTGCGCTCGCACGAATAAACGCTGCGAAGCTGTGAACTGGCGCGCCGCAGGGGCTCCCATCGGGCCTTTACGGCGCGCCACGCCGTAGACTGGGCGGGTGAATGACTTTGATAACCAGCCCGACGCGACCGCCGCATTCGACGCGGACGCGGCCGAAAACTACATCGCTGATGCGGTGGAGAGCGCGCCCGCCGCAATCGAACTGAGCGACGAGGAGACCGAGGCGCGTGCCCGTCTCATGCGCGCCAACCTCGACCAGTTCGATCTGGACGAGGAGGACCTGGCGCTCCTGGCCGGCGAGTCTGCGCTCGCGGAATCTGACGACGTGGCTGCGGGTCTGCCCGTGCTCGCAGTCGTCGGCCGGCCGAACGTCGGCAAGTCCACGCTGGTCAACCGCATCCTTGGTCGGCGCGAGGCGGTCGTGCAGGACACGCCCGGCGTGACCCGCGATCGCGTCTCCTACCCCGCCGAATGGGCGGGACGCGACTTCACGCTCGTCGACACCGGCGGCTGGGAGATCGACGTCAAGGGTCTGGATCGTTCCGTCGCCGAGCAGGCAGAGATCGCGGTCGATCTGGCTGACGCCGTCGTCCTCGTCCTGGATGCGACCGTCGGCGTCACCGCCTCGGACGAGCGCATCGTGGAGATGCTCCGTTCGAAGAAGAAGCCGATCATCCTTGCCGCTAACAAGGTGGACTCTCCCCTGCAGGAGGCCGATGCGGCCTACCTGTGGAGCCTGGGCCTGGGCGAACCCCACCCAATTTCCGCGCTGCATGGACGCGGCACCGGCGATCTCCTGGACGTCGTCATGGAGGTCCTCCCGACCGAGTCGGCCGTTGCCTCGGCGCTGCCGTCCGGCGGTCCGCGTCGCGTCGCCCTCGTCGGTCGCCCCAACGTTGGCAAGTCGTCCCTGCTGAACGCGCTGGCCGGCGGCGAGCGCGTCGTCGTCAATGAGCTGGCGGGCACCACTCGTGACCCCGTCGACGAGCTCATCGAGCTCGATGGCCGCTCGTGGTGGTTCGTCGACACCGCAGGTATTCGCCGCAAGATGCACCGGACGACCGGCGCCGACTACTACGCCTCCATCCGCACCCAGGCTGCGATCGAGAAGGCCGAGGTCGCCCTGGTGCTCATCGATGGCTCGACTCCCCTGACGGAGCAGGATGTGCGCGTCGTCCAGCAGGTCATCGACGCGGGACGTGCCCTCGTCGTCGTCACCAACAAGTGGGACCTCGTCGACGAGGACCGCCAGAAGGAGATCAAGAACGAGCTCGAGCGTGAGCTGGTTCAGATCCAATGGGCACCGCGCATCAACCTGGCCGCGAAGACCGGCTGGCACACCAACCGCATCGTGCGCGCCCTCGACACCGCGCTCGAAGGCTGGGAGACCCGTATCCCCACCGGACAGCTCAACGCCTTCCTCGGTCAGCTCGTTGCCGCGCACCCCCACCCGCTGCGTGGCGGCAAGCAGCCCCGCATCCTCTTCGGCACCCAGGCCTCGAGCAAGCCCCCGCGCTTCGTGCTCTTCACGACGGGCTTCCTCGACCCCGGATACCGCCGCTTCATCGAACGCCGACTGCGCGAGACCTTCGGCTTCGCCGGCACACCGATTCAGATTTCGGTGCGTGTGCGCGAGAAGCGACGCCGCTAGGCAGAGCCCAACGTGTGGCCCGATTCCCCTGGGAGGCGGGCCACACCCGTACCTGCACTCCCCCGGCGTGTATCCACAGGGTCGTTTCGCCCAGCGTCGTTATCCACAGGCTTCGCTGATGTCCCTTGACCGTCGAACGCTGGGCGTGCAGGATCGACACATGGATACGACACTTACCCAAACCGCAGTTGCTCCCCTTGCCTCGGGTCTCACCCTGTGCGATGACGGACTCATCCGGCCTACGTGGGCCTCCCGTGACGAGCTGTTACGCAGCTACTACGACACCGAATGGGGGCTGCCCATTCACGACGAGGCCGGCGTCTTCGAGCGCCTCGTGCTTGAAGGATTCCAGGCTGGTCTCTCCTGGCGAACCGTGCTCGCTAAACGCGGTGCATTCCGCGCTGCTTTTGCAGGTTTCAGCCCCGACCGGGTCGCAGCTTTCACGGGAGACGACATCGAGCGTCTCAGCACCAACCCCGAGATCATTCGTAACCGCAGGAAGATCGAGTCGGCGATCAGCAACGCTCGTGCAACGGTCGCGATGCGCAGCAGCGGCGACAGCTCGCACGGGCCCACCCACCTGGGCGAGCTCGTCTGGTCGTATCGCCCGACGTGCGATCCGCGTCCGCGTTCGCAGGGCGAGGTGCCGACGCAGCTGCCAGAGTCGGTGGCGCTCGCCAAGGACCTGAAAGACAGAGGATTCCGTTTTGTCGGCCCGACGACAATGCTCGCGCTCATGGCGGCAATCGGCATCGTGAATACAGATATTGTTGGCACGCACCGCAGGCCTGCTTAACCTCAGGTAAGGTCGCGCACAGCTGTTACCCGCACGCTTTCACGAGTTGCGGTGATCTGGCATGATGGTGCCATGGCTCTGTCGAAAAAGCTCCTCAGCCAGGACGAGGTCGTCGTCCGGCACATGCACACGCACATCAAGACCCTGCTCCCCGCGATCATCGTGGAGTCGATCCTCGTGATCGCAGCGGCGGTCGGCTCGTTCTACGTCCCGGAGAACGCGCGTTACTGGGCGCTTCCGACCATCTGGATCGCCGTGCTCCTCCTGTCGATTCCGCTCATCCTTGTTCCCTGGATCAAGTGGATAACGACGACCTACACGGTGACGACGAAGCGAGTCATCACCCGCAAGGGCATCATTAAGCGCACCGGTCACGATCTGCCACTCACCCGCATCTCCGACATCCAGATCGAAAAGGACTTCGACGACCGGATCTTCGGTTGCGGCACGCTCGCCCTCCAGACCTCCGCTGACGATCCATTGCTGCTGCGCGACGTGCCGAAGGTTGAGACGGTCCAGGTCGAGATCTCCAATCTGATCTTCCATGACATCCAGGGAGCTATCGACGCGGATCCGACGAGTTGATCACGCCACGCCAAACAGCGTCCCCACATGCGAATAGACTGCTCTCATGTTCGATATTCATGGCTTCGAAATGACGGTCTTTAAGCTCCTGATCTGTGTCACCCTGATCGTCCTCCTCCTGCGCCTCACGGGCAAGCAGCGTACGGTCCAGCTGACACCGATCGACTTTATCGGGAACTTTATCCTCGGTGGCGTTATCGGCGGCGTCATCTACAACCACGCAATCTCGTTCGCGGAGTACATCAGCTTCCTGCTCGTCACCTTTGGAATCATCTCCGGCCTGAACTACCTGATGTCGAAGTTCATGTCGACCCGCTCTCTCGTGATGGGAAAGGCGTACACGATCATCGAGGGCGGGCGATTTACTCAGGACGCGCTCGACAACACGGATCACAAGCTCGACCCAGTCGAGTTTCTCGCAGAGCTACGCGGCATGGGCATCTTTTCACTGAGCGACATCAGCCTCGTACAACGCGAAGCCAACGGCTCCCTGACGGTACGGCGCAAGGGCGAGGGCGGCATCAACTACGTCCTGGTGTCCAGTGGCCAGATCGTGACCGACAACCTCAAGTTGGCACATCGCGACGAGGAATGGTTGCGCGCAGAGCTTTCATCGGCGGGCGTCGGCGACCTGGAGGATCTCTTCGTTGTCGAACTTGACGCCAACAACCGGCTGAACATCGTCTCTCAGACGGGAAACACAACTGCGATGACAGTGTCTGAGCCGGCCATCAACGAGGTAACGATGGTGACCGAGTTCGAGAACCCGGAAACTGCGAATCCGACACTGGAGGACTTCGCGGGGGATCCGGACAGTACCGAAGAGACTCCCGCGCAGTAAAAGACTATCCGACTGTGCGCACGTTCCCCGGCCTCGTTCTTCATGGACGAGGCCGGGATGTCGTTGTGGAGACACGAAGCCGCGCGAGTTGAAACTGTAGAAAACCGCACGAGTGCGCGAGAAGCTAGTAGCCAGAGGAAAGGGCATATCACCTGCCCAGACGCCAACAGTAAGCAGGTCGAAATCATCCCCGTTGACGACTTCGACCTGTGAAACAGTTTACTCCAGTCATTGAACTGATTGAGACCGTTTTAATGCACCCACGCACCGCATGCGACCTGCGAAAATCTGCGAGTATTTGCGAGAAAACCACGTTTTACCGGCCGAAATAAAAGCGAGCAAATGTGGGTCACATTTCGGTTACAAACCACGGGAACGTACTCGGCAAGGACAGAGGTCCCCCAGCCACTAGCCCACGACGATCGAACGACGGGGCAACAAAAAACCGCGAGGAAAACTCCTCACGGTTCTTTCGTCGGGCTGGCGGGATTTGAACCCACGACCCCTTGACCCCCAGTCAAGTGCGCTACCAAGCTGCGCCACAGCCCGTATTTAATTCGTCGCCATGGCGACCTGTAGAACTATAGCGCACCCTCCGATCCGGAAGCAACCCGACGGGCGTGCGCCATGACACATTCCCGCATCGCGCCGGCAACCCATCCGACGACCGCGTTCACCTCCTCCATATCGCCTCACGGAACAGCGGGTCATCAACCAATCGCACGGCTAGACTGATGTCTATCCGTCATCGTCACACACCGTGGGAGCAATCCAAATGACCGTCCGCCGACTACTGACATCCGCTGCGACCCTCGCCCTTGCAGTCACTGGAGTCGCACTCCCATCCGTCGGCATGTGGGATACACCGACAGCCCGGGCGAGCGCGGTCGTCGCGAGCGTGGAAAGCTCTCCGGCACCTGCTGTTACCACCGTGGACACGGTGCAAGCGAGCGCGGCGGTACCGGCGCCAACCCGTCGACGTTTCCGCTCTCGGACCACGTCCCACGACCCTGTGGCCGTCGTCATCTCCCTAGTCCTTTTCGCTCTCATCGCAGGCGGCTACTACCTCTTCCGTTACCTGGCGAGCCAGGGGTCGCGCCGCCAGCTGCAGACCGTGAACTACAACGGCCCCGGTGGGCCTCAGTACGGCGTCACGGGCGATGTCTACGGAGGGCCTCAGTATCACCAGTCAGGTGCGCCCATGAACGCACCGATCCAGCAGGCAAACGGCTACGGCTCGGGAGATTACGGGAACCCATACGGCAGCCAGCAGGGCGGTTACCCATCGTCAGGCACGAACGGTAGCTACGGCTCCTACGGCGGCGGATACTGAGTCCAGCTCGCCTGCGTGCGATCGGATGCGAGGCGCTCCCGCGGGCACTCGATCCGCCCGCTCTGGTCATTATCAAGGCCCTGTATCGCGTCGGTACACACAACCGGCTGTTTATCGAACCGGTTACCCCTGTTCCCCTACCGCGCACGGAGGATACACCACATGATTCCCCATCGGCTTCTTACCTACGGAGCCACCCTTGCCTGCGCGGTAACCGCACTCGTCAGTCCCGCTCCACACACATCTGCACAGCCGACCACCCCGAGCGTCACGTACTCTGCAGCGTTACCTGCCTCCAGTGTCACGATCAAGCCGAGCGCGTCGACAGCCTCGTTCGCACGACATGATGCCTTCGCAAACAGGTCTCTCGCGCACACACGTCGCAGTACTTCTAGCACCTCAGATTCAAGACTCACGACGTTTGAGGCCCTCGTTCTCATCGTGATTATCACGATCATTTTCTTGCCTGCGTCCATCGTCTACATGATTTTTTATCGACGGGCACGCAAGGACGTCCACGATATGCCTAACTACACCGGGACCAATGGACCGCAGTACGGGGTAACAGGCTATCCTCAGGGCACCGTTCCCCCGAGCCGATCGCGCTACACCGGCTTCAACCCTCTCTGGTCGCGAAATACCTCCTACAGCGGTGGCCCGGTGCCGCCAGGGACACCTGGCGTGAACGGCTACGGCACCGCCCCTGCCCAGGTACCGACCTACGGCACGCCGACGGGCCAGGGACCGGTCTATGGCACGCAGCCCGCTCAGGGACCCACCTACAGTTACGGGACCCACCCCGGCCAGGCGTCCACGTATGGGTATGGTGGCCAGCCGCCCGCCGACGGATACGGAGCTCAGGGTACCCAGGGGCCGACCTATGGCACGCAAGGCGGTGACCAGGGGTATGGAACCGCACCCGCCACGCAGGCCCAGCAACCACCGTTCGGCCAGGCTCCCGGCCAACCGGGCAGTTCACCCAACTACTAGCCAGCGTATGCGTGTGCCCCGCACCTGTTGGTGCGGGGCACACGCATACCTGCTCGGTTCCTACTGCGCGTCACGCCGGGCGAGATCGGCGTCCACGTAAGCGAGAATAGCCTCGCACACACCGTCGATATCCAAGCCGGTCGAATCCACCGTTTCCACGCCGGGCGCTGCCACCATGAACTCGGACACCGCAGAATCCGCTTTGTCGCGGCCCTCGACCTGCGCACGCACGATCTCCATGTGTTCGTCGGTCGCATCGCCGTACAGCTCGAGCGTACGGCGACGCAGGCGCGCCTCCTGATCGGCCAGAAGCAGGATGCGCACGTCGGCATCGGGGCATACCACCGTCGTGATGTCACGGCCTTCGGCGATCATGCCCGAGCCCTCCTCGCGGGCCTCCATCATGCGACGGCGCTGCTCGGTCGCCATCCACGCGCGCACGTCGAGGTTCGTCGACACGTGCTTGATTTCCAACGCGATACGGGGATCACGAATCTCCTGAGTGACCTCACGATCACCCACCCACACGTGAGGATCAGCGGGATCCGACACGAGCCGCAGGGGCATCTCGTCGGCGGCTGCGGCAACAGCTTCACCGTCCGCCAGATCAATACCGCGATCCAAGCAGTACCACGTCAGCGCGCGGTACATCGCCCCCGTGTCGAGGTAGCCGATACCAAGCCTCGTTGCCAACGCCTTCGAGACCGTGGACTTTCCAGAACCCGCGGGGCCATCGATAGCAATCGTGATGCCAACACGTGAAATGGCATCCCTGCGCATCGAGTCATTCATTGCAGCATTCTCCTCATCGAGGTGTTGAGTGGGTGATCAGTCGCCAGCCCCGCTCCTGCAGGTCAGCGACACAACGGTCCGAAACGGAAGGGTCAATCATGACGCGAGCGACGCCGGCCTGTGCCCCCGCGGAGTGCTCGAGCACAAGGTCTTCGATGTTGATGCCTGATTCACCCAGCTCTCTGAACAAGCGGCCGGGTGCGCCCGGCTCATCGGGAATCAGAACCTCGATTTCCGCGTATCGTGACGGCGCTCCACCGTGCTTGCCAGGAATGCGGGCCACACCCTGGTTGCCGGCGGTCATCACTCGATTAATGGCTCCGACGCTTCCGCCACGCAGCGGACCCAGCTCAGCCGCAGCGTCGAGGTGCGTCAACAGGTCATCGAGATCGCCACGCAGGTCGCGCAGAATCGACGCCACAGGACCCGCGTTACCCGCGAGAATCGCCGTCCACAAACGCGGGTCAGATCCAGCGATACGAGCGGTGTCACGCAACCCTTGCCCCGCCAAGCCCAGCGCCTGAGCGGGGGCATCGACGAGCCGTGCGGCAAGCATCGATGAGACGAGCTGCGGAACATGAGACACGAGAGCGACAGAATGATCATGCGTCCCCGCGTTCATCTCCAACGGCACTGCGCCCACGTCGGTAGCAAGCGCGCGGGCAACCAACACGGCGCGAGGCCAGGTGTTCTGATGCGCCACGATGACCCACGGGCGCCCATAGAACAGATCAGCATCCGCGGCACCCGCGCCACTGCGCTCGCGTCCCGCCATCGGATGGGAACCGACATAGCGCGACGAGGCCTCGGATGCACCCTCGGCCTCAAGGCCGGACAGGACGTCGGCGACGACGGCATCCTTGACCGACGCGACGTCGGTGACGATCGCATCGGGAAAACGCAGCAGCGACTCGACGATCACGCGGTCCGCAACATCCGGTGGCGTCGCGACGACGACGAGCCGTGGAGCCTCATAGCCGGGATGGTCCGACCCGCACTCGGCGCGACGCACACCGGAATCAGCGAGGACGTCAGCGAAAGCATCTCCCGCACCGACGTCGGAGGCCAGGCGCAACGAGGTGGGCGAGGCGTCCTCGAGATAAACCCGCACTCCCCCGGCACGCAGGGCAAGCCCCAGCGACGCGCCGAGTAGGCCCGATCCGATGATGAGGACGGGGCCAACAGTCGAAACTGCGCGTTCCCCCACAGCCGTACCCGAGCCGCTCACAGGCCGACGGCGTCGTAGAGCGCAGTCAGAGCGTTGCCCTTGACGCGGCGGGTCGTGCCCTGCTTGAGGTGATCGAGGGAGATT
>ERZ1699240.440-NODE-440-length-10929-cov-2.441307_pt1 | contig 10929 bp, 8 predicted proteins | sample MGYA00581535_ERZ1699240 | MGnify/ENA primary metagenome ERZ1699240 (study PRJEB42319, sample SAMD00040327) | human oral metagenome | material: saliva | host: Homo sapiens | study: EMG produced TPA metagenomics assembly of PRJDB4115 data set (Metgenomic analysis of... | reverse complement strand
CCTTCTTGCGTTCATCGTTACGCTCGTGCCGTTTGAAACGGTCGTAGAAATCGTTGTGTATGCTAAGGTTTACGGTAAACCAGTCTTTTACATTATATTTCGCCTTAACGCCTGCCATGAAGTCGCGACTCTGCGAGAAGGTCATGTCTTGTATCAGGTCGTATGAGTTCATGAAGAACATCGAACCATACACCTGTACCGACAGGTTTCTGTTAGGCTCGTAATAGAACTTCTGCGCTGCCGAGATATGCTCCGTTCCCTCAATACCCATTGGTGAACGGACGGCAGTACCGTTTAGCGTGATGTCGTGAGGGAGGAATGGGTTAGCCTCCTTTGTGTAGGTCTTGCTGTCGTTCTCCGCCTGATACATATAAAAGGCATCGCTCTCGCTATACCATACGTCGGTTTGTGAGGTGAAAGCCTTGTGCTTCACTCCTGCCGAAAGCCATGCTTGCAGGTTAGGGCGGTCGCTATTCTTCTCAAACATATATAGAAAATCTTTTGGAGACGGTGTCTTGTAGTTGCGCTCGTTCATCTGTGCCCAGCGCATACCTGCCTGAATATCCAATGGTTTGGTCGCTTTTTTAGAAATAAGATTGATGACCGCACCCGAAGCACGACTGCCATACAGAGTACTGCTGGCACCCTTTACAATCTCCACACGGTCGATGGCGTGCAGATTAAAGCGTTCGTAGTCGAGGTTGCCTGCCATATCGCCCGTCATTCGTTCACCGTCTTGCAGAAAGAGAACGTGGCGCGCGTCGAGTCCCTGCATCGAGATTTCGTTGCCGAAACCCACTTTCTGAATGTTGAGTCCTGGTGTCTCTTGTTGCAGGGCATGTTGTAGGTCGCTGTACCCTGCATCAACGAGTGCCTTTCCGCCCAATACCTGTGTGGTAATGGGCGAAAGTTTTACGGGGCGCTCTGTTCGTGAACCTGTTACAACGACATCGTTCAGGTGCAGCACGTCTTCGCGCATAACAATCTTTATGTTGTTTTCCTGTGGCGGCACAATTCCTTTTACGGGGACGAAGCCCGTTGCATGGACATTATAGTATAGTTCCTTTCCCTTTTCTATACTTAATATCACCTTGCCTTCAATGTCGGTAATGGTATTCTTAACATCCAACATCTCTTTGCTCGTGGCATATTGCACAGTAGCCCCTACCAAAGGTTGCTGCGTATCTTTCTCAAGTATGGTTATCCTTACCCTGCGCTGTGCCTGTGCGCTTATCGCCAAAAGCAGGCAAAGGAGTAAGAATAAGAATCCTTTCTTCTGCATCGTTTCTTTTTATTATTGAAAAAGGAAGTGAAAGCACTCACAGCCCCTCACTTCCTTTATTGTCATATTTGTAACGTATTACAATCCGTGTTCCTTCTTATAGGCTGCCAAGTCCTTCTCGTATTGGGCAAACTCGGCTTCGTAATTGTTGATACGGTTCTTGTCGATGGTCTGTAAGAAACACTCGGAACGCACGTTCATCATGTTGTAATCAACTATGAATGTAATCTGGTTTGTTTTCACATTCAGATAGCCTTCTACACCTGCGCCACTTCCTTGCTGTACTCCGGAATCATCTTTAGGATTTCCCGTAACGCTACCGTCCTTACCTTTAAACTTTATCCAGCCATCCCCTTTATATTCGTCTTTTTCCCAAGAGTTGAGTTGCATAAACTTACATTTGCATGAGAAATACACAATCAATGGCATCTTGCCTACGGTAAAGCCATCGAGCATCAGACGAAGACTGTCCTTCTCCCAACTGAAATTAAATTTAGTAGGACATCCTTGGGGCAGGAGGGTCTTATCGACCGTGTTCATTGTCGCTTTTGTGGAAAGGACAATATCTCCTGACAGAATATTCTTTGCCTCTTTTAGGTATTCCTGAGCGGGGGCTTTTTGTTCCAAATTGTCATCACTGTTACAGGAAGATAAACCCAATGAGAACACTGCCAAGAGGCAAAGGATACATTTTACTGTTATGAATCGCATATCGTCTTGTTATGGTTATAGCGTACCGTTAAAAGTAACAGAAGCAGGGAAAACAGGAGCGAATTTCCAACCTGCGTATGTGTCAAGAACGAAGTGGAGTTCATTATTTACAAGAGAGCCTGTAAAACTGGATAATTTAATATTAATGGGTAATCCACCATTCAACAACATCAATTTACCGGCATAATCGCCTATGGGGGTCGTTGCTGTAAGAACTCCATTGTTGATAGAAACTTTAAGTTCTACTTTGATTTTTCCCGGCATCTTGCCAATAGGTCCCACTGTACCTCTCAAATCATACAGGTTACCACCAGCGCTTGTCAATGTAAAGCTCTGATTTGTAGCATCATTGTATAATTTCCCATTCATAGTAATGTTACTCAACGTACCATTGTAAGTACCTGTCTGCGCATTAGAATTTACTGCAAATCCTAAGATGCTGATTACCGTCAATATGGTAGAAATTAAAAAATGTCTCATCTTTTTTGTGTTTTGTTAATTATTAATTAGTGATGACCATTCAACTCCATCTTCTATGTAGCCACCACCACCGGACAAGACCTCGAGATACTTCTTGATAAAGTCTTTTGTTTCCTGTCTGTCAAATACGTCTTGCGTACACGCAAAAGCGGTTTTTTTATCGTAGGTATGAAATTCCGTCAATTTCGGATAGGTAACACGACAATTCGGAGATAAACCGCCAAGTTCCAAACTAGATATCATCTTAAATTTGGACAAATCTACCTGTTCTAAACTCTTCATATTCGCAAATGTTATCATATAAGATCGCAATCCGCTTTTTTCCGGTAAAGCTATCTTTTTCAAATCCGGGCATTCTACAAAAACAAGTGAGGAACCACCGGGACCATCCTGTTCCTGCTCAATCGCTCTCTGACCAAACAGGGTACTATGGCTTAAATCTATTTCGCTAATACCGCTAACCTTTACCCATAGGAGACCTGTCATGTTTGTAGCATCCTCAAGATTGATGCCTTCAGAGGCATCCACGTCTGTCAATGACAAGGTCATGAGACCGCTACAGGGTCTCAGGTATGGGAGTTTCGCTTTGTTTGTCAGGTTTACAGTAAGAAGTTTGCCGTCCCAATAAGGATTGTTCACAATATATTGTACCCCTTCCAGTGTTTCAGCAGTGGCTACTCCATACCACTCATTAAATACACAGGCATTCGACCTATCTTTGTTGCTTAACCGCTTGCTGATGTCAATATGAATACCGTCTTCATCAAAGATGCTGGAAAAATATTTTTTGAAATTAGCCCTTATATTCTCATCAGGTATCTCGCGAATGGTATTGTATTTCTGCAAGTCGCCTTTTGCTGTTTCCATCTTCACGTCTATACTTCCAGACTCAATCTCTGCCTTCTTCTCTCGATAGAAACGCACAAGGTCTTTGATGTTGAACTTTGCTGTCTGTGGCAAGTACAATTTTGTGATTTTGTGCAACTGTGTTACGGTTTCATCACCATTCTCTTCCGTCTTTACATTCACCAGTCCTTCAAAGTCATAAATGTCGTTGCCCGTCAAATCTACACCGGTAATTTGTGCTGGCAGCTGAGCGAAGTCGAAAACAGGTCCATACCCGTTATTGGAGAGTTTTACATCTTTTAGGTTTGGAAGAATATCAAGACCGCTGAGATCCTTCAGGTTTGTACCGCTAAGGTCAAGCGATGTGGTATTGTTGGCCAAATCGTTGAGTTCCAACTTACCGTCTTTGTCGAACTGATAACCTTTCGATTTCAACACAGTCATCAATTCTGTATTTTTAAGGGAGTTTGTGCTGTAATGAACTGTATTATCATCACTGCTACATGAGGCAAGTCCCATCACAAGGAATACCAATACTGGTAATGTTAAATTCTTTACTATTTTCATTTTCGATAATAAATTAATTGTTTTGAGTTGCAAAGGTAGGAGCCTTGTTTGGATTTCACAATACCTATTTCTTATGATTTTATTTTTATTTTTGCAATCCTTATTTATTAGGATTTTGCTGTTTGTGAGAATTTTTATCTGTTTTACTTTTGGTAAGGCTAAAACGGTATCGCAGCGATACGAGGGCATAACCATGTATCTGTGGTCGGAAACTCTCGTGATACCCGTAACCTGAAACGGAACGGTTGAAGTCCCTTCGCCTATTCAGAATGTCGTTCCATTTGAATGAGAGCGTGGCTTGTTTCTTCCTGAGAAAACGACACGATGCTCCCACGTTCAATAGCCACTGGTCATCATCTGTGGTTGAATAGGTTCCTCGGCGCAGATGACAATTTGCATCGCCCCATATTTCAATGTCGTGGGGAAGTTCTACTGTGCCGCTGATGCCACAGTCGTAGTCAATGGTATTTACATGGGTGTTTGTCAGTAAGTTGTTGGAACGGTAGAGTTGCCAACTGGCGTGTAGGTCAATATTCCCCCATTTCGGCTGGTAGTTCAATCGTAGGCTAACCTCATTACCCGTTGTATGTGTCTTGCTCTTCAAAGCATTACCGTACGTTTGTTCGTGAAAGAGATAGACGTGGTTTTTAAAAGAAGTTCTCATAGTACCAGAGAGCATCAGACGCTTCACTTGTTTCTGCCATTGCAGCATCCCGTCCACAGAATAATTTCCGTTGATATTGACAGTTCTGTATGTCCGTGCGCCAGTATTTGAGTCATACGTTACTTCCTCTGCAAAATCATTGAACGAGTTGTGGTAATTGCCCATAAAGGTAATACCATATTTTCTCTCATTTAATCTGATGGACAGTTGTTGTTGATAGGCTGGCTTCAACTGCGGATTGCCTATCTTCACGGACAGCGGGTTGCTCTTGTCATCAAGTGTCAGCAAAGCCTGTATGGAAGGCTGTTGTGTGTTTCCGTTATAACGCAGTTCAACTTCTATTTTTCCGTTGTTCCACTTTGCGCCGAACTTGGGCTTGTATTCCGTAGCCTTGACTGTATAGTCCACTGTTTCCGAATTGTGTTGCCGGCAGATATTCCTGCGTTGCCATTCTACATCAATGCCACTGTTTATCTTCCATTGCTTACCCTTATAATCCATTCTCAGGGTGAGTTCCTGCCCACATATAGATAGTGTGTTCTCATAACTTAGGCTATCTATGTATGGTCTATTCGGTATAGTATAGTCGTAAGTGTTGCTTGTGTTTCTATCCTCTTCGTGATGCAGTCCGTACCCTGTCTGCAATTTCAACTGTTTGCCAAAAGGATGGGTATATTGCAATGATATTCTGCTTTCGTTGCGCAGGGTGGGCAGTTGTTGGCAAAGATTGCGCAACAGTAGTGAATCTCCGCCCACAGCGTTGCGCAGGTGGTGGAATTTCGTCAGTGAAAGGCTGGTATTATTAGTTTCATTCGAGTTACCGCCAAGTGTCGCCTTCACGGTAAATGATGCCCCAGCCTTGCCAATCCGCCGTGTGAGGTCGGCAGATACATGGTAATTCTTTCCATTGCTTTTTGTGTTATTTCGCAGCGTTCCCGAGGTCAGCGTGTCCGCAGCCGTATTGCGCTCATATAGGTATGTTGTGTTGTCAGTCAGGTTGTCTGACCGTCCGAAGTTTCCATTTGCACTTATATTCAGCAAAGTCTTTTTGTCTATGTTATACTGCAGATTTATGTTTGCGGCATTACTGTGATTCTTGCTCAAGGAAAGCAGCATTGATTCCCGATATTTTGTTCCCGATGAAAGATATTGCTCATCATAGTCATGATTCTCGCTTCCATTGTGGAAGGCATTGAGTGAGAGGCTTGCATTGAGCGTAATTTTCTTACCAAATTTCTTCACGATATTGCCCGACAATATGTTTTGGAAATTGTTTCCCCCAATGTTCATATTACTAAGATTGTCAGAGCGCAAAGTCAGCGAGGTGTTTTCGCCATCGGCATTGAATAGATTGCCCTGTACCTCATCCCTGCGTCTGTCGCGATTGCCGTGTTCAGCCGTTAGTGTTCCTGTCAGGCTGCCATTGTAGGTAGATTTGGTCTTGATGTCCAGCACATAATTGTCGGCACCATCATCTACTCCCGTCATTTTCTCCAATGCGCTGAGCATGTCATACAGTTTCAGTAGTTCCACTGCATCGGTTGGCATATTCTCCAACGCTGCGATAATGTCGTTGCCCATAAAGGTCTCGCCATTGATGTTTACGCCGTTCAATGGCTTTCCTTTGAATGATAGTTGCCTGTTCGCCTTGTCGTATTCCATGCCCGGAATATTCCTGATTAAGTCTTCCAAGTTAGCACCTTTCCTTACTCGAAGGCAATCAGTATTGATAAACGTGGTGTCTTTTCTTATGGAAAACAATTTCCGCTGTCCAATAACTTGAACTTCATCGAGTTCTATCGTTTTATGTAATGAAGAAACATGTTTTCGAGTAGGGTATATAGTATCACCCACAACTAAATTCAAAATAGTAGCATTAGCAGTGGGAAACAGCAGAAGTAGAATGATGAAGATTAAAAGAATTCTTTTGATTATCATTTTGCAAAATTACCATTGTTCATAGATATATGCAATACCTTAAAATGGCGATTTTATAGAATTAGAAATGTCTAAGGTTGATTTTCATTGAAAAAACAACGTAAATACTTTGCTTATATGAATTATATCGCTATCTTTGCAACATCAAACAGAGAGTTCTTTGAGACTTTGCAGAATAAAGAAAGGGAAAGAAACTCGCTCGTTTCTTAGTCGTTCACCTTATCAGATTATATATTCTGCTTTTTATTAGTAATCAGTCGATTACATTCACCCCCATTACTTTTATGCGGAGATTTGCGATTTTCGCACTGCCAAAGACATCGGTATCGACCGCCCCGAGAAAAATGAGATACTGCATAACATACCTCCTACACCCGAGCAGGAAGTCTTTATCGGCAAGCTGATGGAGTTTGCTAAGAGTGGCGATGCCACAATCTTGGGACGAGCACCTCTGAGTGAGAGCGAGGAAAGGGCAAAGATGCTGATTGCAACAGACTATGCCCGCAAGATGAGCCTTGATTTACGCATGATAGATGAAAATGGGTACTCAGATCATATCGACAACAAGGCAAGTCACTGTGCCAAGATGCTCAATGACTATTACCAAAAGTTCGATGCACAGAAAGGAACGCAGTTCGTTTTCTCTGATTTAGGTACTTATAAGCCCGGTGGAGACTTTAATGTCTATTCGGAAATTAAGCGTAAGCTGGTAGAAGACTATCACATCCCGTCCTACGAGATACGCTTCATTCAGGAGTGCAAGAACGAGAAGGCAAAGAAGGCGATGGTAGATGCTATGAACCGTGGGGATATCCGCATTATCTTCGGTTCTACCTCTATGTTGGGTACTGGTGTGAATGCTCAACAACGTGCCGTTGCGGTCCATCATTTGGACACGCCTTGGCGACCTTCGGACTTAGAGCAGCGTAACGGACGAGCTGTGCGCAAGGGAAACCTTATCGCCAAGGAATTTGCGAACAACAAGGTCGATGTGATTATCTATGCCGTGGAACGTTCCTTGGATAGCTACAAGTTTAACCTGCTGCATAATAAGCAGCTTTTCATCAATCAACTGAAGACGAACACGCTTGGCAGTCGTACCATCGATGAGGGTTCGATGGATGAGGACAGCGGCATGAACTTCTCAGAATACGTAGCAGTGCTTTCTGGCAATACCGACCTTTTAGAGAAAGCAAGATTGGATAAGAAGATTACCACCTTGGAGTCAGAGCGCAAGAACTTCCTCCGTGAGCGTGATGACGCAACGGGCAAGTTGGCTGAGATTAAGAGTTCCGTGTCCTTCCATACGGATAAAATCAAAGAGGCACAGTCTGACTTAGCTCTCTTTGAGAAGCGTGTGGAGTGTGATGATGAAGGTACACCTATAAATAAACTGACTATCAAAGGTGTGGAAGACAGCACCGATATCAAGGCCATTGCTGCACGTCTGCAGGAGATAGACGAAAAAGCACGCACCAAAGGCGAGTACAACAAAATTGGTGAGATTTATGGGTTTTCCATCATGGTCAAGACAGAGAGCACTTCCAAGGATTTGTTCGACTGTTCAGTGAATCGCTTCTTTGTGAAAGGGCAGGAGAGTATCTACTATACCTATAATAACGGTAAGTTGGCAACTGACCCGAAACTTGCGTGTCAGAACTTCATTAATGCCTTGGAGCGTATTCCAAAGGTGATAGAATCGCATGAGAAGGAAATGGCAAAGGTTGTGGCCAATAAAGAAGTTTACACCAACATTGCCAACAGTTCTTGGAAAAAAGAGGACGAGCTTCGCTCACTTAAAAGTGAAGCTGCTGAATTGGACAGAAAGATTGCGCTTACCCTTGCTCCACCAGAGGGGGAAAAAGAGGAAAAAGAGGAAACAGAAGAAATGAAGCAAGGAGAGGGTTTATCCGACCATTATCATTCTGGAGGAGTAAAGAACGAAAGCTATCTTGTCCAAGACAAAGAAGATAATAGCCGTTTACAGAGTTTTAGACCCAAATGGAGGCACTAAACACATGCCGAGGGGCTAAATAAAAGTCAGACATCCGTATTGAATGTCTGACTTTTATCATTATACCTGCAAATAACCTTTTAGCTTATCTATTCCTTCTTTGTGCTTATCGGGAGTCTGTTTCTTAAGTTTACCTATATTCAGTAGTTTCCATTGTACAGATGGATATAGGCTTAAATCACCTGCGCAACATTTATCCCACTGTGGTGTTCCATCCTCAAAGGAAACGAGGAAATCCTTGTCTGTATTTGTAAGGCAGTCATTTACCTTTTTAATAATGGATTCACGAGCCTGCTCATAGTCTGTATAGGTAAATGGAATATCTGACATTCCCTTGAATTGGTTTTCAAGTGCCTCCTCTTGGTTTATGTTATTAGGAGACAAGGATTCCACGATAGGCTTGTCGCTTCCCAATAAACATAAGATGAGCCCGTCTTTTACACTTTCAAGCCTTTGGTCTTTCATGTATTTGCAGTCAAACATGTCACGTGGGTGCTGTCGGCTGAGGGCGGCTGCAATCTTTCCCCCATAAAGTTGAGCATAAGGAACTATACGTGCCTTACAGCTGGCTTGAAACTCTTCCATCGCTTTCGAACCGAGTTCCATAATTTCAACCTCTCCAAGTATGCCCCGCTTTGTACCATTTACCTCTATTTTCACCGTAGCACCATCATGCGTGCACTGCAATTTCCATACTTCGGATTTATGTACCACATGTATTCCGGGAATGGCACGTTCTATACTTGTTTTCAGTTCTCCAAGATGTTGATTTATCTTTTCCAAACTCGCTGTGCGTGGCTCTATCGGAATATAGGTAAGGTCAATATCAACCGAATAACGCGGCATATTCTGGTGGAACAGGTTAATGGCCGTACCTCCATGAACTGCAAAGTCCGTTATCTTGTAAACCAAAGGCATAATGCGTAGTAACAATGCCACCTGCTTTTTATATTGTTGATCATTCATAGTCGTTTAATTCTTTTGGGATAATCATCTTATACTTGCTGATATATATACCGGATTTGACGAGTTGGAGTTTATGTGTCCCCAAATCTATTTTTGTAAGGTCTAAGTCTTCATACCAATAATGCCCCGCTTTCTCAGCCATATATAGAAACAGCCTCTTCATTTTGTAATGTTTTGTGGTTTCCAATAACGATTGGACGACATTCGGACGCAGAGTTGTCAACTGTTCCATTATATAAAATAGATCCATATAGTTATATTGGCGTGGTGTTAGCAGCAGACATTCCATAAAAGCCTGCTCAGGGGAGGATATAAGCAGCCTCCAGTCCAAGTATGTTAAAGTTGTTATCTGTGCACTGATAAACACCTCTGTCTTGAAAAACTTAAATTCACGGTCGAAAATGTCATGCTTCATCCATTGTGGCATTTTATCACTTGCCGTTGATACCATTAACAGGGGTTTACCCATAGGAACATAATGGTTGAAGCCCCAAAGCTCCAAAGCAGAATGCGCTGCAACACGAAAACTCTTTCCTACTTGTTCGTTGAAGGACTGCAAAGCACCAAAAGCGGACAGCGTGTCGCCTGTGCGGTACATGACTCCCTTACATAGAGAGGATAACCAACCGGAAGAACGATATCTGCTCAACAACTGCCTGGAATAGCCATGCTCTACGAGCCATGTCGCAAACAGCAATCCGTTCTTTTGCCCGGATTGAAGCATTTGGTTTATTTTTTTTCCTTTTAGTACACTCATAGTTTACTTGCTGTAATTAAAACCAACCGCAAAGGTACAAAAGACTTTACTAATTACAGTCGATTGGTTGAATTATTTTCCCGAAAGTAAACTAATAGTTGACTTGCAGGATAATATTTCAACCATAGTGAGGAAAAAGAGTATGAAATAAAACATGAACATTTCCAACATACTTGTATAGAACTAACTTCTACCAACCTTCTCGCTTCCGTACCATTTCATCTATCTCTTCCCGAAGGAAAAGTAACCTGCCATTAGCTTTGAGATAGGGAATTTTTCCTGCCCACACCCAATTATAGATGATCTTTTGCTCCACTTTGAGAATCTTGGATACATCAATGATATCCAGATATTCCGGTTTCAGGGGTAGATGGACAGTTGTATCAACAGATTGCTCTTGCAGGATCAGCAGGCGGTTGAGTTTGTCCTCGACACGCATCAGTTTATCAAACAATCGTTTCTGCCATATATCTTCTGTATGGTGTTCTAAGTACGACATAGTTTTGTACGTTGTCAAACAAACGTACAGCAAAAGGGGTTGTATTGCAAAAGTATGACTTTTAGATGCTGACGATAGAGTTTTGGGCTATAAAGCAGCCGTTTGTTGGTTGCAATATAGCCCTTTAGAGATGTTATTTCTTAATAAATTTCAGTGTGTTTTTGTTTACTTTCACGAGGTATATACCTGGTGTAAACTGCGAAAC
>ERZ1699240.431-NODE-431-length-11078-cov-3.099991_pt1 | contig 11078 bp, 7 predicted proteins | sample MGYA00581535_ERZ1699240 | MGnify/ENA primary metagenome ERZ1699240 (study PRJEB42319, sample SAMD00040327) | human oral metagenome | material: saliva | host: Homo sapiens | study: EMG produced TPA metagenomics assembly of PRJDB4115 data set (Metgenomic analysis of... | reverse complement strand
GCCCTTGAATATCCACCACCGCTTGATGACTAAATCCATCGATACCTAATGCAAGCCCACTCGTGACCATCAATCCTGCAAGAGAAAGCTCTGTCGCAAAATATTTTGCCCAATATTCACCATAAGCCGAACAATAACGGCTTCCAACCATGGCAATTTGCTGAGCAGAAAGTGCGGTCAAATTGCCTTTCACAAATAACAAGGGCGGAAAACCAGTAATTTGTTTGAGTAAAAAAGGATAGTCATCTGAAAAACAGTGGATTAAATGATGGCCTTCTTTTTCGGCCCAGCTCAAAGCGGGTTCAATAAATTTCATTTCCGGCTGAAACCAACGACGAATCTGCAAAGCATCCCAGCCCATTTGCTGAAATGCCACTTCATCATAATTTAACAAGTCTTCTATATTCACATGGGCCAAAATTTGTTGAATCCGCACACTGCCCAATTTGGGCACTTGAGCTAATCGCAGCAAAATTGACGTAAAATCGCTCATAATTCTCTCCTTTAAAAAGAGAATTATGACGAGATTAGGGTCAAAAAATGAAAGATTTGTCTTAATTTTGCGATTCAGATCGCAAAAAGAGAAAAAATTTTAGAAAAAATCGGCATACCAGAAACGAGGAATAAAACAGGACAAAAACAGCTTCTTAAAAGCCATTTTTAGAGATTAATTCTGATAAAAAACTTATCTTAAGAGAAATACACTTTTAAGATTGTATAGAGATATTTATTTTAGATATAAATCACTGATAAATGATTTGACAGCAACATTTTTATCCGTAATATGGACAGCGTTTTACAGAATTTTTTACAGGATTATCTTTTTATGTACCAAGCTGTTTCTTTATCTCTCAACCTCCTGCTCTCACATTCTTTGTGCGGCTAAGTTGTGGATAAAAAACACCTTTATGTAAAAAATCTATTATCAACCCGCACTTTTAAGATTGCGGGTTTTTTCGTTTTAAAATCACGGTAAAAATGACCGCACTTTGAGTGATAAAAGAAGGAAAATACTATGACAGATCGCGTTATTATTTTTGATACCACCTTGCGTGATGGCGAACAAGCGTTAAAAGCAAGCTTAACCGTTAAAGAGAAATTACAAATTGCTTTAGCACTTGAACGTTTAGGCGTAGATGTAATGGAAGTCGGTTTTCCGGTTTCTTCTCAAGGCGATTTTGAATCTGTTCAAACCATTGCACGCCATATCAAAAATAGTCGTGTTGCGGCACTTTCCCGTGCAGTAATTAAAGATATTGATGCTGCAGCTGAAGCCTTAAAAGTGGCAGAAGCGTTTCGTATCCATACATTTATTGCAGTTTCAGCATTACACGTTGAAGCCAAATTAAAACGTACCTTTGATGATGTGGTTGAAATGGCGGTAGCCGCAGTAAAACATGCACGTAATTATACTGACGATGTAGAATTTTCTTGCGAAGATGCAGGCCGTACAGGTATCGACAATATTTGTCGTATTGTTGAAGCGGCAATTAATGCAGGTGCAACAACTGTAAATATTCCTGACACTGTTGGTTTCTGCTTACCTAATCAATTCGGCAATATTATTGCTGAAGTACGTAACCGCGTACCAAATATCGATAAAGCTGTGATTTCCGTACATTGCCACAATGACTTAGGTATGGCAACCGCTAACTCCTTAACTGCTGTACAAAATGGTGCACGCCAAATTGAATGTACCATTAATGGCATTGGCGAACGTGCGGGTAACACTTCACTTGAAGAAGTGGTGATGGCAATGAAAGTGCGTCAAGAATTCATGGGCGTGGATACACGTATCAACACACAAGAAATTCATCGTGTCAGCCAAATGGTGAGCCAACTTTGTAATATGCCAATCCAACCGAATAAAGCGATTGTAGGTTCGAATGCTTTCGCACATTCATCCGGTATTCACCAAGATGGTATGTTAAAAAACCAAAATACCTACGAAATCATGTCACCAGAAACTATCGGCTTGAAGAAAGAGAAATTGAACTTAACCGCACGTTCTGGTCGCGCAGCAGTAAAAGGCCACATGGCAGATATGGGCTACACCGAACAAGATTACGATTTAGACAAATTGTATGAAGCCTTCTTAAAATTGGCAGACAAAAAAGGCCAAGTATTCGATTATGACTTAGAAGCTTTAGCGTTCATTGATATGCAACAAGGGGATGAAGATCGTTTAGTGTTAGATAAACTTTCTGCACACTCCACTAAAGAGTATCCAGCAACTGCATTTGTTCAAGTGGAATTAGATGGTAAAAAATTAAGCACCTCTTCTATCGGTGGTAATGGTCCGGTTGATGCTGTTTACAATGCTATCTTGAATTTAACCGGCTTAGATATCAAAATGTCGCACTATAACTTAACTGCAAAAGGCGAAGGTGCTGAAGCCTTAGGTCAGGTGGATATCGTAGTTGAACACGAAGGTCGTAAATTCCACGGTGTTGGTTTAGCGACAGACATCGTTGAATCTTCTGCTCTTGCTTTAGTTCATGCAATTAATGCTATTTATCGTGCGCATAAAGTCGCCGATATTAAAAGCCACAAACATCATTAATCTATCTAATCTCCCCTTTACTTAAAGGGGAGAAAATGTGAAAAAAATTAACCGCACTTTGGTGTGACTGAAATAGGAAAAATAATATGCAATCATACAACATCGCTGTTCTACCGGGAGACGGTATTGGTCCAGAAGTGATGGCTGAAGCCATTAAAGTATTAAACAAAGTCCAAGAAAAATTCGGTTTCAAACTTAACTTCAATGAATTTTATGTAGGTGGCGCTGCAATTGATCATTGTGGTTGCCCATTACCGGCAGAAACCTTAAAAGGTTGTGATGAGGCTGATGCGATTTTGTTTGGTTCTGTAGGTGGCCCTAAATGGACAAATTTACCTCCGGATCAACAACCAGAACGCGGTGCATTATTACCATTGCGTAAACATTTTAAATTATTCTGTAATCTCCGTCCTGCTACCCTTTATAAAGGACTCGAAAAATTCTGTCCATTACGTGCTGATATTGCAGCGAAAGGGTTTGATATGGTGGTTGTGCGTGAATTAACGGGCGGGATTTATTTCGGTCAGCCTAAAGGCCGTGAAGGTGAAGGCGCACAAACCAAAGCATTCGATACCGAAGTTTATTACAAATATGAAATCGAACGCATTGCGCGTGCGGCTTTTGATGCGGCAATGAAACGTCGTAAACACGTGACTTCTGTGGATAAGGCGAACGTATTACAAGCTTCAATCTTATGGCGTGAAACCGTGACAGAAGTAGCGAAAGACTACCCTGAAGTCACCTTAGATCATATTTATATTGACAATGCGACCATGCAGTTAATCAAAGCGCCTGAGTCTTTCGATGTGCTCCTCTGCTCTAACATATTCGGTGATATTATTTCTGATGAAGCGGCGATGATCACAGGTTCTATGGGAATGTTGCCATCTGCTAGCTTAAATGAAGAAGGTTTCGGCTTATATGAACCGGCTGGCGGTTCTGCACCGGATATTGCAGGCAAAGGCATTGCTAACCCAATCGCACAAATTCTTTCTGCCGCGATGATGTTGCGTTACAGCTTCAACTTAAATGATGCGGCAGATGCGATTGAAAATGCCGTGCAAAAAGTCTTAGCAAATGGTCACCGTACGGGTGATTTAGCCGATGACTCTACACCTGTTTCAACTGCACAAATGGGTACATTGATTGCTGAAGCGATCTAATAACAGGGTGGGCATTTTGTCCACCATCAACAAATTTAACAGAAAGGATCAAGCAGCCCTAGCAACAAAGGAGATTATATGTTTATCGTTTCATTAACCTATATTCAACCTTTAGAGAAAATTGAAGAATTTCTAGCTGAACACAGAACATTTTTAGATAAGTTTTATCAACAAGGTAAGTTTCTAATGTCTGGGCGTAAAGAACCTAGAACTGGTGGAATCATTATTATGAATGCAAAAGATCTTGATGAAGTAAATCAAATTATTGAACAAGATCCATTTCACCAACACCAAATAGCAGATTATCAAGTGATAGAGTTCTATCCATCTAAAGTTGCGAATGGATTAGAAAAATACCAACAGACAATTTAAAACTTACTACTCTAACAAAGCCCCTAACGAATTGAGAAAAATTATGGCAAAAACACTCTACGAGAAACTATTCGATGCCCATGTGGTGTACGAAGCTGAAGGCGAAACGCCGATTTTGTATATTAACCGTCATTTAATCCATGAAGTAACCAGTCCACAAGCCTTTGATGGTCTACGTGTAGCTGGCCGCCAAGTACGTCAAGTCAGTAAAACTTTCGGTACCATGGATCACAGTATTTCTACCCAAGTACGTGATGTGAACAAACTTGAAGGCCAAGCGAAAATTCAAGTATTGGAACTTGAAAAAAACACGAAAGCAACCGGTATTCAATTGTTCGATATGACCACAAAAGAACAAGGTATTGTGCATGTCATGGGGCCTGAACAAGGCTTAACCTTACCAGGTATGACTATCGTTTGTGGTGACTCCCATACTGCCACCCATGGGGCATTCGGCGCCTTAGCATTTGGTATTGGTACATCCGAGGTAGAACATGTATTAGCCACACAAACCTTAAAACAAGCTCGCGCGAAAAATATGAAAATTGAAGTGCGTGGAAAAGTAGCACCTGGCATTACCGCAAAAGATATCATTCTTGCCATTATCGGTAAAACCACCATGGCAGGCGGTACAGGTCATGTGGTGGAATTCTGTGGTGAAGCCATTCGTGACCTTTCTATGGAAGGCCGTATGACCGTTTGTAATATGGCAATAGAAATGGGTGCCAAAGCCGGCTTAATCGCACCAGATGAAACGACTTTCGAATACTTAAAAGGTCGTCCACATGCACCAAAAGGTAAAGATTGGGATGATGCTGTTGCTTATTGGAAAACCTTAAAATCCGATGATGATGCAAAATTTGACACAGTCATCACGTTAGAAGCCAAAGACATTGCACCACAGGTAACTTGGGGAACAAACCCAGGCCAAGTAATCGGTATCGATCAATTAGTGCCAAACCCAGCAGAAATGACCGATCCTGTGACTCGTGCTTCAGCAGAAAAAGCATTGAATTATATCGGTTTAGAACCGAATACCGATTTAAAAGACATTCCGGTGGATCAAGTGTTTATTGGCTCTTGCACCAATGCTCGTATCGAAGATTTACGTGCCGCAGCGGCTGTCATGAAAGGTCGTAAAAAAGCCGACAATGTAAAACGTATTTTAGTGGTACCAGGCTCTGGTTTAGTGAAAGAACAAGCAGAAAAAGAAGGCTTGGATAAAATCTTTATCGAAGCGGGCGCTGAATGGCGTAACCCAGGTTGCTCAATGTGCTTAGGGATGAACGATGACCGCTTAGGCGAATGGGAACGCTGTGCTTCTACATCAAACCGTAACTTTGAAGGTCGCCAAGGCCGTAATGGTCGTACTCACTTGGTGAGTCCTGCGATGGCTGCGGCAGCGGGAATGTTCGGTAAATTCGTTGATATTCGTGACGTCACATTAAACTAAGGAGCAGAAAATGGCAGGATTTAAACAACTTTCAGGCTTAGTAGTGCCATTGGATGCGGCAAACGTGGACACGGATGCAATTATTCCAAAACAATTTTTACAAGCCATTACCCGCGTAGGTTTCGGCAAACACTTATTCCATGAATGGCGTTATTTGGATGTAGAAGGTACCAAGCCAAATCCAGATTTCGTATTAAATTATCCACAATATCAAGGCGCGACCATTTTATTAGCGCGTAAAAATCTTGGTTGTGGTTCTTCACGTGAACACGCACCTTGGGCATTAGCCGATTACGGTTTCAAAGTGATGATCGCACCAAGCTTTGCGGATATTTTCTATAACAATAGTTTAAACAACCACATGTTACCGATTCGTTTAAGCGAAGAAGAAGTAGAAGAAATCTTCCAATGGGTGTGGGCAAATGAAGGCAAACAAATCCATGTAGATTTAGAAGCGATGACTGTCACTGTAGGTGATAAAGTCTATCACTTTGAACTGGATGAATTTCGCCGTCATTGTTTGTTAAACGGCTTGGATAACATCGGTTTGACGCTACAACACGAAGATGCCATCAGTGAATACGAAAAAAATATTCCGGCATTTTTACGTTAATCTGTTTTTTTACTCGGACAGCAAATATTGCTAACCATTCGGCGGACAATTTGTCCGCCTTTCTTTTTGAAAACATTCCATTTTTTTACCGCACTTTCTCCCCTTTTATTTGACACTCTGTGTGCTTATACCTATCATTCTCTTCAATATTGATTGATTTTAAAAAGAGCTGTCTATGTCACATAATCAAACTGAATTACTGAAAAAATCCCTCGCTGAACGCATCCTTATTTTAGATGGTGCGATGGGGACGATGATCCAAAAATACAAACTCACCGAGGCTGATTTTAGAGGCGAGCGTTTTAAAGAAAGTGCGGTTGATTTACGTGGCAATAATGACTTGCTCACCTTAACCCAACCGCTGCTAATTTCTGCCATTCATGAGAAATATTTACAAGCGGGCGCTGATATTATTGAAACCAATACTTTTAGTTCTACCACCATTGCGCAAGCGGATTATGACTTACAGTCTATTGCCTACGAACTGAATTTTGCAGGCGCAAAACTAGCGCGTTTAGCCGCAGATAAATACAGCACACCAGAAAAACCTCGCTTTGTTGCCGGCGTATTAGGGCCAACCAACCGTACAGCCTCTATTTCTCCTGATGTAAACGATCCAGGTTTCCGTAACATTACCTTTATGGAACTGGTGGATGCCTATGCTGAAGCGACTAAAGGCTTAATTGAAGGTGGTGCAGATTTAATCATGATCGAAACCATTTTCGACACGTTAAACGCAAAAGCCGCTATTTTCGCCATTGAAACCGTGTTTGAAGAATTAGGTGTGGAATTGCCGATTATGATTTCCGGCACCATTACCGATGCTTCCGGCCGTACGCTTTCTGGGCAAACCACCGAAGCGTTCTACAACTCGCTTCGTCATGCTAAACCACTGACTTTTGGTTTGAACTGTGCGCTCGGCCCGAAAGAACTTCGCCAATATGTTGAACAACTGTCTAAAATCAGCGAGACCTATGTTTCTGTTCACCCAAATGCAGGCTTACCAAATGCTTTTGGAGGCTATGATTTGGGTGCAGAAGAGATGGCGGCACATCTGAAAGAATGGGCTGAAAGTGGCTTTGTGAACATTGTCGGTGGTTGTTGTGGTACCACGCCAGAGCATATCAAAGCCTTTGCGGATGCAATGCAAGGTATTGCACCACGTAAATTGCCTGAAATTAAAACTGCGATGCGTTTATCAGGCTTAGAACCACTGAATATTGATGATGAAAGCCTATTTGTGAACGTGGGCGAACGTAATAACGTGACAGGTTCGGCGAAATTCAAACGTTTAATTAAAGAAGACAAATTTGCTGAAGCCATTGAAATTGCTATCGACCAAGTGGAAAACGGTGCGCAAGTGATCGACGTCAATATGGACGAAGCCTTATTAGACGGCAAAAAATGCATGACCCGCTTCCTCAATATTATGGCGACCGAACCAGATGCAGCCAAAGTGCCAGTCATGATCGACTCGTCTAAATGGGAAGTGATTGAAGCGGGTTTGCAGTCGGTGCAAGGTAAACCGATTGTGAACTCTATTTCGCTTAAAGAGGGCGAAGAAATCTTTATCGAACACGCTAAACTGGTGCGTAAATACGGTGCAGCTGTGGTGGTCATGGCATTTGACGAAGTGGGGCAAGCCGATACCGAAGATCGCAAAGTCGAAATTTGTAGCCGTGCTTATGACATTTTGGTGAACCAAGTCGGCTTCCCACCAGAAGACATTATTTTCGACCCGAATATTTTTGCGATCGGTACGGGGATTGAAGAACACAACAACTACGGCGTGGATTTCATCAATGCCACAGGTCGCATTAAACGTGCCCTACCGCACGCTAAAATCTCGGGCGGAGTGTCGAATGTGTCTTTCTCATTCCGTGGTAACAACGTGATGCGTGAAGCCATTCACGCCGTCTTCCTCTATCACGCCATCAAGCAAGGTATGGATATGGGGATTGTGAATGCGGGGCAACTTGCGATTTATGACGATCTCGATCCTAAATTGCGTGAAATTGTGGAAGATGCGGTATTAAACCGCAGCCCTGATGCCACCGAAAAACTGCTCGATATTGCGGAAAAATATCGTAATCAAGGCAATGATGAAAGTGCGGTCGATTCTGTCGCAGAATGGCGCACTTGGCCAGTAGCAGAACGTTTAAAACATGCGCTAGTGAAAGGGATTACCACTTACATTGTGGAAGATACTGAAGAAGCCCGCCAACAATTACCAAGCCCGTTAGATGTGATTGAAGGCCCGTTGATGGAAGGGATGGATGTAGTCGGCGATTTATTCGGTGACGGTAAAATGTTCCTACCACAAGTGGTGAAATCTGCGCGCGTGATGAAACAATCTGTGGCGTATTTAGAGCCGTTTATCAACGCCACCAAACAAAAAGGCTCAAGCAACGGTAAAGTGGTGATTGCGACCGTAAAAGGTGACGTGCACGATATTGGTAAAAACATCGTGAGCGTGGTGATGCAATGCAATAACTTTGAAGTAATTGACTTGGGAGTGATGGTGCCTGCAGACAAAATCATTCAAACCGCTATTGATGAAAAAGCGGACATCATCGCGTTAAGTGGTTTGATTACCCCTTCTTTAGATGAGATGGAATACTTCTTGGGTGAAATGACTCGCTTGGGCTTAAATCTGCCTGTGATGATTGGCGGTGCAACCACCTCTAAAGAACATACAGCAATTAAACTTTATCCAAAATATAAAGAACACGGCGTATTTTATACCTCAAATGCTTCCCGTGCGGTGACAGTGTGTGCGACATTGATGAACCCTGAAAGCCGTGCGGCATTGTGGGAACAATTCAAGAAAGATTACGAGAAAATTCAGCAATCTTTCTCTAACCGTAAACCACTGCGTAAACAGCTTAGCATTGAAGAAGCACGTGCAAACCGCTTCGATGGCTTTAGTGGCGAATGGGCAGATTACGTGCCACCGAAACCAAACCAAACTGGCATCGTGGAATTTAAAAACGTACCGATTGCCACATTACGTAAATTTATCGACTGGTCACCATTCTTCCGCATTTGGGGCTTAATGGGCGGCTACCCTGACGCCTTTGATTATCCAGAAGGCGGCGAAGAAGCACGTAAAGTGTGGAATGATGCACAAGTGGTATTAGATGAATTAGAGCAAAACCACAAGCTCAACCCAAGTGGTATTTTAGGTATTTTCCCTGCGGAACGTGTGGGCGATGATGTGGTGCTTTTCGCTGATGAAGAACGCACACAACAAATTGGCACCGCTTACGGCTTACGCCAACAAACCGAACGGGGCAAAAACAGTAAAAGTCCGTTTAACTTTGCCTTAAGTGACTTTATTGCCGATCGTGAAAGCGGCAAAAAAGACTGGATGGGTATGTTCGCTGTCTGTGCGGGAATTGAAGAAATGGAGTTAGTGGAAGGCTATAAAGCAGCAGGCGATGACTACAACGCCATCTTGCTACAAGCCGTGGGCGACCGCCTCGCCGAAGCCATGGCAGAATACCTGCACTTTGAGCTTCGCACCCGAATTTGGGGCTACACACAAGAAGAATTCGACAACCAAGGTTTAATCAATGAAAACTATGTTGGCATCCGCCCTGCACCAGGTTATCCAAGCTGCCCTGAACATACAGAAAAAGCCTTGATTTGGGATTTATTAGAAGTAGAACAACGCATCGGCATGAAACTCACTGAAAGCTACGCCATGTGGCCTGCAGCTTCTGTCTGCGGTTGGTACTTCACCCACCCTGCAAGTAACTATTTCACTTTAGGTCGAATCGATGAAGACCAAGCTCAAGATTATGCCAAACGTAAAGATTGGGATGAGAGAGAGATGATGAAATGGTTGGGTGTGGCAATGAAGTAGAAATTCATCAGAAATTAACTGCATTCTATAATAGAGTGGAATAAATTCCACTCTAATCTATTATTGTCTAGGAGTAATAAAACAAATAGACATTACTGGTGATAAATAAGAGAACAACTATACCTACAAAAGGTTTTTTGGGAAAACACTTATCTATCATTTTGAAAAAATAAATAATACCTTTCAATATAAGAAAAATAGAAATAAATACTGGCAAGGTAATTAACCAAATCAATAAATAATACATTAAAACCATTAACATCATTGAGAATGTATATACCAATGCAACTTTTATACTATAGAAATCACTACTTAACTCTATTAGATTAAAAAATGTAAACTGTTTTCTTATTACCTCATCCAGCATTAAAAGACTATTAGAACCTATAATATAATCCAAGAAAAGTAAAATAATAGGTGAAAGCATAAACAAAATAAGCTCTTTATTTACAAGCTTACTTATTTCATTCTTATGATCAGTAACCCATGATATAGATGTCCATGTATAACATGAAAAAAGAAAAATAAAACTCAAATACTTTATAAAATTATTATTTAATTTTAAAAAAAATAATAAAATTAAAAATGTGACCAATGCTATAATTTTCGAAATACCTTTCAACTTAAGCAATAAATCTATCACCAATGAGTCTTTAATAAAATCATTAAAATTCTTATATCTCTTTTCAATTACTCTAACAACTTTTAATATGGTCGCATTTTGTAAAACTAATTCACCAGCCAAGTACAAACCAGATGAAATAACAATAAAAACACAAAAATCCTTCATTTTACACCTTTTTATAAAATAAATTTTAAATATTATCTAAAAAATCAAATTAATGTATTTTATAGCATATATTATAAAATACTCACAAAAATAGATTTTAATTATTTAAAGCACAAAAAACTCTATACTTTGAGACTTAATGCAACAGTCTATCCTCAACATTCCATATCTCAATCAATCAATATACTTTTGTTCATAACTATACTAATTTCAAAGCGACTTGCACTATCCTCAATTTCAGCTAACATACTCCCTT
>ERZ1699240.427-NODE-427-length-11121-cov-3.459887_pt1 | contig 11121 bp, 10 predicted proteins | sample MGYA00581535_ERZ1699240 | MGnify/ENA primary metagenome ERZ1699240 (study PRJEB42319, sample SAMD00040327) | human oral metagenome | material: saliva | host: Homo sapiens | study: EMG produced TPA metagenomics assembly of PRJDB4115 data set (Metgenomic analysis of... | reverse complement strand
ACCAGATTGCCTGCCTGATGAGACTATCGAATACTTGGCAGAACTATCAGAGCGAATGCATGTTACTGTAGAGTTAGGTTTACAAACAACCTATGAAGAAACTTCTGAATTGATTAACCGTGCCCACTCCTATGAACTCTACGTGGAGACTGTCAAGCGCTTGAGAAAATATCCCAAGATTGAAATTGTAGCTCATTTGATTAATGGTTTACCAGGTGAAACTCATGACATGATGGTGGAAAATGTTCGTCGCTGTGTGACTGATAATGATATTCAAGGGATTAAACTTCACCTACTTCACCTTATGACAAATACTCGGATGCAACGTGATTATCACGAGGGTAGACTGCAGCTTATGAATCAAGATGACTATGTGAAAGTTATCTGTGACCAACTAGAAATTATTCCCAAACATATAGTCATCCATAGAATTACGGGTGATGCGCCTAGAGATATGCTGATTGGTCCTATGTGGAGTCTCAATAAATGGGAAGTTCTAAATAGCATAGAAGCTGAAATGAGACGTCGAGGTAGTGTCCAAGGATGCAAGGCTGTAAAACAGGAGTTTATGAATGAAAAGACCACTTGAAATGGCGCATGATTTTCTTGCCCAAGTCATCACAAAAGATGATGTTGTTGTAGATGCAACAATGGGAAATGGACATGATACACTTTTCCTTGCCAAATTAGCTAAACAAGTCTACGCTTTTGATATACAAGAACAAGCTCTTGAAAAAACAAGTCAACGTCTACAAGAAGCCGGTTTGACCAATGTCGAGTTACTTCTACAAGGTCATGAAACCGTAGATCAGTTTGTAACTGAGGTGAAAGCAGCCATCTTTAATCTAGGTTATCTTCCTTCTGCCGATAAGTCTATCATTACTAAACCTCACACAACCATTGAGGCACTTGAAAAACTCTGTCAGATGCTCGTTAAAGGCGGACGAATAGCCATCATGATTTATTACGGGCATGAAGGCGGAGATATTGAACTAGATGCAGTCCTGGATTTTGTCAGTCAGTTGCCACAACAAGAATACACTGCCACTATCTATCGCACCCTCAACCAAATTAACAATCCACCATTTTTAGTTATGATTGAAAAATTAGAAAGGTATCGACATGGATAAACAATACCTACGAGATAAAATCGAAGCTCTTCGTCACAACTTTGTCGAGTCAACCCAACATGAACGGGCAGTTGGTATTTTGGATGAAGCACATATGAGTAAAAAAATGCTGAAAATCAAGAAGAAAATGATTTCACTTGAAATGGAGCGTTGTCAGAAGAAAATCGAGCATAAGGACTGCTCAAAGATTGATCAAAAAATCCAAGAACAAAAGGAACTTTTTGAAAATTGTCGTAAACAAAAATAGGGAGGTGGAAAATGAATTTACTTTTTTATCTCTTGGTATTTTTACTAGTTCTTATTGTTTCTAGTACGACCAATAAGCTTCTGCCCTTTTTACCCATGCCTCTGATTCAAATTTTGTTAGGGATTGGAATTGGACTTTGTTTACCCAACAACCAATATCATTTAGATACTGAGTTATTCCTAGCTTTAGTCATTGGCCCGCTACTATTCCGAGAGGCTCAAGAAGCAGACATTACTTCTATCCTAAAACACTGGCGGATTGTCCTCTACTTGATTTTCCCAGTTATCTTTATATCAGCGCTGAGCATGGGGGGACTCGCTCATGTCCTTTGGGCTAGCCTACCATTAGCCGCCTGCGTAGCAGTTGGTGCTGCTTTAGGTCCTACTGACCTAGTAGCCTTCGCATCCCTTTCTCAACGCTTTTCCTTCCCAAAGCGGGTCTCTAATATCCTAAAAGGGGAAGGTCTTCTGAATGATGCTTCTGGACTAGTAGCCTTTCGAATGGCTCTCATCGCTTGGACAACAGGAACATTCTCCCTTACCCAAGCCGGAACTTCATTAGCCATTTCCATCGTTGGAGGTTTTGCAGTCGGCTTTATAACAGCCCTAATCAATCGCTTCCTTCATACCTTTCTACTCAGCGTCCGTGCAACAGATATCGCAAGTGAGCTCTTATTGGAACTTAGTTTACCACTTCTAACATTCTTCATTGCTGAAGGAATTCATGTTTCTGGAATTATTGCAGTCGTTGTCGCTGGTATTTTAAAAGCTAGTCGTTTTAAAAAAATAAATCTACTTGAAGCTCAAGTTGACACTGTCACTGAGACCGTTTGGCAGACTGTAACCTTTATGCTCAATGGTTCAGTCTTTGTCATTCTTGGGATGGAACTGGAAATGATCGCGGAACCAATTCTTAAGAGTGCATTTTACAACAAAGTTCTTCTCTTACTCAGCGTTTTCCTCTTGACCTTCCTGCTTTTTGCTATCCGCTTTGTCATGATCTATGGATTTTACGCATTTCGGATTAAGAAGCTTCATAAAAGTTTAGACAAATATGTCAAAGACATGCTTCTCCTTACCTTTTCTGGTGTGAAGGGAACTGTATCCATTGCCACTATCCTTTTGATACCGTCTAATCTGGAACAAGAATACCCTCTTCTTCTCTTCCTCGTAGCCGGTGTAACTCTGGTAAGTTTCCTGACGGGATTACTAGTACTCCCACACCTTTCTGAAGAGAAAGAACCATCTAAGGATCAGCTCATGCACATCGCTATCTTAAACGATGTCGCCATGGAATTAGAGAAGGATTTAGAGAACACAAAAAACAAGGTTCCACTCTATGCGGCTATTGACAATTATCATGGACGTATTGAAAATCTTATTCTTAATCAAGAAAACAAAGAAATTCAGGAGGACTGGGAAGCTCTTAAACTCTTGATTCTCAGTGTTGAAAGCGATGGTTTGGAACAAGCCTATGAAGAAGGAAAGATTGGAGATCGTGCTTATCGTGTCTACCAACGCTACTTGAAAAGCATGGAGAAAAATATTAAGCGAAACTTTGCTTCTCGACTAACCTACTACTTCCTTGTCTCCATACGCATTCTTCGTTTTCTACTTCATGAATTGCTCACATTTGGGAAAACATTCCGTTCATGGAAAGACAAGGAAAAACAGCGACTTCTTGCCATTGATTATGACCAGATTGCAGAACTCTACCTAGCTAATACTGAAATTATCATCGAGAGTTTGGAAAACCTCAAAGGGATTTATAAGAGTTCTCTGATCAGCTTCATGCAGGAATCTCGTCTCCGTGAAACCAGTCATATTACGAGTGGCGCCTTTGTGGAGCGGGTTATCAATCGTATCAAACCCAATAATATTGATGAAATGCTTAGAGGTTACTACCTTGAACGTAAGTGTATCTTTGAATACGAAGCTCAAAAACTCATCTCAGCTCAATATGCCAAAAAGCTACGCCAAAATGTCAATAATTTAGAAACTTATTCCTTAAAAGAATCTGCTAATACCTTACCTTATGATATGATGGAATTAGTTCGAAGAAATTAAAGTCTATAGAAAACAAGAGAAAAACTGGAGGATTGTAACATGAAAAAGTTGTGGAAACAGCTGACTGATAGACCCTTATTAAAAGCTTTTTTGCACTACTATCAAGCCTCCGATAGTGAGTTAACTAGCGTTGCTGTTGCCTACTATTGGTTGATTTCAATCTTCCCTTTACTCATGATAGTGGTCAATATCTTACCCTACTTTCAAATTCCCATCTCAAACTTTCTATTAACAATCAAGGAATTTTTACCAGATACAATCTATGAAGTTGTTGCAAAAATTGTCAGAGAAGTTCTGACTCAACCATCAACAGGTTTACTAAGTTTTGCTATCTTATCAGCTCTTTGGACTTTCTCCAAATCCATGGATTTTCTTCAGAAGGCCTTTAATAAAGCCTATGGAGTTGCAAAAAATAGAGGAATTATCTCACACCAGCTGATGAGTCTCTTGGTTAGCTTTGGCCTTCAAATTCTCTTTGCCCTTGCCTTATTCCTCAGTATGTTCGGCCATATGTTATTGGACCTGCTTAAAAACTACTGGAAATCCGAGAGTGCTCTGTTTTCTTATCTACAGGATTTTACAGGTCCCCTGATTTATGCCTTTCTTTTTGCTACCGTGATTATGCTCTATTATTTCCTACCAAATGTTAAAGTAAGTAAGATTCGCTACGTCATACCTGGAAGTCTCTTTGTACTAGTTACGACGATTGCTTTATTAAACATCTTTGCAGCTTATTTCAACAATTATGTCAATTATCTCGTTGACGTCAGATTTTTCAGTTCGATCGTCGTCGTTGTCATGATGTTCTGGTTCATTATCATTGCCAAGATATTAATTATCGGTGCCGTCATCAATGCCAGTGTTCAAAGTTTGAAGGATCCAGACTTTAAAGCAAATCAATAATTTTTTATCGATTAATACTCAATGAAAATCAAAGAGCAAACTAGGAAGCGAGCCGCAGGTTGCTCAAAACACCGTTTTGAGGTTGTGGATAGAACTGACGAAGGCAGCTCAAAATACTATTTTGAGGTTGCAGATGGAAGCTGACGTGGTTTGAAGAGATTTTCGAAGAGTATAAACAAATCAATCCCCCAGTCATTTGATACTGGGGGATTTTTGAATTTCCTACTTTATTGTCCACTAGTCAGGGCTTGCAATTCTGTTTTTAGATACTGAGCCAAATGTTGGTGAGCAAAAATATTGGCATTTTTTTCTGCGGTAGGATTGTAGTTGGTGTTGGTATTTACATCATAGACATAAATGTCTCCACTCTCTGATTGAACCCATTCAATCGCCGCAACTTCAATCTGAGCATTTTTCAAGAAATTCTCATAAGCTTCTCTCCGGTCATCTGGTAGAGGTTCTGTAATCTGGAATTTTTCAGACGTTTCTAGTTGCTCTGGTCTCTTGCCGATTTGGCAACCATCTGCTGGACACAGTTGGAATCCATCTGAAGAATCAATCGAAACAGTATAGAGAAACTTCTGATTGATAAACTCTGAACGACGGATACGTCCATCACTTGGCTTGATGTAGGCTTGTAACAAGGTAATCCCGTCCACTGATGGTTCAAAGAGAGGACTATTGACATAAGCTTCAAGTTCTTCTTCATTTTGAAAGAGTTGAACGCCTAATCCCTTACCTGCTCGATTGTGCTTGGTAATCAAAGGATAAATGTTCAATTTTCTTGCTGCTTCAATGATATTTTCTTGACCTAAAACTGCAACTGTCGCAGGAGTCTCAATACCAGACTCGTTTAACTTCAAATATTGTTTGACTTTACTGATTTCTAGGTTGATAGCTCCAGTTCCATTCACAACCTTGCGTCCGTGAGCTTCTAACCAAGTAATCACCTGCTCTGTAAATTCTGGCGCATAGCGATGTCCTCTGGTGTGAGAAGACGCAGACATACGATTGTAGAAGATACCCTGTGGCGGTGGACTTTGCAAATCCAAAATTCCACTAGACAAATCCCACAGTTCATAAGGGACTTCTAGTTCTTCCAACCATTTGACCAAATGCTGGGTCCATTCAAGATTCTCATGAATCACATAAACTTTTGCTTCACTCATTACTTATCATCTCCTTAAGAAAAGCTGACTGAAAGTTGGCTTTCCTTTTCTTCTTCTAAAATATATCCTTCTGTTTTTTCAATAACGCTGACTGTTAAGATTTGACCCAAAACATTGATCATAGTACGTCCAGCATTGACAAAGAAATCAACTGCAAAGATTAAGGCTACTCCTTCAACTGGCAATCCCAGTTGAGGTGCTGCTGCTAATAGAACCACGATAGCCCCTGATGGCACAGTTGCCGCAGTTTTTCCAATCAAGGTCAAAAGCAAAACAGTAAACAAGAGACTTGATAAAGAAAATTGAATGCCGTAGGCATGCGCGATAAAGATTGTCGCTACAGAGAAATAAACTGCTGCTCCTTCTAAGTTAAAAGTATATCCTAAAGGAACAACTAAATCAATTGTATGCTCGTCATGCCCCTGTTTTTTCAAATCTTTAAGAAGTGATGGCAAGACCACACTAGAACTTCCAGTAACAAAAGCCAGAGTCAAGAGACTCCAATTTTCACGAAAGGCTGATAAATACGGTACTTTAAAGAAGACGGCGATCAAAGGGAAAATAAGGAGAACCAAAACAGCATAAGCCAGATAAGTTCCAATGACAAACTGACCAAGCCCAATCAACTTGTCGACACCCGTAGTTGCAACATCTTTAGCGATAAATCCAAAAATACCAATCGGTGATAGTTTGATAATTACTGCAACAATCTTGTAAATGGCTTCAATCCAGATTTGGAAACCTTCGATAATCTTCTGAGATTTATCAGACTTAAGATTCCCAATTCCGTAACCAAGAAAGATTGCAAAAACGATAATTGGCAATAGAGCGCCATCTGAAAGAGATTTAACGATATTTGATGGAATGAAACCAAGCAAAAATTCGCTGAACTTGACATTGTTAGCAATCCCATCAAGGTTTCCACCAGTTTGACCGATATTCACTCCTTGACCAAATCCTAAATAGTAACTAGCAAATACAAACAAAAGAGTAATGGCAGTTGTTACGGCAAAAAAGTAAACCAAACTCTTGGTCAAGATTTTTCCGAAAGATTTTTTTCCGATAACTCCAGCTACTGCAACAACGATGGTTGGGAAGATTAGCGGAATGATAACCATATTGATCAATTTAATAAAGGCTTGACCTAAAAATTGATAAAAGCCTGCAAATTGTGGCCAGATAAGGGCAGCGATAACACCCAAGACCAAAGCCACCAATAATTGAATGCCTAGTGAGAGTTTTGACCATAAAGTAACTAATTTCATAAGAAACTCCTTTGTTTTATTTGCTACTCATTCTACTACTATTCTTCTCTCCTGACTAATATATATTTTTTATTGTCACCATAAAAAAGATTTATAATGAAGGTTCAAACTACTTAAACTTTACAAAGTAAATCACATTGATGTTTGATATAGTATAAAAAATCAGTTTCTAAACAAAAATTTTTAGAAAAACACTGTTAAATCAAGGAATATGCTTTCCTTTTATTCAAATTTTATGATACAATATTGTTATGATTTTAATGAAACTCGCTTCCGTCTTGCTTTTGGTACTAACCTTGGCTTTGGCTATTATCTTTAGTAGATTTTTTAAGTTAAAGAAAAAGGGGATTAACTTTGCAGATTTGGCTTTTCCTTTTCTGATTTTTGAATACTATTTAATCAGTGCAAAGGTTTTTACCCATAATCAACTTCCCATTTTGGGGGCAGCCCTATCTTTGCTAGCCATTATTCTAGCTTTTTTCTTCCTGAGCAAAAAACGCAGCTTTTATTATCCAAAATTCCTTAAATTCTTTTGGAGAGCTGGATTTCTACTCACATTGCTCATCTACATCGTTATGATTGTTCAAATCTTCATGATGAAATAAAATAAAACATGCCAGCACCTCAACAGTTGGCGACTAGTTCTTCCACATGAGGTGCTTTTCTAATGACATTTTAAAAAGAGATTATTAAAAAATAGGAGATCAAATAAGTGAAAAAAACGCTCTTGGCAAGTGCCATCACGCTTACTTTTCTAGGATTTGCAACAAATCCAGCTTTTGCTGAAGAAAAACACCTACAAACTACTACAGTAGAAAAGACACAAGAAACTACAACTACAGAAAAAGAAAAAAAGAGCACCCCTTCAACCAAGGAAACTGCTCCTTCTACTGAAACAAGATCAAGCCTCCCTACAACATCTACTACAACTCCAAGTACAAGTTCAGACAAGAAAGAAGAGACAAAAGCTCCAGAAGTCAAAAAGAATGGTTGGGTATTTGAAGAAAATATCTGGCGCTTCTATGAAGCAAACAAACCTGCTCTAAACTGGAAAAAAATTCATGGCAAATGGTACTATTTCGATAAAAATGGAATCATGCTTGATAATACGATTTTCGATGGATACATTCTAACTTCTAGCGGTGCTATGGTCGATAATGGCTGGGGTAAAGTCAAAGATAAATGGTATTATGCAAAGCCATCTGGTAAAATCTCTCAGCAAAAATGGGAAAAAGTTGGTGGTGTATGGTACTACTTTGACAAAGACGGAATCATGCTCAGCAACACCATTTTTGATGATTATATCTTTACCAATAGTGGAGCTATGGCTGAGAGCGCTTGGGTCAAACAAGATTGCAAATGGTACTATGCCCAAGCTTCTGGTAACTTAATCAAAAACAAGTGGGAAAAAATTGGTGGGGTTTGGTACTACTTTAACAAAGATGCCATCATGGCAAGCAACCAATGGCAAGGTAGCTACTACTTAAAAGATAGTGGTGCCATGGCTGAAAAAGAATGGATTTTCGATAAAAACTATAATAGTTGGTTTTATTTGAAATCAGGTGGTGCATACGCTGCGCGTGAATGGATTGGCTCATACTACCTCAAGTCAGGCGGTTACATGGCTAAGAGTGAATGGATTGACGACAGCTACTACAATGCCCGTTACTATCTAGATGAAAATGGTGTCTATGTCACAGGAACTCGCAAAATCGACGGAAAAGCACAGCAGTTCCAAAGTAATGGGAAATGGATTGGCGAAATTCCTGTAAGTCGTGGATTTGAAAAAGGAAAATACACGAAGACTGTTTTCTTAGATCCAGGACACGGTGGTAAAGATCCTGGTGCTGTTTATTATAACACGAATGAAAAAGACCTCACTATGCAAGTTTACAAGAAACTTCGCAAGGAACTCGAGGGGCTTGGTTATACCGTTCTTTCTTCGAGAGATAGTGATGTCTATGTCGACTTTATCACTGAACGTTCAAAAATGGTGAATAGTACAAACTCAGATATTTTCATTAGTATCCACTTTAATGCTAGTGGCAACCCTGCTTCTAACCGTTCTGGAATTCAGACCTATTCTTACGAAGAAGATTCGGGCTATCGCGCTAAGATAAATCCTTACTGGCATAACCATCCTGATCGTATCAGTGAAAGTAATCGCCTTGCTGCTGATATCCACTCTTCTCTTCTAGCTGAAACAGGTGCTAAGGATGCAGGTCTCCTCCAAAGTAGCTTTGCTGTCCTTCGAGAAACTGATAAACCAGCAGTTCTATTGGAGCTTGGTTACATTGACAATTTCAACGAAAACCAACAAATTCGTAGCGATGCTTACCAAAATAGATTGGTGGCAGGTATTGTCAAAGGTATTCAAAAATATTACGCAGGCAAATAAAGCAAAAACCTCGAGAAATCTCGAGGCTTTTTTATTATGCTTCTTTCTTATTAGCATCAGGAAATAGAAATCCAATTCCCACGCAAGCTAGCACTCCTGCACCGATAACCAAACCACTTGAAAGTGGCAAGATATCAAGAATGGCATTGGCGATGATAAAGGCAATAATCAAGCTCATGAGACTGGCCTTATAATCTTTTTTAACCAAATTCTCAAGAGTAAAGAATAAGAATAAACCTACTGGAAAGAGTGCCCAGATGTTAACATCCAAACTTGGCCATCCAACTAAACCAAAATACAAAACTGCTGCTGCAACGACTAAAAATCCGATACCTACTACTTTTTTCATGATATAACCTCATTTTCTATTTTGTTAGGAAGCTTTATCTCCCCTTGACAATTACTACTATAACAGAAATAAAAATCGCAAACAATAGGTTTTGCCTATCTGGTAGACATGACAGACTATGTGGTCAGAATCTTATCAAAAGAAAAAAGAAGTCCAAGAGGACTTCTTTTTATTCATTCTCATTTTTCTTTAGATTCTAAAGCTGATTTAATGTCATTACGATCAGCTTTTAATTTCGTTAAATTCTTCTCTTCTGATTCTAATTTACTTGTATCTGGCTTAACACGATAGTATACATTTTCTGGATGAATCAACATAGCTTCATATTGTTGTCCTGCAAAGAGTCTATCTTCAGCATGATTGGAACTGTCTGTTATTTTTCCTTCATCACCAGGTGCCATAACTACTCCACTAGGAACAGCAACTACTACATATCCTCCTGCGAGCGATCCTTGAGTCCAGGCCCCAAGGGCTACTGTTTCTGGATTTCTACTATTTTGATTTTTTGAAACTTTTATTTCCACAATAGACTCATATTTTTGATCATTTAATATCCAAGAAGAATGAATTTCCCCTGATGCATTAATGACATATTCACTACCAGACTGAGTCCTCCATGTGCCCTCTAAACTTGATAAATCACTATTTCGGATAGCTTCAATATCTAATTTAGGAACATGAGTCTCTTTTCTTAACTGACTAACCAGTTCCTCTGATTCCGAAATTTTAGTATCCAAGTCCTTCAATCGATCCTTTAGTTTTTGAATTTCCTCATCTTTATCCTTATCGTTCTCTTTTGTCTCCTGGCTTTTTGTTGTCTCTTCAGTTGTAACTGAGGTAGAAGAAACTTGGTTTGATTCTTTTTTCAGATTAGTTGAATATAAAAAAATACTACCGACAATCCCAATAACTAAAACTATTATTGCCAGACCAATATATACTTTCATATTCTTACTTGGAAAAGAGACTTCTGCCAATTCTGATGCAGTTGGTTTTCGACCGTGAGTCTCTTCAAATTGTTTTATCCATTCTTTCTTATTCATGATACTCCTCTACTTTTAAACGAATTTAGATGATCTAATCAACTATTTTAGGTTTTATCTTGTTTAGCACTTTTTTTATGCCGATTGCAGGGATCGAACCTGTGACCTTCGCGTTACGAGTGCGTTGCTCTACCAACTGAGCTAAACCGGCGACTACACTTTTAGTATGGCACTCTGAGAATAGATGTCAAGAAATTTTCATCTCTATTAGAAAAAGCCTGTCCTGAGACAAGGCTTTATTTATTTTTACGAACCAGCACTTTCGTAAGCATCCAACCCCCTGTCCCATAGTTTCAAAGAAATGACAAAGAAGACAAGGGAAATCAGAATCAAACCACCAATATTAAAGAGTCCATCCTTGTCCTGCAAGAAATAGCTGGCAGGATAGTAGGCCGTAAAGGCGAAAGGCACAATGAAGCTAATCAACCAACGAAGGAGCGAATTGTAAATGGAAATCGGGTACTTGGCAAAATCATTAAACATATAGAAAATGTAAATCATGGCACCTGACTGCTTGGTCCAAAAAGCGATGCTGGCTGTTGCAATTTTCA
>ERZ1699240.423-NODE-423-length-11195-cov-3.132183_pt1 | contig 11195 bp, 10 predicted proteins | sample MGYA00581535_ERZ1699240 | MGnify/ENA primary metagenome ERZ1699240 (study PRJEB42319, sample SAMD00040327) | human oral metagenome | material: saliva | host: Homo sapiens | study: EMG produced TPA metagenomics assembly of PRJDB4115 data set (Metgenomic analysis of... | reverse complement strand
CGCCTGCTCTGGGCGATCTTGTACTCGTCCATCAGTACGGCAGCCGTGTTCGTGCCGACGCGCGGCAGCGACTCCAGTAGCGAAACGACCTTCATCTTCGCGACTGCTTCGTCTGAATCAGCGAGTTCCAAAACCTCCGACAGGTTCATCGAGCGCGCCTTGAGCGCGTTCTTCACTTCGGCGCGACGCCTCCGTGCCTGCGTTGCCTTCTCGAGAGCCTGCGCCCTCTGTTCTGGCGTGAGATCAGGTAGTGCCATTCTGATCATCTCCTCGGTTGGGATCTTCGGTAAATAAACTATGTCACCTTCCAGACCACTAGTGCCAGACCAAAACGCTGCTTCTTTAGTAACACAGCAGATTATTGCAGCGAATCGACCGTTGCACGGTAGGCGTCTCGAAGGCCGGCGATACTCGGGCCGGAGCGCAAGATTGCACGGGAAGACGAGGCAAGGACAGCATCTTCGGCTCCGGCGAAAACCTCCCTGACCTGCGCCGGGCCAGCGCCCTGTGCACCCACTCCTGGAGCCAAAAAAGCGCCATTCAGCGACGCGAGATCGATGCCCAAACGCTTCACCGCATCGCCGACCGTGGCCCCGACGACGATGCCCGCGGGGCCGAGATGGTGTTGGTCACAATGACTGTTAAAGTCCGCCAGTTGGGACACGACACGGCCTGCGACGCTGGTTCCATCTTCGCCGCGGGCGTGCTGCACGGAGGCTCCCTCGGGGTTGGACGTGAGCGCCAAGACGAACACTCCCCTGCCGGTCTGTCGCGCCAACTCAAGGGCGGGGGTCAGCGATCCGACGCCGAGGTAGGGCGAGAGCGTGACCGCATCGCCGGCGAGCGGAGAAGAATCCGACAGGAATGCCTGCGCATAGCCGTCCATCGTCGAGCCGATGTCACCGCGCTTCGCATCCACAATGCACAGCGTGCCGACCTCGCGGCAGGCGGCGATAACCTCTTCGAGGACCGCGACACCGCGAGATCCGTGCCGCTCGAAGAAGGCGGCTTGGGGCTTAAATGCGGCGACGCGACCGCCGAGCGCCTCGATGACGCGAAGAGAGAACTCTCGCACACCGTTCGCGTTGTCGTCAAGTCCCCATTCCTGCAGCAGGCCCGCGTGAGGATCGATGCCCACGCACACGGGTCCATACGCGCGCATGGCGGCGTAGAGACGGTCGCCGAAGCAGGCGGCGGCACCAGGTTTGATTGCGGCAGTAGTCATCGTGTCTCCTCCGATCGAATCGAATCCCATTCCTGCAGGGAGCGCACAGAGTAGGCTCCGCGCATACGCACTTCGATGGCCTGGACCATCGCGTTAAATGCCTGGAGCGTGGTCACCGCGGGGCGGTCCTGCGAGGCAGCGGCCGCGCGGATCTGGTAGCCGTCATTACGCGGGGCGCTGCGCTGAGGCGTGTTGACGACCATGTCGATCGAGCCGTCGTTGATGAGGTCGACGACCGTCGGCTCGCCGCCGTCTCCGCGGCCCTCGGACGACTTACGAACAGCCTGGGCTTCGATGCCATTGCGGCGAAGGACCGATGCCGTTCCGGAGGTTGCGAGGATGTTAAAGCCCATCTCGTGCATGCGTGCTGCCGGCAGCACGATAGCGCGCTTGTCCGTGTCCGCAATCGAAATGAAGACGGTACCCGACGTCGGCATGTCGGTCGATGCGCCGAGCTGGGACTTGGCGAATGCCGTCGGGAAGTCACGGTCGATGCCCATGACCTCGCCGGTCGAGCGCATCTCGGGACCGAGGACGGTGTCAACGATCTCGCCCTTATCCGTTCGGAAGCGCTTGAAGGGCAGAACAGCGGCCTTGACGGCAATCGAGCCACCGTCGTGGATCTCGCGGGCATCGTGGGTGGGCAGCAGGCCCTCCTCGCGCAGCGAGGCGATTGTCGCACCCACCTGAATGAGAGCAGCGGCCTTTGCGAGCTGCACGCCTGTCGCCTTCGACGCGAAGGGAACAGTACGCGAGGCACGCGGGTTCGCCTCGATAACGTAGAGGGTGTCGGAGAGCAGGGCGAACTGAATGTTGATCAGGCCGCGCACGCCGACGCCGCGCGCGATCGCCTCTGTGGAGGCCGTGATGCGTTCGAGTTCGCGCGCGGACAGGGTCATGGGCGGCAGCACGCAGGAGGAGTCACCCGAGTGGATGCCAGCCTCCTCGATGTGCTCCATGATCGCGCCCATGAAGAGTTCCTCGCCGTCGTACAGGGCGTCGACATCGATCTCAATGGCCGCGTCCAGGAAGCGGTCGATGAGGAGCGGACCGCGCGAGAACAGCAGCTCGGAGTCGTGGCTTGCGAGGTATTCGCGGAGCGCCGGCTCGTCGTTGATGATCGCCATGCCGCGTCCACCCAGCACGAAGGAGGGGCGAACGAGAACCGGATAGCCGACCTGCTGAGCCACGGCGATGACCTGCTCGGGCGTGTTCGCAGTGTCGTGCGCGGGAGCCGGGCACTGCGCGGCCTCGAGAACCTTGCCGAACTCCTCGCGGTCCTCGGCCAGGTCGATGGCGCGCGGGCTGGTGCCCAGGATCGGAACGCCGGCGCGCTCGAGATCTGCGGCGAGCGACAGTGGGGTCTGGCCGCCGAGCTGGACGATCATGCCCTTGACGGGGCCGGCCGCGCACTCGGCGCGGTAGATCTCCAGGACGTCTTCGAGCGTGAGGGGCTCGAAGTAGAGGCGGTCCGAGATGTCGTAGTCGGTCGACACCGTTTCGGGGTTGCAGTTGACCATGATGGTCTCGTAGTGCTCGCGCAGCGACATGGCCGCGTGCACGCACGAGTAGTCGAACTCGATACCCTGACCGATGCGGTTGGGACCAGCGCCCAGGATGATGACGGCCTCGCGCTCGCGCGGACGGACCTCGTTCTCCTGGTCGTAGGTCGAGTAGTGGTAGGGCGTGCGGGCCGCGAACTCGGCGGCGCAGGTGTCGACCGTCTTGAAGACGGGGTGGATGCCAAACGCGCCGCGCACCTCGCGCACCGTGTCCTCGGACAGGCCGCGCATCGCTGCGATCTGACGGTCGGAGAAGCCGTGGCGCTTCGCCTCGGCGAGGACGTCGCCCGTGAGCGCCTCGGCCTCGCGAATGCGGGTCGCGACCTCGTCGAGGAGGAACATCTGGTCGAGGAACCACGGGTCGATCTTCGTCGACTCGAAGAGCTCCTCAAGCGTCGCGCCACCACGGATCGCCTGCTGGACCTGGACGAGACGTCCCTCGGTGCCGACTGCGGCGGTCTCAACCAGGGCGCGGGTTTCTTCGGGGGTGGGTGCCTCTCCGTCCCAGTGGAACTGCACACCGCCCTTATCGATCGAGCGCAGGGCCTTCTGCAGTGCCTCCGTGTAGGAGCGACCGATCGCCATGGCCTCGCCCACGGCCTTCATCGAGGTGGTGAGGGTCGGGTCGGCGGCCGGGAACTTCTCGAAGGTGAAGCGTGGGACCTTAACGACCACGTAGTCGAGCGTCGGTTCGAACGAGGCCGGGGTCGAGCCCGTGATGTCGTTCGGGATCTCGTCGAGCGTGTAGCCGGTGGCAAGGCGCGCGGCGATCTTCGCGATCGGGAAGCCCGTCGCCTTCGAGGCCAGCGCGGACGAACGCGACACGCGCGGGTTCATCTCGATGACGATGATGCGGCCCGTCTCGGGGTGGATCGCGAACTGAATGTTACAGCCGCCGGTGTCCACGCCCACGGCGCGGATGACGGCGATGCCGATGTCGCGCAGGCGCTGCATCTCGCGGTCGGTGAGGGTCAGCGCCGGAGCGACGGTGATCGAGTCACCCGTGTGCACGCCGACCGGGTCGACGTTCTCGATCGAACACACGACGACGACGTTGTCCGCCTTGTCGCGCATGAGCTCGAGCTCGTATTCCTTCCAGCCGAGGATCGACTCCTCCAAGAGCACCTCGGTCGTGATGGAGGTGGCCAGGCCCTGGCCGGCGATGCGCTCAAGGTCCTCGGGTGTGTACGCGAATCCGGAGCCGAGGCCGCCCATCGTGAAGGAGGGACGAACAACGAGGGGGTAGCCGAGTTCGGCGGCAGCGGCGTGGCACTCTTCCATCGTGTGAGCGATAAAGGAACGTGCGACCTCGGCACCCGAGCGTTCGACGATCTCCTTAAATTCTTCACGGTCCTCACCCGCTCGGATCGCGTCGATCGAGGCCCCAATCAGCTCAACATCAAATCGCTCAAGCACGCCCATCTCCGCCAGAGCCACGGCCGTGTTGAGGGCCGTCTGGCCGCCCAAGGTGGGGAGGAGGGCATCGGGGCGCTCCTTCTCGATGATTGAGGCGACGACCTCTGGGGTGATCGGCTCGACGTACGTGGCGTCTGCGATGCCCGGGTCGGTCATAATGGTGGCCGGGTTGGAGTTAACGAGGATGACGCGCAGGCCCTCCTCCTTCAGCACGCGGCATGCCTGTGTGCCCGAGTAGTCGAACTCGCACGCCTGGCCGATGACGATGGGGCCCGATCCGATGACGAGGACGGACGACAGATCGTTCCTGCGGGGCATCAGTGGGTCTCCTTAGCGGCAGTCATCAGGGAAATAAAGCGATCGAAGAGCAGCTCGCCGTCGTGCGGGCCCGCAGCTGCCTCGGGGTGGTACTGAACGGAGAAGGCGGGAATGTCCAGGGCGCGCAAACCCTCGACGACGCCGTCGTTGAGGCCGACGTGCGAGACTTCGACGCGCCCGTAGCGGCCCGACTCGAAGGGAGCGACCGAAGGCTCCCCGACCGGTGCGTCCACGGCGAAGCCATGGTTGTGAGCGGTGATCTCCACGCGGCCCGTGGCCACGTCCTTCACCGGCTGGTTGATGCCGCGGTGACCATAGTCCAGCTTGTAGGTGCCGTAGCCGAGCGCGCGACCGAAGAGCTGGTGACCGAAGCAAATACCGAAGTACGGGATGCCCGCGTCGAGGACGGCGCGCAGCACTCCGATCTCGCGGTCGGCCGTCGACGGGTCACCGGGGCCGTTGGAGAAGAAGACGCCGTCCGGCTTGAGTGCCTCGATGTCGGCGAAAGACGCGGTGGAGGGCACCACGTAGACGCGCGCTCCACGCGCGGCCAGGTGGTACGGCGTGCGCGACTTGATACCCAGGTCGACAGCGACGACGCGCGCGATGGGTTCCTTGCCCTCGAAGTCGCCGAGGGGCTCTACCACGTAGGTCTCGTCCGTCGATACCTCGGCGGCCAGCGCCTGGCCGCTCATCGCCGGCGACTCGGAGACGATACGCACGAGGGAGGCCACGGCCTCGTCCCCCAGGTACTGCGCGCCCACGGGCAGCGCGTCACCCGAGAAAATGCCGGCGCGCATCGCTCCGCGCTCGCGGATGTGGCGGGTGATCGCACGGGTGTCGACGTCCGCGATGCCGACGATGCCCTGAGAGATCAGCTCGTCCTCGAGCTCGCGGCGCGAGCGCCAGTTGGAGGCGCGGCGGGCCGCGTCGCGCACGACGAAGCCCGCGACCCAGATGCGCGAGGATTCGGGATCCTCGTCGTTGACACCGGTGTTGCCGATGTGCGGGGCCGTCATCACGACGATCTGGCGGTGGTACGACGGGTCGGTGAGCGTCTCCTGGTAGCCCGTCATGCCGGTCGAGAACACGATCTCGCCGAGCGTGCTGCCCTGCGCACCCCATGCGCGGCCCTTGAAAACGGTGCCGTCCTCCAGGACGAGCAGAGCGATATCGGACGTGGTCATCGGTCCTCCTTGGCAATCGGGGTGGCGTCGACGACCGTCGGGACGCCGTTGTAGATCGTGTAGCGCACCTGTCCGGGCAGTTCCATGCCGCGGAAGGGGCAGTTCGTGGAGCGTGTCCACTGCTTGGCGGGGTCAACCGTCACGCGCACCGTTGCATCCACGAGGGTGACGTGTGCGGGGGCACCGACGACCAGGCCCTGGCCCTGCGATTCCACGCGGCCGATCTGGGCGGGAACCGTCGACATCACGCGAGCAACGTCCGCCCAGTCCATGCGGCCCGTGTTCACCATCGTCTCAATGATGATCGGCAGCGCAGTCTCCAAGCCGGTCATGCCGAACGCGCCGGCCTGCCACTCGCAGTCCTTCATCTCCAGCGGGTGGGGCGCGTGATCGGTGCCGATGCAGTCGATCGTGCCGTCGGCGAGGCCTTCGCGCACCGCCTCGACGTCCTCAGCCCGGCGCAGCGGCGGGTTCACCTTGTAGAGCGGGTCGTAGGTGGCGGCCAGCTGCTCGGTGAGGAGCAGGTGGTGAGGCGTGGCCTCGGCCGTGATATCCACGCCCTGTGCCTTACCCCAGCGCACGAGGTCAACCGAACCTGCGGTCGACAGGTGACACACGTGCAGGCGCGAGCCGACGTGCTTGGCGAGCAGGATGTCGCGGGCGATGATCGCCTCTTCGGCGACGGCCGGCCAACCGGCCAGACCGAGCTCGCCGGACAGCGTCGACTCGTTCATCTGAGCGCCCTCGGTAAGGGCCGGATCCTGGCTGTGCTGGGCGATCACGCCGCCGAAGCCCTTGACGTATTCGAGGGCGCGGCGCATGAGGACGGGATCGGACACGCACTTGCCGTCGTCGGAGAAGACGCGAACCTTCGAGCGTGAACGGGCCATCGAACCGAGGGAGGCGAGCTGCTTACCTTCCAGGCCCTTGGTAACGGCACCGACAGGACGCACCTCGACCCAGTCGGCCTCCTCGCCCAGGCGCAGCACCTGGTCGACGATGGCTGCCGTGTCCTGCGTGGGCGTCGTGTTGGCCATTGCGTGGACAGCGGTGTAGCCGCCGACTGCAGCCGCACGGGTGCCGGTGAAGACGGTCTCGGCGTCCTCCCCGCCGGGCTGGCGCAGGTGGGTGTGGATGTCGACGAGGCCGGGCAGGGCGATGAGGCCCTCAGCGTCGATGATGCGCGGGTCACGCAGGGCGTTGCGGGCGTCGGCGCTGATCGCGACGATGGTGCCACCGGACAGCGCAATGTCGGTGGGCTCGCCGCCGAGCAGCGAGGCGCCGGTGATCAGGATGTCACGGGTCTGTTCAGTCATTGCTGTGTCCTTCCGATGCGAGAAGCAGGTAGAGGGCGGCCATGCGGATGCACACACCGTTCGACACCTGCTCGACGATGACAGATTGGTCTGAGTCGGCTGCCTCGGCGCAGATTTCGAGGCCTCGGTTCATCGGGCCGGGATGCATGACGACGGCGTTGGGCGCCAGTGTGGCGAAGCGTGCCGGGGTGAGGCCGTACTCCGCGTGGTAGGCGCCGGGCGACGGGAAGAAACCACCGCCCGCGCTCGACATGCGCTCGCGCTGCACGCGCAGCATCATGACCGCATCGGGCTTGGCCGCCAGGGCCTCGTCAAAGTTGTAGGAGGTGTCGCAGTTCCAGGTCTCCACCCCGATCGGCAGGAGCGTCGGGGGTGCCACGAGGGTGACGCGGGCGCCCAGGAGCGTCAGGAGATCGACGTTGGAGCGCGCCACGCGCGAGTGGAGAACATCCCCGACGATGACGACGTGTGCGCCGTCGAGGCCGGAGCCGGGGGCGGGCGTTCCATCCTCGCCGAGCGACGGAGCGTAGTGGCGGCGCAGGGTCATCGCGTCGAGGAGCGCCTGCGTCGGATGCTGGTGGGTGCCGTCACCCGCGTTGAGGACCGGCAGATTCATCCAGCCGGCGTGCGCGAGACGGTGTGCGGCGCCCGACGAGGAGTGGCGCACGATGACCGCGTCCGCACCCATGGCCTCCAGTGTGAGCGCGGTGTCCTTGAGGGACTCACCCTTGGAGACCGAGGAGCCGCGGGACTGGAAGTTGATGACGTCGGCGCTCAGGCGCTTGGCGGCGGTCTCAAAGGAGATGCGGGTGCGCGTCGAATCCTCGAAAAAGAGGTTGACGACGGTCTTGCCCTGAAGCGTCGGAAGCTTCTTCACGCCGTGGCGCTGAGTGGCGGCCATCTGCTCCGCCGTGTCGAGGATCAGAATCGCCTCCTCGCGCGTCAAGTCACGGATCGAAATGAGATGGCTCAGGCTCATCGTTTACAGGCCTTTCCCCAGAAGGACGCCATCGCGCCCGTCTGTTTCGTCGAGCAGAATGGTGACGATTTCGTCGCGGGAGGTCGGCAGGTTCTTGCCGACGTAGTCCGGGCGAATCGGAAGCTCGCGGTGGCCACGGTCGACGAGGACTGCGAGCTGAACGGCCGCAGGGCGACCGATACGAGTAAGAGCATCGAGCGCAGCCTTGATGGTGCGGCCGGTGTACAGCACGTCGTCAACGAGGACGACGGTCTTGCCGTTGATGCCGGTGCGTGGAACCAGCGTCTCTTTCGGAGCCCTCAGGGGCTGAGAGGCCAGGTCGTCGCGATACATCGTGGTGTCGATGATTGCGAGTTCCGCGTAGGTGCCGGAGACTTCCCGAATGCGATTGACGAGACGACGCGCGAGCGTTGCGCCACGAGTGGGGATGCCTGCAATGACGAGGTTATCGCTGCCGCCGTTTCGTTCGACGATCTCATAGGCGATACGGGTCAGGGAGCGTGCGACGTCGCCCACTCCCAATACTTCTTTGCCGCGCGATGCGCGATCTGCGTGCACTTCGGCCACGCTCACTCCTTCCCCGCCTCACGGGACGGTCATTAAAGGATCTGTCGTACATCCATCCTACGCTCCTCGTCAGGAGCCGGTGTGACGCCTTCGAGTAAGAAAGGCCACGTGGCGTGGTCGGTTGGGGATGGAGGTGACGTCGTGGCGCCACGTTCGACGCCCAATGAAAACGACGAAGTTCCACAGAGGGCGCGAAGCATCATACCCGGTAGGGGTATTCTGTATTACCCCTACCGGGTATACCGTCTCCCATCGCAATACGAGCCAGCACTATATGCGGTATGAGAGGGGTAAAGCCGGTAAAATTATGAATGCGCCGACGGCGCCTCAGATACTTCACTATAGAAAGGCCAAACCATGACGATCGAACAGCTTCCCCACCCCGAGGTCCACGGTGGCGGCTGTGGCTGCGGTGAACACGATGTTGTCGAGCCGACCATTGATGCGACCGCTATCCCCCACCGTCTGCGTCACGCGGCTGTCCTCGGCGCTGCCCAGTCGATGAACGCCGGTGAGTCCTTCATCATTCGCGCTCCGCACCTGCCTCGTCCGCTGCTTGCTCAGATCGCACAGCTGCCCGGCGAGTGGACTTTTGAGGTCATCGTCGACGGCCCCGAATTCTGGGACGTGCGAACGACTCGCCTGTCTCTGTGACAAAGCCTCATGACATGGTGAAGGCCGACTCTCGCATGAGAGTCGGCCTTCACCATCAATATGGAGCGAGCGCTCAGTACTCCTCGAGGAGCTCGTCGAGCTCGTCTTCGACGCTGCCGCCATCCAGCGGCTTGGCGCCAGCAGGCAGAGCGCGCGCGGGCGCTTCCTGTGCGGGCAGCTCATCGTCAGACGACGACTCGGCCTCATCGGAAACGTGCGCTTCCTCTTCGTCGGAGCTGCGACGCGACCACGCGGGGGACGCAAGATCCTTGCGGATCGCGTCGAGAACCGCGTTCACGAACGACGGCGACGTGTCGGTCGAGATCGAGCGAACAATCGAAATTGCCTCGTCGATGACGATGATCGGCGAGACCTCGTCGTTCTCGAGCATCTCCCACACCGCCACGCGCATCACCGCGAGGTCGACGGCGGCGATGCGATCCAGGCCGGGCACGCGAGCGTGCGCCGAGATTAGCGAGTCGATACGACGCAGGTTATCCGCCACTCCCCCGATGATCTGGATCGAGAACTCCGGGAGCGGAGTCTGAGCCGCGGTGATGACGCGGCGCTCGCGCAGGAGGTCGCGCAGCACGTCGGGGTTGGACCCCATGCCGCGCTGGTCGGCCTCGTAGACAACATCGGCCGCGCGCTTGCGGGCCTTCGTGCGCGAGGTGAAGCGGTGCTGCTTCGACATTACTCAGTCACGCGACCCGAGTACGAGCCGTCGCGGGTGTCAACCTTGACGCGGGTGCCTTCCTCCATGAAGAGGGGCACCTGGATCTCGTAGCCGGTCTCGAGGGTCGCGGGCTTGGTGCCGGCGGAAGAACGGTCGCCCTGCAGGCCGGGCTCGGTGTGCGTGATGGTCAGAACGACGGTCGCGGGCAGCTCGACGAACAGGACGGTGCCGTCGTGCTGGGAGACGATAACGTTCTGGTTCTCCACCATGAAGTTGCGGGCGTCGCCCACAGTTTCGGCGGGAACGTTGATCTGCTCGTAGGTGGACTGATCCATGAAGACGTAGTCGGTGCCGTCCTGGTACAGGTACGTCATGTCGCGACGGTCGACGGTCGCGGTCTCGATCTTCAGGCCCGCGTTGAAGGTCTTGTCGACGGTCTTGCCGGACAGGACGTTCTTGATCTTGGTGCGCACGAAGGCCGGGCCCTTGCCGGGCTTCACGTGCTGGAATTCGACAACCTGCCAGAGCTGGCCGTCGATCACCATAACCAGGCCGTTCTTCAGATCATTGGTCGTTGCCACAGGGGTACCTCACTTGTGAAGGAATCAGTAATCAGGGGTCAGTTTACACGCGCGCGCGACCAAATCCGCGACTTCTTGCGGGGTGCGGGCACTCGTATCCACTGTTGTGTCGGCCACGGAGGCGTATGCCTCGCGCGCTTGTTTCATCAGCTGGGTGAGCACGGCGCGGGGTGCACCCAGGCCGACCGAGCGCGGAGCGCCGAGGCCTTCTCGGCGTGATACCGCGGAAAGATCGGCGCTGAGCTCGATGATGACCGCGCCGTCTGCGCGCGCCCGATTGATTGACGAGGCAGTGGCTGGGTCGAGCGGCTGAGAGGCCCCAAGCGTGACAATGCCCTCGTCGATGCGCAGGAGACGCTCGGCTTCTTCGCGTGCTGTGGTGGCCAAGCGCGGATCGCGTCCGACAACGAGCGTGCGCATAGGTGCGCCCAGGCGTTCCTCGACAGCCTCGTCCACTTCGTAGAGTGGCAGTTGGTGGCGGCGGGAAAGCTCGCGTCCAACGGTAGTTTTGCCGGCTCCGGTCACTCCGATGAGCACGATGAGGCTCATGCGCGTATGCCAATCTGCGAGGCGGGGGCCTGCAGCTCCTGCGGATCGACGGAGACTGTCGCTGGGTGTGCGATTCCCTCAAGGAGGACGAAGCGCAGGATTCCGCGCCGTACCTTCTTGTCGGAGAGCATGATGTGTGTGAGCTCGTCGAGAGTGCTTCCCCCG
>ERZ1699240.420-NODE-420-length-11245-cov-4.529412_pt1 | contig 11245 bp, 9 predicted proteins | sample MGYA00581535_ERZ1699240 | MGnify/ENA primary metagenome ERZ1699240 (study PRJEB42319, sample SAMD00040327) | human oral metagenome | material: saliva | host: Homo sapiens | study: EMG produced TPA metagenomics assembly of PRJDB4115 data set (Metgenomic analysis of... | reverse complement strand
ATCGGTAATTCGTTAGAATTCGATTTCGTCGTCCCACCTCCGCACAGTTGAGTAGGACTGTAAAAGCTGATGAAATCAGCGTAGTAGAGCCCACTCAACCACTGCGTCTTGCTCGACAATCCAAAAACAATTAAGAGGCTAGGACTTTTGTCCCAGCCTCACAGGTTTATTTAATCCGGAATTTTTGTCTGAGACGTGCAGCTTGACCTCCGATAAAGCGGTCAAAATACCGTAGCCATAATCCTAAGGCTCCATAAATAGCAACTCCTAATCCGCCAATGACGATGATATAAATCATGCTCGATACACGGCCATTTGGTGGGAAAATCCAGCCCAAAATCAAGCCAGCGATCAAGACTCCAAGTAGCATCACCATAGTCAGGATAGAACCAAGCAAGGTCCGCTTGAAGACGATGGTGCGATTAAACTGAGTGATGGTTTGGATCTCTCGATACATGAGAACGATTGGCACCATTAAGGCAATGGTCGTTGACAAAAGTGGTCCATAAGAACGAAAGACCAAAATAAATGGAATTTGTAGGACCAATTTCACCACTACACCATAAAGGAAGTAGCGAATGGCCTTGCGATTTTGAAAGAGAGCTTGAATCATTGGCGATAAGACCGTGTAAAGACCGAGAATTACGGTCTGCAACATCGCTACGATGAAGAGTCCTAAGGCCAAGCCATCTGGTTGCCCATAGAAAACCGTATAAAGTGGTTTTGCGACTGCTACTGCACCAAAGGTGGCTGGAAGCAAGAAAGCTAGCAACATGGTCAAGTTATCCTGTACGAGCTTGCCTGCAGCTTTTAAGTCGCCCTTGACATAATTCTCAGTCAACAGAGGAATCCCAACTCCCCCAATCGAAGTCGCTACTGCGATCAAGATCATGGTGATTTTGTTTGGATTAGCAGAGAAATAACTAAACATGACCAAGAGCTGCTTTTGACTATAATCTGTGAACCAAGACATGACATTGATAAAGGTCATCTGGTCAACAATTTGGAAGAGCTGAATGGCGGAACCAGTGATAATAAAAGGAATGGCCTCACGAATCGTATCGATCAAGAGAGCCCGAGTATCAATCCCTTCACTTCCCTCTTGCTTTCTAAAAATAGAAGAGAGCAAGCCTGTCTTTGCAAGGTAATAAAAGAGCACCAGAAGGCTCGCTCCCATACCGATAAAGGCCGCAAAGGTCGACTGCGTCACAGCCTGCACATAGTCTCCTGAGCCAATCTTCATAATGAAGAAGGTCGTGAGCAACATCCAGATGACCCGGATCACTTGTTCAGCGATCTGGCTAATGGCGTAAGGTTTCATGTTGTTAAAACCTTGGAAAAATCCCCGAATGACACTCATCGAAGGAAAGATCAAGACAGCCCAAGAAAGGCTCTGCATGATCGGAATCAACTCTTTTCCCCCACCTGAAAGACTCGCAAAGACAGGAGACAAAAGATACATGAGAATGGCAAATCCTAGGCCTAGAATTCCCATAAATTTCAAGAAGCCCCGAATCAAGGCAAAGCTATGATCGGCTTGGTCCCGGGTATTGTACTTGGCTACTTGCTTGGCAACAGCTACAGGCACTCCGGCTGTCGAAATCAAGAGAAACCAAGCATAGATATTGTAGCCCATTGTAAAAAGACCATTGGCTTGTGGCCCATATTTTCCCATCCAAATATACCAAGGAATAATATAAGCAGCTCCTAGCAAACGGCTGATAAAGTTGCTGGCTGTCATCCAGGCAGTCCCGCGTAGCATCTGGGCTTGCTGGTCATTTTGTTCGTGACTCATTGGTGTCCTCTTTCGTTTCTTCTTCTCTTCATTATAAACTTTTCCATGACACTTGTAAAATAGGGACTTTAGGTTTACAATAGTTTTATGATTACAATTGAACAAACCCTCAACATTTTAAAACATGACCAAAATTTCCGAGAAATTCTAGTAAATGGTGAATACTACTACCATCTAGAAGGAACAAGTTTTGATGCTATTAGCTATGATAGCCGGAAGGTTTCTGCTAGCACCCTCTTTTTTGTCAAAGGGGCCAACTTCAAAAAAGAATACCTGGAACAGGCTATTTCTAATGGACTCGGCTTTTATGTCTCTGAAAAAGATTATGAAGTTGGTATTCCTGCTATCCTCGTCAATGATATCAAACAGGCCATGAGCTTAATTGCCATGGAGTTTTATGGGCACCCTGAGAAACAATTAAAACTATTGGCCTTCACAGGGACTAAGGGAAAGACAACCGCGGCCTATTTTGCTTACCATATTTTGGAACAAAGTCACCGACCAGCTATGCTGTCGACCATGAATACTACACTGGATGGTAAAAACTTCTTTAAATCGACCCTGACAACGCCAGAGAGCTTGGATCTTTTTGCCATGATGGCTCAGGCAGTAGCCAATGATCGGACCCACTTGATTATGGAAGTTTCCAGTCAAGCTTATCTGGTGAAACGGGTTTACGGTCTGACCTTTGACGTTGGTGTTTTTCTCAACATCAGTCCTGACCATATTGGACCGATTGAACACCCAACTTTTGAGGATTATTTCTACCACAAACGTCTCCTCATGAAGAACAGCCAAGCCGTTGTCATCAATAGTGATATGGATCATTTCCAAGTTTTAGCGGACCAAGTCGCGAACCAAGACCACGATTTTTATGGAAGCCAGTCTGAGAATCAAATTGAAAACTCTAAGGCCTTCAGCTTCTCAGCCACTGGTAAATTAGCTGGAAACTATGAAATCCAACTGATTGGACATTTCAACCAAGAAAATGCTGTAGCAGCAGGTCTTGCCTGCCTTCGCCTAGGTGCGAGCCTCGAGGATATCCAAAAAGGGATTGCTAAGACGCGCGTTCCAGGCCGAATGGAAGTCTTGACTCAGAAAAACGGCGCTAAGGTCTTCATCGACTACGCCCATAATGGAGATAGCTTGAAAAAACTGCTCTCAGTTGTCGAAACCCATCAAACAGGGACGATTTCACTGGTCCTTGGATCAACTGGTAATAAAGGAGAGAGCCGCCGCAAAGACTTTGGCTTACTCTTAGAAGACCATCCTGAGATCCAAGTCTTCCTCACAGCGGATGATCCCAACTATGAAGATCCTTTGGCTATCGCTGAAGAGATTAGTAGTTTTATCACGCGCCCTGTCGAGAAAATCGCAGATCGCGAAGAAGCCATTCAAGTGGCTATGGCAACAACCAGCAAGCCTGAAGATGCCGTCATTATCGCCGGAAAAGGAGCGGATTGCTACCAAATCGTCAATGGCGTAAAAGAAGAGTATCCAGGTGACGCCGCCATTGCTGAACGTTATCTATAATCAAACGAAACAAGGCTAGGAAATTTTCCTAGCCTTGTTTATTATTTGATAAACATCAGTCTTTCCTTGTCCAAGTCCACTGCTAATTCATATTTGCCTTCAGCATTTTTGCGGATATAGCCTAAGACTTCTAAACTATCGACAAAGATGTCCTTGCGCTTTTGCTGGACTACTTCTTTTTTGAGGAACTTGAGCAAAAAGCTGGTCATATACTTGAGAGCATACTCGGGATTGACATCGCCCAAAATAGCATAGAGCTTTTCTTGATCCTCTGTCAATGGATATTGGTGTTTCACCTTGTAGAAGTAATTGGAAAGGGTCTGTGCATTTCGCGCAAAGTCCGTCTCTTCCACCAAAATCGCTTCGTTGGTAGTATTGCGGAGTTCTGTTTGGAAGACCTTGGCTTTTAATTCTTGATAAACTGCACTGTCCTCTCGAACAAAGACCTCTTGATCCAGTTCAACTCGATCAGTTGACTCTAAGAAAGGCAAATTGAGAGTGTAGCGTTTATTTTCTCGAAGGATGAAGCCCGCTTTGATATACTCCTCCATCAGCTTATCCACTGGTTGATCCGGAAATTGGGCCTTAATTTGCCGCAGGATCACATCGTCGTGCTGGTCCAAATAGTTGATCAAGTCCTTGAAAAATGGCTGACGTGTCAAACGTGTAGGATTAATGATTGTAATCATAAATAGGTCTCGTTTACTGTTTTATCGGTTCGTTCTTATTGTAACATAAAAATTAGTTTAAGCGAAATCAATACCAAAGGACAAAATCTTCAATTTATGTATAGGCAGGCAAGAGGGGAAAATAAGGCAATAAAAGAACTTAGTCTTTTCAATCCAAGTTTACTGTAGAAGCCCCATAAGTTATTCCAACTCATTTCATTTCTATTATTTTGAAAGAAATAAAATCAGTCAGTAGTTGCTTAATGCGTTCTGGACATTCTTCATTGTCCCTACTGTAGATACTCACTAAGCCATGTAAAAAAATAAAGATTACACTACGAATATTTAGCGCTTCTGCATCAGATAAGTCTTTCGGTAAAAAGACATCAATAGCTTCTTCCAATAAACGATAACTTTTCATTCTCAATTGCATCAACGGTTGCGAACAATCGCCTGAATCTTCATGCTCTCCACGGTAAAAAATCAATAATTCATAAAAATTACGTTCTCTAAACCCAAAATCCACGTATGTTTGACAGATTTGAAGCAGACGTTCCTTATCATTCTGCTTGGAATGACTGATTTCTAAGCAAGTATGATAGAGGTGAGTTAACGGTTTTTCCGCTACTGCATATAATATATCCTCTTTCTTTTTAAAATACTGATAAATAGCTGTATGTGAACATCCTGCAGCTTGAGCAATCTGCCTGATTCCTACTTTTTGCTGAGATTCTGTCCGGTAAAGTTCCTCGGCTGCTTTGATAATTCTAGACCTTGTATTCTTTGCCATTACAAACTCCCTTTAAACCCATCCGATGCCTCAAAATCTCGTACGGCATCTTTTACCTCACTGCCATGACAAACACTAACAAGGGCCTGCGAATAATCCTTGAGAATTCTTTCACCACTAGCTAAAGCTTGTCTCATATCTGCTGTATATCCTTTCATTGGTGGACGCAACTTCCCACTTCTCGTAGCTGTGAAAAGATCTCCAGCGATTAAAACTTGATCCTCTTCATGGTAATAAACAACATGACCAGGGGAATGCCCAGGAGAAAATAGGGGTTTTAGTCCTGCACTACTTATCAAGTCTTGACCTTCTTGACTTTCAACAGTTATAAAAGTAGCCGGATCAAAAATCACTTTTTCCGTCTCTTTTCTATTAGGAAAAGGTTCTTTGCCTGAAATATAGGGGAATTCCTTCTCACTGATTAAAGTCGGGATGTTCCCAAAGTGCTGTCTAAGATAGGGCAAACCTTTGATATGATCTGGATGTCCATGGGTCAGAAAAATTGCTTCAATTTTTTGTGGGAGTAAAAACTGGGCAGCGTACTTCTCCATTCCTCGCATTCCCGTATCAATCACATAAAAGCGACCAGATGATTCAACTAGCCATATGCTGACAACAAAAACACCCAATTCAAACTCAAACTTTCTTATATGTGGACTGATTTGTTTTGTACGTGTTAATAAACGATACAAGAAAGACATATTTACTTCCTCCTTTGATTTCCATCAAAAACTAACCAGTGGTTAGTTTTTTTGTGAAGTATATCATATTTTATCTGTCTAAACAAGAAACATCCAGAGGATATTAGAAAAAAATACAACTTTTACAAGTTGTATTCGAAGGTAGAACATATTTTTAAAATATTATTTTTCTTTAGTTTGATGTAACTCTTATAAACTGTATCAAAGATTCAGATTGTTGTTTCATGAATCCAAATCATCCAAATACCTTTCTTTAAACTGTAGCTGTGGTGATTGGGCTAACTGACTCGGGTTGGTCCCGGGCTGATCTAGAGGAACGGCTAGGCCGAGCTCCTTGTAGTAATCCAGCCAGAACAGACTAATCTCCTCTTCCTCATCGCCAAACTTCATGGGAATGGTCTCAAAGATAGGAAGTAATTCAGCGATGAACTGGGAACAATAGAAACCATCTCCATCCGGGTAAAAGGACGCATTGTAGGGCGACCCTAAAAGGTTTTCTGCCCGCTTTTTGACCTCTGGACAAGCAATCTGCTCATAGCGATAAAGGTCATAGACTTTTCCAGCTTCAAAGAAGTCCTCAGGATCCTGGGCAAGGACGCCACCTTCCACCGTAGCATGATAGACCTGTCCGTCCAAAAAGATAGCCACGTGACTGTAGTTACCTGTAGAAGCCTGGATAGCCTGCCCCATTTCTGTATCTTCTTTCACAAAAATCAAATCGCCATTTTCTAACATACTTCTCTCCTAGCAAAAAAGGAGCCGAAACTCCTTTTTAACAATGGGCTTCCCCATCTATGATTATGCATTAAAGCTTTCAGTCAATTGTGGTACCACTTGTTTCTTACGTGAAACAGCACCTGGAAGGAAAGCGTGGTTGTTTTCAAGTTTGAAGTTGAAAGCTGCTTCTACCTTGTCCATATTAGCACCAAGAGCCAAAATTTCTGAGTTTGAGTTGACGATATCTGTAATCATCAAAACAAAGTCAGAGTAGCCGTTAGCTGCATTGGCAGCTTGGATAGCTGCTTCGATTTCAGCTTGGCGTTCCAAAACTTCCGCAATATCAACTGTATTCACTTGAGCCACACGAACGTTGTTTCCGTTCAATTCAAAAGTCTTAGCATCGATATCGATCAATTCTTCTGCTGATTTGCTTGCCAAGTTTGTACCAGCCTTGAGCATGGCAAGACCGTATTCTTCCAAGTTCACACCAGCCAATTCAGCCAATTCTGGCGCAATAACTTTATCAGATGGGTGGGTAGTTGGAGATTTCAAAAGAAGGGTATCTGAAATCAAACCTGAAAGCATCAAACCTGCCAATTCTTTTGGCACTGCTACACCGTGATCTTTGAACATGCGGTAAACGATAGAAGATGCTGATCCAACTGGTTCCAAACGCATGTAAAGTGGGCTAGCAGTTTCAAAGTTAGCCACACGGTGGTGATCCACTACACCATAAACTTCTACTTCAGCAATATCTGAAACAGATTGTTGGAATTCATTGTGGTCCGTCAAGATGACTTGTTCTGCACCTTCTGCTTTAGCTGATGTGATGACGCGTGGTGCTTCCACACCAAAATAGTCCAATACGAAAGCTGTTTCTTCATTTGGAGTTCCAAGAGCCACTGCTTCTGTATCCAAACCATAAGCTTCTTTTGCAAGATAAGCAAAAGCTACAGATGAGCCGATAGCATCTGAGTCAGGATTTTGGTGACCAAAAACGAGAATTTTTGACATGTTTCTACCTCTTTATTTCATTTATAGATTCACTCTATTTTAGCACGTTTTGCTATTTAAAGAAAGGGAATAGTTGTGCATTTCAATAGAAAAGACAGCTGGAAGGCCCATCTGTCTATACTTTTTATCCTTTGACCCGTTTCAGGTAATCTTGGTAACTTTCTGTTTCCATCAAATCTTTTGCATTTTGGACCCGTTCTTTTGTCGGTGGTTTCACACCCTCCAATTTGTACGGAATTCCCAATTCACGCCATTTGAATTCCCCCATAGTATGGTAAGGAAGGATCTCAAATTTATCGACATTTTTAAGGGTTTTAACAAATTTTCCAAGTTCGATCAAGTCGTCATCTCGGTCTGTCAAACCTGGCACCAAAACGTGACGAATCCAGACTGGTTTTCCAATATCAGATAGGTACTTGGCACAAGCTAGAATCGTTTTATTGGTATGGCTGGTCACAATTTTGTGTCGTTCATCATTGATTTCCTTGATATCAAGAAGCACCAAGTCTGTCACTGCCATCAAGCGGTCAAATTTTTCCAAATAACGAGGCGTATTCCGGAAAGGAAGGGCACAGGTATCCAAAGTACAATGAATGCCCAACTCTTGAGCCTTGGTAAAAAGTGCAATCAAAAAGTCAATCTGCAAGAGGGCTTCTCCACCACTGACAGTGATTCCCCCTTTTTCGCCCCAAAATCCACGATAACGGAGGGCTTCTTCTAAGACATCATCCACGGTCCGTTCACGGGACTTGTTGGTTTCCATTGCCCAAGTATCTGGATTGTGGCAGTATTGACACCGCATTTGACAGCCTTGAAGGAAGACAATAAAGCGGATCCCAGGCCCGTCTACTGCACCAAAACTTTCTGTTGAGTGTACCATTCCTGTTACTTTTCCATAGTCAACTGTTTCATTTTCCATTGAGGAACCTCTTCTCTTGAAAACGTTTTATGATTTTATTATAACACGATTCCATCTATTTTAAAGAGTTTAAGCTTCTTTTTGAAAAGAAACTGTTCTTTTCAGTAGTTTTCATTGTCCTAGTACAGTTTCCAATATGGGACTATCTGTCCTGTATTTTAGGAGAAAAAAAGAGCCAGCGACTCCTTTTTTAGATCTTTCTTTTGAAAACGTTAGTAAGTCTTTTTCTTCTTATACCAGACAAGACTCATCGTAGCTATTGCCACTCCAAAAAGAGCTAGATAGCTTGTTTCTTGTCCAGTAGATGGGAGGATTTTCCGTTTTCCTGGTGTCTTCGTTTCTGTTGCTGCCTCTTCCTTGTCGTCTTGCTTCTCATCTTCGTTCTTGCCCTTCTCTTTGCTTTCAGATGGTGAACTCTTTTGTTCATTGGCTTGAGCCTGATGAGGGACTAGTTGAGATCCTGTATTCGATGAGGAAGGGCTGGTTTGATCCGTTGCTTGTCCTGTATTCCCTTGTTGATCATCCGTCGGCGTTCCTGGAGTTTGTGCTCCACTAAAGTCGATTTGGACCAAGACAGGATCATGGTCTGATGCACGACCGTGTTCCTTCATAAAGGAAGCATTGATATGGACTGGTTCAAACCTTGCTTTGGCTGCCATGTTGTTTGAGATAAAAATGTTATCCAAAACTTGATTGCTTCCACGGTAGAAATAAGAATAGCGATCGCCTGCATCATGTTGAGACATTAAGTTGGTTAGTTCATTGCCCGCAAGGATCTGTGCTGTGGTTGAGAAATCGTAATCATTAAAATCACCCGTCAAAACGAAGGTAGTCTTCGGATTTTGCTTCAAGCCTTCTTGGACGAATTGATGAATGACACTTGCTTGTGCTTCACGAGTTGGCAAGGTATGTTCCACTGCTGGTTGGCTTGCCCCATAAATAGCATCATCTCCGATTTTTGATTTCAAGTGATTGGCAATCACCACAACTGGTTGGCCCTTGAATTCAAACTCAACAGCTAAAGACTTGCGAGTATGATCAAACGATGGGTCATTTGGGGCAATACGAGCTGGATTTTTAACCAAGTGTCCCTTGTCAAATTGCGCTGCCTCGTTGCTAGTTGCTGCCTCTTTTTTGGCTAAGGTTACGCGTTCTGGATTGTAGAGGATTCCCAAACGAATATTGGAACCAGGCTTTCCTCCGTCAGCGCCATCTACTGGAGCAACCTCCGTATACTCATAGCTCTTGCCACCCAATTCCTTGATCCGACTAGCTAGTTTGCGTCCACTTTCCACACCACTGGTCGTCCCGTCATCCACACTACCATTATTGTCCTGCACTTCGATCAAAGTGATAATATCCGGATTGTGAATTTCATGGATAAAGGAATTGGCAATCAGCGTCACCTTATCCTCTGGCGTTTCATTTTTGGCATTGTTGGCCGAGAAATTTTCAATATTATAGGAAGCGATGGTCAGCTTGTCCTCACTTGGTTGGGTTTGAGCTGCTTGACGCTGCAAGCCACCATCTTGGACTGTCAACTGTTGAGTGGGCTCTACCTTATAAAAGCTATTCCGATACGTTACCACTCCTGTCACATCTTCTGCAAAGTAATCTTTGGCTTTTGCGACAAACTGATTACCAACATAAATCGGGATCGTCACTGTATTTTGCGCATGTGGCCGTAGATTCAGACCTCCAATATTGTTTAAAGGAAGGCCTGTAAAATCTTCTCCCAATACATAGATATCTCCTTTGTACTGGGGACCAAGGACATGCGGTTTCTTCACCACCGTGAGCATTCCTTCCAGGCTTTCCCAATAATCGAGGGCATCGGTTTCTGGAGCATAAGCAGTCGGATTAGGCTTCACATCTGCTGGCATGCCCTCAGTGATATTCACAGCTTCTGGAAGAGGGGCTGTCCCATCTTTTGTGATCCAAGCATCGACCAGCATGGTCACCGTTAAACTATTCGTTGGTTCCTTAAAGGTCTTCCCTGCTCCCAAGGTAACCTCTTCCATATAGCCTTCCTTGACGGTACCGGTGATTTTCACCTTGTCGCCGACTTTCACCTTGTATTTGGAAACAACATAAATCCCATCTGAAGTCCGACTATTGCCATCCGATTCAATATCTTGGGCATAAAAACCATAGCGGTCTGTTTTCGTCACCACTGCATTTTTGATAGCTACCTTTTGGCCTTCCAGTGGAGAGCGTTGTGATTCCCCTTGAATGTCCCCGATCTTAACCGTTTTCTCCTCAGTATCGTCTGAGGAACTGCTAGATGTCTCTTCTTTATCACTCGAAGCTCTCGTCGTAGCTTCTGTAGTTGTTGTTGTAGCAGAAGTCGAACTATTTGTCGAGTTTTCTTCGCTGCTAGTGTTCGTCACAAGCGCTGGCTCTGAAGTCGAAGCTGTGGTCTCGTCTGCAACTACCGTGAGGGTACTGCTAAAGACCCCCAACTGACTAGCCAATAAGGTGGCTACTCCCAGTAGGCGAATCTTTTTACCGTTTTTTCTCATGCGTTTCTCCATCCCTAAAAAGTTTTCCTCTTTTATTATAAGGGAAGAACTTTGCATTTTCAAGCGCTTTCAAAAATATTTTTCAAAAAAAAAACACTTCGACCAAAAAAGATCGAAGTGTCAAGAACTTAAGCTAAAATTGCCAGTGTCTGATACGGTTTCAGAATTACTTTTTCAGAAAGCTTTACATTCTCATAGTTGGACAAGAGCACGCGCCCTGCTTGGTAGTCTTCTGGAATCGCTACTTCGACTTCACTTCCATAGAAATGATTGAGTACCAAGAGTTTTTGACCGTCTAAGTGGCGTTCAAAGGCATAGACTTCTTGACTATCTTCAAGTGCTGGCTGATAGCTGCCTTCTGAAATGATAGGCATTTCTTTACGCAAGCGAATCAATTCTTTATAGAATTTAAAGATTGGTCCGTCGATTTCATTTTCAACGTTGATGTCTTTGTAAGATTTACCAGCTTTCAACCATGGAGTGCCTGTTGAAAAACCTGCATTTTCAGAAGCATCCCATTGCATTGGCGTACGAGAATTATCTCGTGACTTAGCTTGGATAATCTTAAAGGCTTGCTCAGGAG
>ERZ1699240.417-NODE-417-length-11355-cov-3.398379_pt1 | contig 11355 bp, 12 predicted proteins | sample MGYA00581535_ERZ1699240 | MGnify/ENA primary metagenome ERZ1699240 (study PRJEB42319, sample SAMD00040327) | human oral metagenome | material: saliva | host: Homo sapiens | study: EMG produced TPA metagenomics assembly of PRJDB4115 data set (Metgenomic analysis of... | reverse complement strand
TTTCCAACTTCTTGATGAGTTCAAAGAAATTCTATACGCTCCAAGTGTGGATGTTAAATCACTTGACATGCCAGATGTGGAGTCACATATTATTCAGTTAGAAGAAAACGAACAACTATTGAGTGACTTGAAATCTCTTAAATATGCTCAACGTAAGCGTATGTTCGAATCCATCACGGATTATCTAATCGCTGTTGCAAATCGTATCACACGAGATGAGAGACGATTGGATAAGCTTATCGACATTGTGAAGAAACACAAACAACCGTTGATTTTCTATCGATACAATGACGCTCGTGACGCAGTGATTGAGAAGTTAAATGAACATGGTATATCTCATCAATTGATTTCTGGTAACACGAACTTTGAAGAAATCGACCATTCATCCGAAGCTCCAATTTTGATTCAGTATCAAGCTGGTGCCGCGAGTATTGAGTTGAAAAACTCTGATTGTACGATTTTCTATGAAAATCAAAGTTCACACATTTCTTTAATCCAAGGTCGTGGGCGTAACGTACGACGTGCGATGGAAACAGATTTAGTTCATCACTACTATCTGATTAGTGACTGTGGGTTCGACCAAGAACTATACGAACGAGTACATCGTGGAGAAGAATTAAGTAACGAAATCTTGGAAGAAATGGCAGAAGAATTTATTTAGAGGTGGTAAAACTATGTTTGGAATTACGAAAGAAATTACTTGGTTAACACCAAGTGAGACATTGAAGATTACAAGTACTGTGATTGTCACGCTTGTAGCTTCAACTATTATTATCAGTAGCTTAGACTTTATTTTCGGTTTAGCTACGAAATTCATTATAGAAAGGTTCATGTAGAATATGGCGAAAGAAGAAACAATTAAACAAATGAATCGAAGTACATCTCGATTTAAGAAAAGTAAATATGAAATTTTGAAATTCAAGCACACAAGAGCAGCTGCTTTAGTACAAGATTATAAAAATGAGTGGGAGACAGCTTCATCGAAAAACTGGTTATTCCGTAAATATTATTTAATGCACTTACAAGAAGAAGTTGCAATGCATGTGTGGGGAATTCTATTAACAATTATTTTAGCGATTGTGATGAGTCAGTTACATCCACAAATCATGGCGATTGAGATTTTAGCGAAATACTCAACAATTGTAAACGGTGTGATTACATCGCTTGTATTTGCACCGTTGGCGTTTGCAATTTATGTATTTTTCTCATCAGAGAAAGAATTCTTTTATTATGCTAATAAAGCAGTAGAGAACGAACAACGACAATATGAAGCACTTCGAGAAGAAGTGATAAGACTGAGAGGTGGTAAATAATGAAACCATTAATGTCACCGAAAAACAACTTTGCTCGCAACATTGGAGAATTAATGTATGAACATGACATGACAGACAAAGAGATTGCTCAAATCTTGGAAGTGTCTATTGATGAATGGATGGACAAAAAACAATTTAAAGCTCCAATGACATTAGAAGAATTAATGTTCTTAGCTGCGTGTTTTGATGTACCAGTTGACCATTTATTCTTCACGTGGCGTACACGTGTGGAGAATCGTACAATCCAAAATGCGTTTGAAAACAAAAACTGGTATCCAACACTACGAGTACAATTAAATCAAGTACTTGGAAATGTGGTAACGCACAAATACGATAGACAAGAATTAAAAGAAATGAAATCTCTGATTGAGAGACTTTTAGAAATATCAGATAAGAAAGATGAGGATGAACAAAATGATTAAAGTATATAGTAAACCGAATTGCATGCAATGTGAATTCACTAAAAAATTCTTAAAAGAAAACGGATTGGAGTTTGAAGTAAGAGACGTTACCGAGTCAGAGAAATTCAAAGAAGAAGCTTTTGAAACTGGATTTACTTCATTACCAATCGTGATTGCTGACGGTCATAAACCATTCGCTGGATTTAGACCAGATGTGTTAGAAAAATTAGTATAATATAAAAGACCTAGAAATCTAGGTCTTTTTCTTTTGTAATTACATGAATATAAACTTTATATTTACACACCTCATTATTTTCAAATTAAAGCACCTTAGAGACGTTTTGCGTTTCTTAGGTATGATTACACTAGAACTTATTTAAAATCGCTCAGATTTAATCTGTGCTCATCTGAGATGATTCTAGCGTAAAAATAAAAAAGATACTTGACCGTGACCATTAAATGCTGAGAATCAGCACTAAAAAGTCACGAATCGAGTATCTTATTCGTTCTTATATTTCTCACATAATGCTCGCATTTCATTTGAAGACAACATGAAGAAATCCGTGTCTTTCATGTCGTTCATTACATGAATCTCACTACAGAGTTGTAGAATATCTTCATCACTCATTGTTTGAGATAGCTCATAGAAGAATGATTTTGGTTCTAAATTGCGTACACACTTCGATGGTGACGCAAGCATTGTACGACGATTGTCGTATTTTGTTAAGTCGTCGATACTCTCACCACCCAAGCACTCACGGATATTACATTCCGTCAGTTTTAACGTACGTGGTCGCATGCGGTTTGGAGATGGATTGAAGTCGAACTTGAATTTTTCTAGATGTTTTGTCAATCTTGTGGCGAATGCTTTCGCTCGAAGTGGTGACGAACCCGGATTGTGGATTTTCAGATATTCACAATACATAGAGTAAACGAGTGAGTACACGATTAGTTCTTGGTCGAAGAATCCAGAGTCTGTGATTTCTCTCAAGAAAATATCTACATCATCACTTGTTTCTGCGATTAGAGCGTCGTACTCTGATTTCAACTGAGATTCAATATTTGAGAACTCAAGCTTTAAATCGTCAACCGAGCTGAACTGAAACTCATGTACCAATGCATTCAAGTGTGTTGCGTAGAACTCATCCACACCGAAATCTTTGTAACCGTCACCAACAAGCTCGTCTACTGAGTAGCTTGTTAAGTCTTTTATCTTATCACCGACAGAAAAGTCGTGTCGATGGTCGAACGTACCGAAGTCCACAATGATAAGACGTGAGTCAATCGCATTGTCACGACCCACGAAACGTGGGATGTCGTTCGTCGCTTGAAGCTTCACTCCTCGATTGGAGATGACAACGTTCGATAGATATTTACGGTTTACAGAAATCGGATTTCCAGTTGTCAACGCTTTGAATCGAGACAGAGCTAGACCGTTGAATTTGTAATTCGTTGGTAACTCATGACCAACAATCAGTCGTGTTGTTGGACTAATTGTCACTAATGCGTTGTCATCTACGAGCTGGTCCATTGAGAATGTTTGATACACGTCTTTACCAGTAACACCAATTGCCATGTTCATATACGTTGATTTACCGTTACCACCAGTACCAACAAATAACATGTATCGGTTTCCACCATATCCAATGTGACTTGCTAGGTGTAAGAACTTGAGTGCGTGTCGTCTGTCTGGATTACCTTGAGACCACGTTTCGAACATCAATTCTCGTGCTTGATAATATGGATTGTTCTTATCAATCGGTCTTGATAAGTCTACATCAATGGTTTGCTTGAAGTATAAGTTATTGTCTACTTCAACGTATTTGTTCTTGAACAAGTCATAAACACCATGTGTTGTTTTAATAAGATTGGACGGTGCTTCTCGCATTACTTGAGTGTATCCATTTACATGAGCAATCGCTGCAAAGTCAGTACCAAATAGAAACTTGTCATCAATCATGCTATCCATTCCAGCTAAGTCACCTGCTTCGGTACATAGAAGTTTAAAGTAGTTTAAGTCGGTCTGAAATGTCTGATTGTCATAATCTGGAATCAAATACATCGTCTCACCATTTGACATGTTTACTCGATATACTTCCGCTACTCTCAGAACACATTTAACAAGTGTCGCTTGAGCGAGTTCTCGTCTACTAGTCGCTCGTCGTTTTTCATCAATCGCTTCTACCACATCTGACATAAAATCTTTTTTAGATGTGTATTTCACGATTACAACCCTCCACTTGTGACTAATAAAATCATATCAACTAATTTCATATCTAATGCTTCTGCTAGTAAATTGATGTGTCGTAATGTGAGCACATCTTGTGCTTGTAAGCACTCACTTTCAATGTGCGAGATTCGTGGTTGTTTCCAGTGTAGAATCTCCGCTAATTGTACTTGTGTAAGTTGTAAATTTAATCGTAATTGTTTTAATGTAATCAACAGTGTCACCTCACATATAATTATTTTGATATAACTATTTTAATATAAATCTCTCAGCGTGTACAGACCTAGAGTGAATTTTGTTAAAAATTTTTGAAAACCGACAAAAAAAAAACAATCCATTGACTCGGACACGAAAACCATGTTATAATGATTACATAATTTATGAAAAAGAAAGGTGAGATTTACAAATGAGTAAAAAAATCATTACGTGCTGTGAGTGGTGTTACACTAGCAGTCGCATTAGTACAGACAGTACAACCAGTTTTAGCGGACGAAACCGCTAACTCTAACTCAGTTGTTGTTAAATCTGAGAAATTAGACGCTGTTGCTAAAGAAGCAGCTGAGCTTGGGTTCACGACCACAACAACTAAAGAAACACGTGTTGCGAAAACACGAGAAGAATTCGAAAGACTTAAATCGGAAGCGAAAGCTGAATTAGATACATTAGCTTCTACAATTCAGAGAAATGTTGACGCTGATAAACAACATAAAGTAAAAGTGAAAGAAGCAGTCGACAAAGTTAAGGATGAAGAAGAAGCAATCAAAGCACAATATCCGTTACTTGCTGAAAAAGACGGTGTTCGTGTATATGGTAAGTTTAATGAAGCAAAGAAAGGTTCACAAGCTTACTATGAAAACATTCATGCTTTCACAGACCGCGAAGATATCACTCCGTTAAAAGATGGACTTTACGTACGACAAGATTCTGAGATTACAGCAGAAGAAGGAAGTACAATTCATAAACCGCTAGACTATTTGGGTCGTACATTCTTAGGTGAAGAAGGTAAATCACCAGTTGGTACTAAGATTAAAGTATCTCACGTTGGGGATACTTTAGATGGTAAACGAGTGGACGCACACGTTGAGTTGGTGGCTTTAAGCACCTACTTTACTAGTGTCGACGGATTCAAAAAATTCTTAGACTCTAATGGTGCCGCTGGTGTCCAACTGGATGAAAATAGAACCATAACTTCAGGTCGAGGATTCACTCAATCATCAGTGAGCTTGGATAAGGAGTCTGGGATTCTATACTTCTACGCATTCGATGCTGGAGGACATACTTACAAAATTACCTACAAAACCGAAGATGGTACTACAATCAATCCGATGACCGCACTTGTAAATGTGGACATCGACTACGGTCAAGGTAACGCAGTTTCTGAGAAGAATTTAATCACTGGTATTCTATCTCCGGAAAGCGAACTAACAACTGGTGACATTCGTGACACTATGGGTGCTGGTCCTTATAAGAAAGCACAATATGACGCTAAGTGGATTTATGCTCACAATGACAAATCCATTCCAAAAGGGTCAGGTGTATTCATTACAGTAGGTGGAGAATTCGAATACAGTCACTTCAATGCGTCAACTGGTTCAAATGGATTTAACTTAGTAGAACACACTGATAAACGTAATAGGATGAAAGAGGACTGGTCAATGATGGCCGGAATATTAGCCAAAGATGTGAAAGTTAAATTACACACTCCAGAAATCCCAACTGCTCCAGCTATCGAGAAAGATTTCGAGTTGAAAGAGATTGAAGTTTCATTGAAGGAAGAAACTACAGTTGAACCAACTACAACAACTACAACAACGGAAGCTCCAAAACCAGAAGAACCAGTTGAAAAACCAACTGAAACAACAACTACGACAGAAGCTCCGAAACCAGAAAATCCAGTTGTAGAAGTAAAACCAACTGAAACAACTACAACAACGGAAGCTCCGAAGCCAGAAACTCCAGTTGAAAAACCAACTGAAACGACTACAACTACGGAAGCTCCAAAACCAGAAACTCCAGTTGAAAAACCAACTGAAACAACCACAACCACAGAAGCTCCAAAACCAGAAGCTCCAGTTGATGTGGAAAAACCAACTACAACAACAGAAGCTCCAAAACCAGAGAAACCAGTTGAACCAACTACAACTTATGTTGATGAGAACGGAAAACAATTATCACCACCAGAAAAAGGTGAGAAAGATAAGAAAGACATTCCGGGATACAAGTTCATTGAAACTAAGAAGAAAGAAAATGGTGACACTGAGCACGTTTATAAGAAAATCTCAAACATCACAACATATGTTGATGTAAACGGAAAAGAATTACTTCCAAAAGAAGATGGAATTTTAGACAAGAAAGAAATTCCGGGATACGAGTTCGTTGAAACTAAGAAGAAAGAAAATGGAGACATCGAACACGTTTACAAGAAAGTTTCAAAAATCACAACATACGTTGACGAAAACGGAAAATCATTACTTCCACCAGAAGAAGGTGAAAAAGATAAGAAAGATATTCCGGGATACAAGTTCATTGAAACTAAGAAGAAAGAAAATGGAGACATCGAGCATGTTTACAAGAAAGTTTCAAAAATCACTACTTATGTAGATGAAAACGGAAAATCATTACTTCCACCAGAAGAAGGTGAGAAAGATAAGAAAGATATTCCGGGATACACGTTCGTTGAAACTAAGAAGAAAGAAAATGGTGACATTGAACATGTTTACAAGAAAGTTTCAAAAATCACTACTTATGTAGATGAGAACGGAAAAGAGTTACTTAAACCAAAAGAAGGAACTCACGATAAAGAAGTCATCAACGGATATGAGTTTGTGAAAACAAATATCAAAGAAAACGGTGACGTAGAGCACGTCTACAAGAAAAAAGCTACTGAGAAAAAACTCCCAGCCACAGGTGGCGGAATCGCTGGAGCAATTGCTACTTTAGCAGGTCTAACTGGTGTTGGAGCTTACTTCTCTAAGAAGAAGAAAAAATAATAACATTTTTAGAGTGACTTTCTAGTAAAGTCACTCTTTTTTTATGCTCCAAGTCTGTACACAGTCATTGTAACCATGTTATAATATAAGAAAGTGAGGTGAACACTGTGGAAACATTACGTGAGAAAGCAAGTTACTCAAACATCGTTGACAAAGAAGATGTCAAAGAAGTTTATAAAGGATTCAACATTGTGGAAGACAATCGTGGATTCACGTCACACGAACAAGTTGACGAATTCATCGCTAAGAGTTTAGCGTCAAATACAAAAGAAAAGAAAGTGAAATAATTCACAAACTCAATCAGTCATTGAGTCGTTGCCATCAAAATTAGGGGACACCTACATTGAAACGCAACGGTTTGCTGACTGATTTTTGTGTACTCTAAAAATTTTACATTACAATTCTCATGTGCTATAATAAGTGTATCAATAAAAAAGATAAGGAGACATTAATTATGTTAATTTTAAGAAGTGAACAAGATTTACCAGTATCAATCAGACACGTCTCACACTTAATTACAAGTGCACAAGTAGATATTCGTGTCGCAATCATGGAAGACACTACAGTACCAAGTCGTATTCGCACAGCATTTAGCGAAACAGCTTTAGTACATCAAGGTCTAGCGAATAAATTACATAAGATTGGAGAAAGCGATTCTTTCAACATCAATACGTATCGTAAACGCATTTTAACGTTAGAACAATTATACCAAGACGGTCATCGTAATCTTATTCGTATTGCGAATGAGAAATTACCGAAAAGTAGTGAATTACGTGACACATTACTTCCACTCTTAGTGAAAGAAGCAGAGCGTCAATGGTTCGATGAGATTCAAGTATCATCTTCATATCGCATGGAACGTATCCAAGCATTACTAGACGCTAAATCACTATCACAAGTGACTTCAATTTTACCGATTGACGGATGGACTCCGTATGATTTCGTAAGCGAAGCATTACGTGACATCAAATTTGCATCAGTGATTGTGAGTGAGTTTGACAAAGTACCAACGAAAGAAACTCCATTCGATAAATTTATCGAAAAGAATGAAAAAACATTTTTGGAAATACTTAAATTACGTGTGACACACGAAATGACTGAGATTTTTGTACCAGTGATGCGAGATGAGTATCGTAAACTATTCGTACCAAACGACGACGTTGAGATTCTAAACGCAAACTGTCCAGAAATCATCAAAGCAGCTGCTAGTCGTGGTGCTGGAGCAAAACTCATCAAAGAATTCTATGAGTCAGAATTAAATCGTGCTCGTGAGTACTTAGCTGAACAATAAAATAAAAAGACCGCATGACAATCAACATTTTGTTGACTTAGCAAACAACTTGTAAATCCACCACCTCCAAGGTGGTGGATTATAAGGGTCTAACAAACATTATAAAATCAAGGAGAACAAAATGACCATTAGACAAAAATCTTATAAGTTTCGATTATATCCTAATCAAGAACAAAAGCAATTCTTCGCTAAGACATTTGGTTGTTCACGAGCTATTTGGAATATGATGTTAGCTGATAAAATCAAACATTATGAAGAAACAAAAGAGACATTGTATAACACACCAGCTCAATATAAGAAAGAGTTTCCATGGTTAAGAGAAGTAGATAGTTTCGCACTTTGTAACGTGCAACTTAATCTTCAAGTAGCTTATAAGAATTTCTTTCGGTCTGGTTTTGGTTTTCCTAAATTCAAGAAAAAGAGCCATAGTCAATCATATAAGACTAATAGCCAGAAAGGTAGTATTGTTATAGAAAATGGTCACATAAAACTTCCAAAAGTTGGATGGGTTCGTGTTAAAGCACATCGTCAAATCAGTGGTGTTATTAAAAGTGCAACGATTTCAATGACACCTACTGGTAAATATCATGTTTCGATTTTGTGTGAGACGGAAATTGTACCACTACCAAAAACCAATTCGTCAGTAGGTATTGACCTTGGTCTTTCAGATTTTGCCATTCTTTCAACTGGAGAGAAGATTAGGAATAGACGATTTATCAATCAATTGTCAACAAAATTAGCTAAAGAACAAAAAATTTTATCTCGTAGAGCTTTAGCTGCTAAGAAAGTAGGACGAAAATTATCAGATAGTAAGAACTATCAAAAGCAACGAATTAAAGTTGCTAGAATCCATGAGAAAATTGCTAATATGCGTCGAGATTTTTTAAATAAACTCAGTACTAATCTCATCAAGAACCACGATGTGATTTGTATTGAAGATTTATCAAGTAAAAATCTAATGAAGAACCGTAAATTAGCAAAAGCAATTGGTGACGTTTCGTGGTATGAATTTGTGAGAATGTTGGAGTACAAAGCTAATTGGTATGGAAAGCAAATATCCAAAATTAGTCGTTGGTATCCTTCTTCACAAATTTGTTCAGATTGTGGATTCAGTTCTGGAAAGAAACCACTTTCCATTAGAGAGTGGACGTGTACGAATTGTGGTAGTTACCATGATAGAGATATCAACGCAAGTATTAACATTCTAAATGAAGGTTTACGCTTGTTATAGAATTAAAGAAAAACAAGAACCGTAGGGACTACGGGGATAGCTTGGTGAATTTATGTAACCTCTGTCAATTCGTCAACGAATTGATAAGTAAGCATATTACCCAAGAAGCTCTTACTACTAATCGAGAGTGTAGGTAGGAGTAGTTCACATGCGGTCTCATTATTCTTTAGTTTTTAGAATATACTGCATCGAAGTTGAACTCAACTTCGTACTTCGTATTCGTGGTCGTCTCACGCCAGTTCGTGCTATTATACGTAACTTTCTTGACAATCACTTTGTTAATACGAACATTACGATTCACAGTCGCTTGTGTGTAAATTGACATCGGAGCACGGTCATTATATGTAATCTTTACTGGTTCAGATAACTCAAAAGAGAAATCATCTGTGCGTAAAGTTTTCATACGTGGAAGTAAATCGAATTCTGATTTAGTGTTATCTGTTAATTTACGCACTTCAATATCTCCAATCCACACATCTTGGTCTGACTCTTTGTCAAACACGACAAGTTCTTCCGTAGATGTCACGGTCACAACTGGATTCAGTTCGTTATGAATTAACTGGATACTCACACAAGCTACTGTAAAAATAATCAATGAATAAATAAATTTATGCTTCTTGAATTGCCAAATCGAAAACATTCCGATTAGCACAAGAGCGATATATGTAAAACTTCCAAATGTATTAGTAAATAATTGTGTCATAACCGACACCTCCGTTTTGATTTGATACTCTTATTATAGCACATTTTGAAATTGAGTACAGACATGAAAGGGTGAAAATGATGGAAAAACAAGTTTTAATCAGATTTATTTTTGAAGAAACGACAATCGACGATGGTAACGCTAATGTGTTTCCCGGAGTTGAATTGGACACTGAAACGAACGAAGACATTTACGAAATCGTTCAGAACGGATTAAACAATCCACAAACATATAAAGAATTGTTACAAAAAGTAATTAAACACAATGTAGAACGCTTCGAAAAGCGTGTAGAACCAATCTTAGCAGAAGATTTAAACATTTACGACGTATCAATCGTAGACGTGCAAATTCTTGATAATTGCGGATTTGGAGTGACTTATAGAAGTAAAGTAGACGAGCACGAGACTAACGAACGCTTTGCGTTCTGGTCAGACGCTATCGAAGTTCAAATTCCATGTAAGTTCTTAGATGACCGCTTGACTGGTGATGACATTATCATGCATTTAACAGACGTCATGATTGAAGTAACATTCAAATAAAAAGAAGACTAGAGAAATTCTCTAGTCTTTTTCTTTTATTTTAAATCTAACAAGCTTGTGAAACTATTCACAGAGATTCCAAATGATGAGAAGTCGATAGAGTTCGCTTCTTTTTGGTTCACAATTGGAATTCCAGTAATCTTAGAAAATTCCACCAAGTCAAGCATGGAACTTGTTTTACGTAACACTAACGCAGACACTTGAGATTGACTTACTTCATCTGGTACACGACCACCAATCTTGAAGTTTGTTAAGATAAACAATCCATTCATGTAAGTACCGAATGCGAATCCACGGTCATTGTCAATGTGGTGTTTAGATGAAAAAATGACTTCTTTCGGTTCGATTGCTACATTTGAACTTCTCAAGTCTGGAATGTTCGTAGTACCAACAAATAATGTCACATCACAATCTCTGTTGCTATATGGATTAATTGAGTACGTATGAGCAACATCGTCGTTCACTAACACCATCTCAGCTGCCATACCAGCACTATTCGTACAAGTCATGTCACCACTGTACTGAATGTCATATCGATTTGAATGACTGTAGTATCCAATGTGGTCTCCGTCGAATGTATCCACGTGTAAGTCCATGTCAGTATTTTTCGTCCAATACATACCAATCTTACATGGTTTTGGAGCACGTATCACAGTGTAC
>ERZ1699240.403-NODE-403-length-11455-cov-3.530367_pt1 | contig 11455 bp, 8 predicted proteins | sample MGYA00581535_ERZ1699240 | MGnify/ENA primary metagenome ERZ1699240 (study PRJEB42319, sample SAMD00040327) | human oral metagenome | material: saliva | host: Homo sapiens | study: EMG produced TPA metagenomics assembly of PRJDB4115 data set (Metgenomic analysis of... | reverse complement strand
CGCAGGCCGGGATGCATGCTCGCACCGACGCGCTCGACCGTATGCCAGAGCGGGCTCAGGCCCTCGAGGGCGTAGTACTCGGCCTGAATGGGGATCAGAACCTCGTCGGCAGCCACCATGACATTCAGCGTCACGAGGCCGAGCGAGGGCGGGCAATCAATGAGGATAATGTCAATCTCATGATGCGCCGCCACGTACCGGCTGAGCGCAGCCTTCAGGCGACTCTCACGCCCGGGCACGTCAACCAGTTCAATCTCGGCACCCGATAGGTCGATTGTCGCCGGGCACACGAGGATGCCCTCGACATCGGGACACGGCTGGACAACATCCTCCAGCTCCGCTCCCCCGATCATCACGTCATACGTCGATGGTGTGCCCACGGGGTGCGCGACGCCAAGCGCGCTGGATGCGTTGCCCTGCGCGTCCGCGTCGATAACAAGCACCGACAGACCACCCATTGCAAGGCCAGCAGCCAGGTTGACGGCCGAGGTCGTCTTACCGACGCCGCCCTTCTGGTTGGCGATTGCAATGATGCGCGTGGACGCCGGCTTGCGATACTCAGCGTTTGCGAGCATACGCAAATCGGCGATGTTGCGTTCAATCTGAGAGGACAGAGGGGCGTTTTCTGCTGTCACGTGACACCTTCCTAGCTACTGCCTCTAGTCTACGGGCCACCGCCGACACTAACAGTATCGAAAGCCCGCGATGCATGAATACACACAGGAATCACGACACATTGCATCGAACACCAAAAAAATGTTCTGTAGGATCGATTCTCCTGGCCGCGTCGGTCGATCACACAAGCTTCAAAATGACGCAACGGCACCACAAAAACATGCAGAAGAAAGGCTCACTCACAATAAAGTGATGGCCGCCACATTGCAATGTGGCGGCCATCACTTTCAGCAAAACCTACTTGATACGGGTGCAGACCACCACGTACGTCGACTCTTCCTCCATGATCGAGGGAACCTCGTGTATCTCGGCACGCAGGTGGTGACGGCGTAGCTCAGCCGAGGCCTCGTCCACCTCAATTGGAGCGCGACGCCCCTTGAGCGCTACGAGCGAACCACCCGGCGCGATGAGCTTGGACGTCATGCGCACGAGCTTGCTCATATTCGCCACGGCACGGGCAGTGACCACGTCGGCCTTGCCCTTGCCTCGCAGCTCCTCGGCACGCGCCTGATGCACGGTCACGTTATCCAGGCCCAGGCCCTCGACGACCTCTTCAAGCCACTCCACGCGGCGTGCCATGGGCTCCGCGAGGTGAATGTGCAGGTCAGGCCGACACGCGGCGATCACAATGCCAGGCAAACCGGAGCCGGAGCCAACGTCCAGAACCTCGCGCCCCTCCTTGCGGGGCATGAAGTCGAGGACGGCGGCGGAGTTGACGATGTGACGCGACCAGATGCGTTCCATGTCGCGCGGACCGAGCAGGCCGCGCAGCTCGCCCTCCTCCTCGAGCATGCGCGCGTATTCCGCGACGTCGGAAAAAGCGGGGCCGAAGAAGTCACGGACTGCCTGCGTGGGTTCTTCTGGGACGAAGGGGTCGCCCACCTGGCGACCCCTTCCCGTCCCGTTCGGGTTCTCACTCACCGTCGGAAACCTCGGGCAGGATGACGACACGGCGGTGGGGTTCGACGCCCTCGGACTCGGAGGTCAGGCCCTCCTCGGCGACGACGTCATGGCAGACCTTGCGCTCGAAGGGGTTCATGGCGTCGAGCTTGACAGCCTCACCGGTGGAGCGCACGCGGGCGATGGCCTCGCGAGTGATGTCCCGCAGCTCTTCCTTTCGCTCGGCGCGGAAGCCGGCAATGTCGAGCATGAGGCGAGAGCGCTCGCCGGTCTCGGTCTGGACGGCCAGGCGGGTCAGTTCCTGGAGCGCGTCCAGGACCTCGCCATCCTCGCCGACGAGGCGCTCGAGAGCCTCGGGATCGTCGGCGACGATCTCGACGGATGCGCGACCGTTCTCGACGTCGATCTCGATGTCGCCGTCAAGGTCAGCGATGTCGAGCAGTTCTTCCAGGTAGTCGGCGGCGATTTCGCCTTCTTCTTCGAGGCGGGTGAGCTTGCCTGCATTGTCGTCACTCATGACGGGTCCTCCATGATGGGAAATGGGGTCTTGCTGAGATCCAGGGTACCCGCTCGGGTTCCGGGACCGTGAATTGTCGATCAGTGCTTCTTGCCGGAGTGGCGGCGGGCCTTGCGGCGCTCAACGCGGCGGCGCTCAATCTCCTCGGCGCTCAGGGAGCTGTTTGTGCTGTCCTTCGTGTCCTGGGCAGGGGTCGACTCGGACGAGGTCTTAGTGGCCTCGCGCTCGAGAGTGCGGCGTTCGCGGACCTGCTTCTGGAGCTCGGCACGCTGGGCGGAGGCTTCCTGCTTAGCAAGGCGCTTTTCGACGGCGAGGGTCAAGCCGTGCATCCACTGCTCGTCGGGCAGGGTCGTCCACTTCTGGGAGGCGAGGTTGCGGTAGACGGTGATGATTTCGCCGGTGGTCATGGAGGCCGGGAAGTCGGAGGCGACGTGCTGTTTCTTAGCCTTGGAGCGCACCGCGACGAGCGTGCGCTCGTTGAGTTCGTCGACGCGTGGGTCGGTGGACTCGGTGCCCAGGGCAGCACGCTCACGGTCATAGTTCTGGAAGAAGGGCTTAGCCCACTCCTGGTAAGCGGACTCACGCGAGGAGAGCAGGTCGGCGTAGGCCGGGGAGCCGGGAGTCGGCATGACCTTGACGGTCCAGAACGACTGGCCGAGGGCCCAGAAGGAGGCGGTCACCGTGTAGATGACGACGCCCATCTGGAAGAAGACACCGGAGAAGATGAACATCAGCGGCATCACGTACATCATGGAGCGCTGCGACTGAGCTATCGGGTTGTTACCCAGGTCGGGCATGTTGCGCTGGAAGGACAGGCGCATCGAGAAGAACTGCAGGGCCACCATGAGGATAATCGCGGTGACGAAGACGCCGACGATGAGCGGATCCCCCGTGGATTCGCGCAAGGTGCGCGACAGCGGAACACCGAAGACGGTCGAGTTCACAATCTCGGTGGACACGGACTCGGTGAGCGGGCCGAGGTGGTCAGCGGCCTCGCTTCGGTACGTGTAGGTGCCGGCGGAGATGGAGGAGACCGCGATGATGGCGCGGTACATGCCGAACAGGACGGGCATCTGCACGAGCATCGGCAGGCAGGAGGCGAAGGGCGAGACCTTGTGCTTGCGCTGGAGGGCCTGGGTCTCTTCCATCATCTTCTGACGGCTGACCTGGTCCTTCTTGCCCTTGTACTTCTCCTGGATCTTGCGCATCTCAGGCTGGATGGCCTGCATGGCTCGCGAGGAGCGGATCTGCTTGAGGAACAGCGGGATGATGGCAATACGCACCAGGATGGTGAGCAGCACGATGGACAGGACCCACGCCATGCCGGAGCCGGAGGACATTCCGACCAGCACGAGGAAATCGTGGATCCACACCCAGAGCCACGCGAGGGCCCACGCGAAGGGGTGGAGGATTGCGTCGAACATAGTTTTCGCTTTCGCCGTGGCGCCGAAGCGCCGCTGTTTCGTTGTTCCTTAGAGTCCCGAGGCCGTGTCCGGCTCGGTCAGGTCGTGCTCCGGGTCGAGTCCCATGGGGGCGGGACGTTCCCAGTTATCGTGTCCAGCCCAATCCTCGGGTGGGATCCAGGGGTCGGGCTTCCAGCGTCCACGCTCTGGTACGTGGTCCACTCCCCCGTGGCTCCAGGGGTTGCATCTCAGCAACCGCCAAGCCGCGAGGATGAGTCCCTTGATGGGTCCGTGGACGCGAATGGCCTGGAGAGCGTAGGTCGAGCAACTGGGTGCGTATCGACACCGGGGGCCGAGGGCCGGGGAGATGTAGCGCTGGTAGGCGACGATGGGTGCGGACACGAGAGCGCGAAGCGCCCGGCCCGCCATATTCATCGTGCGTCCCACTTGCGCCATGCTCGCGCCATCACGCGGTCGAGGTGTTCGCCGAGTTCCTTGGAGGGAACGCCGAGGGCCTTGTGTGAGGCCCGCACGACGACCCTGGATCCTTCGGGTAGGTCGGCGATTCGCTCGCGCATGAGGTGGCGCAGCTGCCGCTTGACGCGGTTGCGTCCGTTGGCGCGCTTGATTTCCCGCTTGGGTACGACGAAACCGACGAGGCGACTGTTGCGTTCCTCGTCGGCTCGGACGTGGACGACAACCAGCGGATCTCCTGCACGCGTTCCTTGTCGGATCGCGGCGGTGAAATCCGCTGGGTCAACCATGCGGTGCGCGCGCGGCAGCACCGGGGTGTCTCAGGCGGACAGCTTGGCGCGGCCCTTGCGACGGCGGGCAGCCAGAATGGCGCGGCCGGCGCGGGTCGACATGCGCAGACGGAAGCCGTGCGTCTTGGAGCGACGACGGTTGTTGGGCTGGAAGGTCCGCTTGGTGGTCACGGCAATTCTCCTCGGCGGGGAGTGGTTTCCCACTCGGTATCGGTTGGGCTATCGACACACGGGGGCGCGATAGCGGGGACGCACGCCCGAAATGGGCGCAAACAAAGATCAAGCCTAAGCGGATTGGGGCCACACGTCAACGCGGCAACGTTACCCACCGCGTCACACACAGTATCCACAGCTGTGTAAATCACTGTGGATCTCATCCATCCACAGAGGGTGCATGAAGGAAGTTATCCACAGGCTGTTCGTATTTTTGCTTTCCGCACGCTGCTGCGGACCCAAAGTTGTAACTACAGAGCTGTGATTCTGTGATAGTTCTCCACAGCTCCATCCCCAGTCTGTGCATAACATGTGTGCGGACTACACTGCGACAATGTACGAGCGTCACGCACATCACCAAGAAGTCGTGACCGAACTCACCCGTATTTGTGACCGGAGGTTGCCGTGGAGTCGGATTCCCTCACACGCGCATGGGCTGCGGCCCTGGACGCAGTCCCCACCGACGAGCTGGGGCCCGTCGCCACGTCGATGCTGCGCTCCGCCCGCCCCCTCGGCGACATCGAAGGCACGATCCTCCTCGCCGTCCCCAACGATTTCACCAAGCAGTGGATTGAAGACAAGGCGCAGTCAAAGCTGACGACCGCCCTGTCCGTGCACCTGGGCCGCACCGTGCGCATCGCCATCACCGTCGATCCCACGCTCGAGGTCATCACGGACGAAGAGGACGAGGAGGAGCCGACCCCCTCCGCACCGGCCGTACCCGGGGCGGCCCCGGCCTCGTCGATCGTTGAGGACGAGGAGCACCACTCCCCCGCCCTCGTCACCGCGCCCACCGACTCCGGCCCGACCCACCTCAACCCGAAGTTCACCTTCGACACCTTCGTCATCGGCCCGTCGAACCGTTTCGCGCACGCCGCCGCGCTGGCCGCCTCGGAAACCCCGGGCACCGCCTTCAATCCCCTCTTTATCTACGGTGATTCCGGTCTGGGCAAGACGCACCTGCTCCAGGCCATCGGCCACAACGCGCTGTCGATGATGCCCCACCTGAAGGTCCGCTACGTCAACTCCGAAGAGTTCACAAACGAGTTCATCAACGCGATTCGCCTCAATAAGACGGATAACTCCCAGGTCGAGGCCTTCCACCGCCGCTACCGCGAACTCGACATCCTCCTTATCGACGACATCCAGTTCATCGGCAACAAGGAGCAGACGGTCGAAGGCTTCTTCCATACATTTAATGCGCTGCACAGCGCGAACAAGCAAATTGTCCTGACCTCCGACCTGCCTCCCGCGCAGCTCAAGGGTTTCGAGGACCGCATGCGCTCGCGTTTCTCCTCGGGCTTGCTCGTCGACGTTCAGCCGCCGGACCTGGAGACCCGCATCGCGATCTTGCACAAGAAAGCGGATGCTGAAGGCTTCGAGGTGACTCCTGAAGTCTTCGAATACGTGGCCTCGCGCATCTCCTCCAACATTCGTGAGCTGGAGGGCGCGCTCGTGCGCATCGGCGCGTGGGCGTCGCTGTACCAGGAGCGCATTGACTTGAACCTCGCGCAGATGATGCTCAAGGACTTCGTGTCCAACCCGGACGACAACGAGATCACCGTCAGCCTCATCATGAGCCAGTGCGCCGTCTACTTCGGCGTCACCATTGAACAAATGGGTTCCTCGGAGCGCAGCCACAACGTCGTCGAAGCCCGCCAGATCGCCATGTATCTGTGCCGCGAGCTCACCGACCTGTCCCTGCCCAAGATCGGACAGGCTTTCGGACGCGACCACACGACGGTTATGCACGCGAACAAGAAGATCTCGAAGCTTATGAAGGAAAAGCGCGAGACCTTCAATCACGTGTCGGAGCTTACAAACCGCATCAAGCAGAAGGCCAGGGAGTCGTGAAAACGGCGCGGGCGCTGACGAAAGTTGGCGCCCGCGCCCCATTCACAGGAGTTGTGCACATCTGGTGCATGAGCGAGCTCAAGCTGTGTAGAAAGAGGGCATGCCTGTGGATCTCAAAACGTTGTCATTTGCTTCGTGCACAGGACGACGTGACGAATCCACAGCCTCGTCCCATAATGACATCACAGAAATTTGACTGAAATTCCGCCGCATAAGGGAGTTATCCACAGAACTCACAGCCCTTATGATGGAAGGACAGTCACATGACAAAAATTTTTTCACAGGCCTCCGCACAACAACGTCGCCGCCGACGCTACGTGATGGCACACGCGAGGCAAATTTCCTGCCCCACGTGGGCACACTTGTGGGTAAAGTAGTGTCCGATCCGTTTTGTGTTTTGGAGGCAGCTATGAAGTTCACCGTCGCCCGCGATGTTCTGGCCGAAGCCGTGTCGTGGACCGCCCGCGCGCTCCCCGTGCGTCCGGCCTCGCCGATCCTGGCCGGCGTGCGCATCAAGGCTGAAGGCGACGAGCTGACCCTGTCCTCCTTCGACTACGAGGTCTCCGCGAACTCGCACATCCCCGCAACCGTCGACGAGGCCGGCGAGGTCCTGGTCTCCGGTCGTCTGCTCGCCGACATCTCCAAGTCGCTGCCCTCCAAGCCCGTCTCCGTCGAGCTCGACGGCCAGAAGGTAAACCTGGTCTGCGGCTCCTCGCACTTCACACTTGCGGTTATGCCCCTCGACGAGTACCCGCTGCTGCCTGCGCAGCCCACGGGCATCGGTGCGATCGATTCCTCGACGCTGTCGCAGGCCGTCTCCCAGGTGTCGATCGCCGCGTCGCGCGACGACACGCTGCCCCTGCTGACGGGCGTGCGCATCGAGATCAACGGCCCGGCGATCACGCTGCTGGCCACCGACCGCTACCGTCTCGCCATGCGCGAGCTGGATTGGGAGCCCACCAACACCTCCATCGAAGAGGTCGCCCTGGTCAAGGCCCGCATCCTCCAGGACGTCGCCAAGTCGATGACCTCGGGCGCCAAGGTCGAGGTCGGCCTGTCCGGCGAATCCCAGCCCGGTGCCTCGTCCCTCATCGGATTCACCGCCCAGGGCCGCCGCACCACCTCCACGCTCATGGACGGCGACTACCCCGCTGTGCGCCGCCTTTTCCCCGAATCCACGCCGATCCAGGCCGTCGTCGACCGTCACGCGCTGCTCGAGGCCGTCAAGCGTATGTCGCTGGTCGCCGAGCGCAAGACCTCCGTGCGCCTGGCCTTCACCGACGGCCAGCTGGTTCTCGAAGCCGGTCAGGGCGACAACGCTCAGGCTTCCGAAGCCATCGAGGCAACCCTGCACGGCGACGATATTTCGACCGCGTTCAACCCGCAGTTCCTCATCGATGGCCTGCAGGTCCTGGACACCGACTACGTGCGCTTCGGCTTCACGCACCCCACGAAGCCGGCCGTCATCACGGGCCAGAAGAAGGCCGACGAGGGCGAGGTCACGCAGTTCCGCTACCTGCTGATGCCCATCCGCTTCGGCATCTGACGTGCGCGTCTCCCACCTGGCCCTCGACGACTTCCGCTCCTGGAAGCACGGGGTCGTCGAGCTGCCCGAGGGCCCCACGGTCCTCGTGGGCGCGAACGGCCAGGGAAAGACAAACCTCGTCGAGGCGCTTGCCTACCTGTCCACGTTTTCGTCGCACAGGGTCGGCGCGGAGGGTGCCCTCGTGCGCATCCCCATCGACGAGGCCGAGGCCGCCCCGGGTGGTGCCGTCATCCGCGCGCGTGTTGTGGCCTCGGGCCGCGAGCAGGTCATCGAGCTCGAAATCGTTCGCGGCAAGGCCAATCGCGCGCGCATCAACCGCGCGCAGGTCAAGCCCCGCGAGATTCTGGGCATCGTGCGCACGGTCGTGTTCGCACCCGAGGACCTCTCGCTCGTGCGCGGCGACCCGTCTGTGCGCCGATCTTTCTTGGACGACCTGGCCACGCAGCTCTCCCCCATACACGCCTCCGTGCGCTCCGACTTCGACCGGGTCGCACGCCAGCGCGCGGCGCTCATGAAGGCCGCCCAGGCCTCGCTCCGCCGCGGCCAGTCCCCCGACCTGTCGACCCTCGAGATCTGGGACCAGCAGTTTGCCGCCCTGTCTGCGCGCATCACCGCCACGCGCGCATCCATCGCATCGCGCCTGGAAGAGCCGGCCGCGCGCTCCTACGACGACGTCGCCGACTCCCCGCGCCACCTGCGCCTCGCCTTCGATGCCTCGGTCGACCGCGTCATCGGCACCGACCCCGACAACCCGGCCAGCGCTGATCTCACCGACGTGGAGGCCCAAACCGAGCGCATGCTCGCGGCCCTCGCGTCGGTACGCGAGAAGGAAACCGAGCGAGGCGTCAATCTCGTCGGCGCACACCGCGACGACCTGACCCTCAGCCTCGGCGCGATGCCCGTCAAGGGCTACGCCTCGCACGGCGAATCATGGTCGGTTGCCCTCGCGCTGCGCCTCGGCGCATTCGAACTGCTCAGCGACGACGGCGACACACCGATCCTCATCCTCGACGACGTGTTCGCTGAGCTCGACTCCTCGCGCCGCGAGGGCCTGGCCGCCCTCGCTTCGAAGGCCGAGCAGATCATCGTCACCTGCGCGGTCGCCGGCGACCTGCCCGCCTCGCTCGACCACCACGCCCTGCGCGTGCGCCTCGACCCCGAGCGCGGCACTGTCATCGACGAGGCCGACGATGAGTGAGCGCGAGGACGTGGCCGCCGACGAGCTGAGCGGATCTGAGGCCCCCGGCGACGAAGTCGACGCCGACGAGTTCGTCGTCCGCGCCCTCGAACGAGCCCAGAGCGTCGCCCGCACGCACGGCTACACGAGGTCCACCCTGCCCTCGTGGGGCCTCGACGAAACACGTCCCCGACGCAGCCTCGACGGATCCAGCGAATACGCCGCCATCGAAACCGACGGATTCGGCCGCCTCGCCGACGAGGAGAACGTCTCCGCGCGCGCCGCAGCCCGAGCCGCCGCCTACCGCCACGCCAACGGGATCGAAGCCCCGGCCTCGTCGACGGAGGAAGACCCCGAGGGCGATCTCGCGGCCCTGCGCCAGGCCCTGGAGGGAACCGGCGCCTCGTGGAGCCGCGCCCCCGGCATGGCAGCCATGCGCCCGCGCTACCGGAGGGCTAATTCCCTGGGCGTGATCCTGGCCCGCACGATCAAAACCCGAGAATGGGACACCCCCACCAAGATGGGGTCGATCATGGCGAAATGGCGCGACATCGTGGGCCCCCAGGTCGCCGAACACGCCCGCATAGAGACCTTCGAGGGGCACCGCCTGGTCGTGCGCACCGACTCCACAGCCTGGGCCAAACAGCTCCAGCTTCTCCTGCCCACCATCGAGCGGCGAATCGCCGAGGAAGTCGGGTCCGGCGTCGTCGAGCAGGTCATCATCCGAGGACCCGTCGCCCCCTCGTGGAAGAAAGGCCCCTACGTCGTGCGTGGCCGAGGCCCTCGCGCGGACTACGGGTAGGTCAACACTCGAGAAAATAGGTGAGGGACTCCCCCACGTGGTCGGATTTTGTTAGTCTTCAGATTGAATCCCGCACACCAGTGCGAATTTGACGAGGAGTAACGATGAGCAATCCGTACGCGCAGCAGGGCGGTAACGGTTGGGGAAACAACCCTCAGGGGCAGCAGGGCTACGGCCAAGGTCCCTACGGGGCGCAGCCTCAGCAGCAGGGGTACGGGGCGGGCCAGTATGGTGCCCAGCCCCAGCAGCAGAGCTACGGGCAGGACGCGTCCAACCCGTACGGCGCTTCGAACACGCAGAATCCTTACGGCGGGCAGAGCTCATCGGATCCCTACGGCGCTTCGAACACGCCAAATCCCTACGGCAGCCAGGGTGGCAACGCCTACGGCGCGCAGAACCAGGGCGGCTACCCGCAGGGTTACGGACAGCCCGGAATGTCTCCGATGGGCACTCCCCCGCAGGGCGAGAAGTCCAAGGCTCCCCTTCTGATTGGCATCGTTGCGGGCATCGTCGTCCTCCTGATGATCGGCGGCCTCGTCGTGTGGGGCATGCTCGGCTCCAGCTCGAGGAGCGCGTCGGGTCCGTCCTCGGACCGTACCTCGTCCTCGTCGGGCGGCTCAGATTCCGGTTCTGGTTCCGGTACGTCGAGTGGCTCCGGAACGTCTAACGGCGACCAGGGCAGCGGCTCTGGCTCCGGTTCGTCCAACGGAAACAAGGGTTCTGGTTCCGGGTCATCGAAGGGAAACAGCGGATCGAAAGACCGCTATGTCGCCGATCTTGCTGGCGGAACTGTCCACGTTGAGAGCACCAAGATTGAGTTGGGTCCGAGCGACGACGACAACGATCCGACCGTGGTCGCAACGTACACGATCACCAACAACAACAAGAACGAGGATGTGAGCCCCCTCGCCGCCCTGCCGCTGATGTATCAAAATGATGAGCATTTGGATGCCGCGACATTCCTCAAGAAAGATCTTCCAGGCTATTCACCTATGGATCTGTTAAGGAAGATGAACGTGGGTGAGACCAGGACGGTCGTGATCGCTTACAAGCTCAAGAGCACCACGGAGACCGTCACCATCCTAGGTCTTGACTTGTTCGACAACAGCAATGAAATTGAGCCCATCTTCTGGGATCCGAAGTGATCTGACGCCGTGCGCGGCCTGCATGGACAGGCGATCGTCGCGCTTCGGACGCGACCGCAGCGCACGCGGTCGAGCCGCCTGAACGCGCGCAACGGGGCCGCCCTCCCAGCCGGGAGGGCGGCCCCGTGTGTCCCAGCTGCAGCCACAATCGGCATGTGACTCATCACAGTCGAGTTTTCGTTGCAATCACACAGTTTGTAAAGTAACCCTCCGAGCCTGTCAATCCCGGGTACAAGCGTCACTTTTGGTAGAATCTACAAGGTTAAACATCTATTTTCGCGCAATGCGAGGGGAGCCACGTGGCTGACAACGAGAAGACCGCCGAAGGCGAACAGTCCTACGGCGCATCGGACATCACCGTCCTCGAGGGCCTGGAAGCCGTCCGCAAGCGCCCGGGCATGTACATCGGATCCACCGGCGAACGCGGCCTGCACCACCTGGTGTACGAGGTCGTCGACA
>ERZ1699240.381-NODE-381-length-11852-cov-2.748230_pt1 | contig 11852 bp, 6 predicted proteins | sample MGYA00581535_ERZ1699240 | MGnify/ENA primary metagenome ERZ1699240 (study PRJEB42319, sample SAMD00040327) | human oral metagenome | material: saliva | host: Homo sapiens | study: EMG produced TPA metagenomics assembly of PRJDB4115 data set (Metgenomic analysis of... | reverse complement strand
CCGTCCCCGACGATCAGGGCGCTGAGACGCGCGGCGAACTCATTGTCAACGTCCAGGAGGCCGGCAACCTGCCGCCCGTCGCGAACGGCGACCTGTTCCTGGCACACCCGGGCGAGACCCTCACTCTGGATCCACTCAAGAACGACACTGATCCCAACGGCGACCCGCTGATGCTGGCCGCTGTGTCCGGGGCGCCCTCGGGTGCGTCGATCACGCCGGATTTGGAACGCGGGACCATTGACTTCGTGGCGTCGTCCCCGGGTTCCTACTCCTTCGCCTACACGGTCTCCGACGGCGTCGCGACGACGCTGGGTATGGTGCGCGTCGTGGTCGTTGAGACCGTTGCGCTGCCCCCGGTTGCCGAGAACGATACGGCGGTCCTGCCGCAGGGCGGATCCGTGCTGGTTGCGCCGCTGGCTAACGACTACGACCCGACGGGTGGAGTCCTGTCGATCACGTCGATTGATTCCTCGTCCGTGCCCGGCCTGGAGGTGGCCCTCATCGACCGCCACCTGCTGCGCGTGACTGCGCCGACAGGTCTCGAAGGGACGGTGTCCTTCTCTTACACGGTGTCCAACGGGCAGGGCAGCGCCAGCGCCAGCGTGACCGTCATTCCTGGTGCTTCTGACCGCACCGACTTGCCGCCGGTCCTCAAGCCGGATCGTGGCAAGGTGCGCGTCGGCGATGTTGGCACGGTCTCCGTTCTGACGAATGATCGCTCGCCGGCCGGCCTGAACCTGCAGGTCGAGTCGACACTCGAGTATGACCGAGCCTCCGCCCTGGGGACGCCCTTCGTGACGGGTAACCAGGTGCGTCTCGAGGCGGGGGACACCCCGGGCACGATGGATGTCACCTACTCTGTCATCGATTCCGCCGGTAACCGCGCCTCCAGCACGGTCACCTTCGAGATCCTGGCAGCCTCCGACCACAATGAGGCACCGCGTCCCCGCGACATCACCGCGTGGGCCACGGCCGGTCAGACCACCCGCATCCCGGTCTCGCTTGACGGCATTGACCCGGACGGCGACTCGGTGACCCTGCGCGGCGTGGATTCCTCGCCGCAGAAGGGTTCGGCGACCGCGAAGGCCACGTGGATTGAGTACACGCCCAACGCCTCGGAGTCCGGCACTGACTCCTTCACCTACACGGTCGAGGATCGCCAGGGCGCGCGTGCCTCGGCTCGCGTCCGTGTCGCTGTCACGCCTGTTCCCTCGCTGAACCAGAACCCGGTGGCGGTGCCCGATACCGTCCTGACGCGCCCTGATCGCATGGTGACCATCAACGTCCTGTCGAACGACTTGGACCCTGACGGTGACCCGCTCACCCTCGAGAAGGACAGCCTCGAGACGGCCACGCCCGAACTCGACCCGCAGGTCCGATCCGGCACGACCATCCAGGTGCACACGCCCTCCAAGGTTGGCACCTACCTCGCGTCCTACACGGTCAGCGACGGTCGCGGCGGCTCCGCGCGCGGCACCCTGACGGTCTACGTCCAAGATGACGCGCCCCTCAAGGCACCCGTTGCCCGCGACGACTTCGTGGACTATGACGCGCTGCCCACGGACGGCTCCGCCGTGTCCGTCAACGTCCTCGAGAACGACGAAGACCCCGACGGCAGTATCGACGAGGTCACCCTGACCACCGCCGATGCCGGCGTGACCGTCTCCGGCTCGAATCTGCTGATTACGACCTCGGAATCCACGCGCCTGGTCGTCTACACGATCACCGACCGCGATGGGCTGACCAACTCGGCTGTTGTCCGGGTCCCCGGTAGCGACTCGACCGCGCCGTTCCTCAGCTCGGTGAATCTGCCGATCGAGATGGACGCGGGCACCTCGCGCACGATCAACCTGTCGGACTACGTCATTACTCGCTCGGGACGCAGCCCGCGCCTCGTCTAGGGGTCGAGTCCTGTGGCCCAGGACGGCCTCGACTCGGTCGTCGCTGATTCCAACACGCAGCTGACCCTGAACGCGAACGCCGCGTTTAGCGGCAACTCCGCGTTCCTCATCCAGGTCGCGGACGGCGATTCCTCCGACGCGGGGACGCTCACCGCCTCCCTGTCGTTGCCCGTGCGCATCAAGGCCACGGTCAACCAGCCGCCGACCTTCACCCCGACCGCTATTCGCGTCGAGGCCGGGGGCGAGGCCGTGGTGCAGAACCTGGCGCTGGCCGTGCGCGACCCCGAGGGTGTGGATACCTCCACGTTCACCTACACCATGGACTCTGCGCCGAACTCGATTCAGGCCTCGCTGTCGGGCGCGACCCTGTCGGTCACGGCCGCCGAGGGAACCGCGCAGGGGCCGGTCGGCTCGATCGCCGTGAGCGTCACGGACGAGGACGGCCACACGGTGTCGGCCCAGATCCCCGTCGAGGTCGTCGCGTCGATCAAGCCCCTGATCCAGCTGCCCGTCTACACGCTGACCACTAAGGTGAAACAGACCGTGAGCGTGGACGTGGCGTCGGCTGCGACGAACCCCTTCCCGGACGCGCCGATCACCCTCGAAGGGGTCCTCGTGTCCTCGGGTGAGGCGACTGTCACCTCATCGGGTACGACCGTGTCCATCACGCCCAGCTCCTCCGGCGTGATCACGGTCGGCTTCAAGGTCAACGACAAGCTGGCCGACCCCTCGCGTGCCGTCCAGGGCACGATCACCGTCACGGTCACGGGTAAGCCGAATCCTCCCACAAATCTGCGCGCCGAAAACACCGGTAAGGGCGGTGCGCGCGTGACCTTCCAGCCTTCCGAGTCTGGCGGGTCGTCGATCACCGGCTACAGGCTCTTCGACGACACTGGCAAGCAGGTCGCCACCTGTGACAAGGAGGTGTGCGAGGTCGGCGACCTGATCACAGGTAGGACCTACTCCTTCACTGCGATTGCGGTCAGCGAGGAGGGCGAGTCCGAGCGCTCGGCACCCTCGAACCCCATCACCATCTCCAACGTCCCGAGTGCTCCCGGCGTGCCTCACCTTGAGGCCGGCGACGGAAGCATCACAGCGACGTGGGCTGCGGCCAAGGCGAACGGCTCCCCGGTCACCGGCTACACGGTGATCGCTTCCGTCGCCGGTGGATCGGATGTGCCGTGCCCGGCTGGTGGCAACACCACGTGTACGCTCACGGGCCTGACGAACGGCCTCACCTACACGGTGGTGGTCGTGGCGCACAGTGCCGTTGGAGACTCCGAGCCATCTGCGGGTGCTGTGGTTACCCTGCAGGTTACTCCGCAGCCTGAAAAGACGATTCCCCTGGCCCCGGACGCGCCGCAGTTGGGTCCCACCTCCGACAATGCCGCGGGTACGATCCGCATCAATAATGCGCGTCTGAAGGAGGGGAACGGCTACACGGTCAACGACCTGGAGCTCTTCTACGCGGACAGCCTGCCAGGGTGCATGGCGCCCGGTAACCCCGTCCGCTTCAATAACGGCGACCGTGCCGACTTCGATCTCGGTCCGCTTCCTTCGGGTTCCATGATGACCTACTACTTCTGCCAGCGTGGTAAGCGAGGGCCGAATGATTACGTGTGGAGTCCGGCGACACTAGTCAGCGGCATAGTTGGCAACGGCGGCGGTGGTAACGGCGGCGGTGGTAACGGCGGCGACGAGGAAAAGCCTCAGCCGCCGGACAACTCGCCGATCCAGCCTTTTACAGTCTCCGCCAATCCACATACCAACAGCGCAACAATCGTGTGGACCCCTCCTGAAGGTACCTCCGTCAAGGAGACCAACGTGTGGATCGAGGGTGTAGCGGGCACGAAGCAGACATTCAGTGGTCCGATCACATCGTGGAATGCGTCGCCTCTTGAGCCGGTCCACCAGTACACGGCTGTCGTCGAGCTGGTCAGTACCGGCGGGGCGGACCGAAAGGTGACGGTCACGTTTACGACGGGTGAATCGGTTGACAAGATCGATGCATCCTTCACCGGGATGACCGCCTGCCCGAACGGCCAAGAGTGTGGCTCGATGACCCTGACGGCCTCGCGTGCCTCGCAGTTCCAGTCGGGCAAGACGCTCGTCTGCACGGTGGCGACTGGACGACCGAGCCAAAATACGGAGTTCCGCTTCTCACAGGGGACGCCGAGTATACCGGGTATCCTTACGGAGTCGATCACCGAGCGAGAACTGAATGCGCGGCAGGTCGTGAAGAACTGCCGAGGCGAATAAAACACAAGACTTTCACCCACTACAAGCAACGAGAGAGACAGTAGGACAACTCATGACCCTTTCCATCGAAGATGCAACCAGGTTCGCCCAGGTCTTCAAGGGCCTCGTCGATGGCGTGTCCGTCGCGGTCCTGGACAAGCATCAGGCGGTGCGCCTCGCGCTGACGACGATGTTCGCGGGTGGACACCTCCTGCTCGAGGACGCTCCCGGAACCGGTAAGACGGCCCTGGCGCGCGCGATCAGTGCGACCATTGACGGCACGCACTCGCGTATCCAGTTCACCCCCGACCTGCTGCCCTCCGACATCACCGGCGTGAACATGTTCAACCAGAAGACGGGCGAGTGGGTCTTCCACGCCGGCCCCGTCTTCGCGGAGATCGTCCTGGCCGACGAGATCAACCGCGCCTCGCCCAAGACGCAGTCCGCCCTCCTCGAGGTCATGGAAGAGGCCCAGGTGACGGTCGACGGCGTGCGCCGCCCCGCCCCCCAGCCCTTCATGGTCATCGCGACCCAGAACCCCGTCGAGCAGGCCGGCACCTACCCGCTGCCCGAGGCCCAGCTGGACCGATTCCTCATGAAGACCTCGATCGGCTACCCCTCGCGTAGCGCCATGATCGATGTCCTCGACGGCTCCGCCTCCCCGGACCGTTCGAAGAACCTGCGCCCCATCGTCAGCGGTCAGGACATCGTGGCCTGGGCCTCCCTGGCCTCGGCGAACCACACGGACCGCGCTGTCCTCGACTACGTGGCCGCGCTGGCGGAAGCCACCCGTGAGGACGAGTCCTCGCTGCTGGGTGTGTCCACCCGTGGCGCCATCGGTATGGTGCGCTGCGCCCGCGTGTGGGCGGCCGCGCAGGGACGTAACTTCGTCCTGCCCGACGACATCAAGGCCCTCGCGGTGCCCGTGTGGGCCCACCGCGTTATCGTCGACCCCGACGCCGCGTTCTCCGGCGCGACCGCCGAGGGCGTCATCCAGCGTGCCCTGACCTCCGTGCCCGCTCCCGCGGTCGGCGCGTAAGGATCCATCCGGACACAACGATGACAGGGACGCGTACGGACACCCCCATGATGGTCTCGCCCCGCAGGGCGAAGGCCGGTCCTTCGCATCCCCTGAAAGCCCTCGCCTCGGCGGTTACGCCGATCGGCTGGGCGGTCATTATCTTCATCATTGCGGGCCTGGCAATCGCGGTCACGCTCGAATGGGTCGAGGCCCTCGCCTGCGCGCTCGCGGGTGCCGTCGCGCTGTTGATCGCTGCTCTGCGCGTCGCCTGGCGTCCCCCGCACCTCGTGTCGATCCGCGTGCCGAACGAGCGCATCGTCGCAGGCCAAACGGCCGTCGGCGAGATCTCGGTGCGCAACGAGCGCTCACGCTCAGTGCGTTCGGGCATCATCGAGCTGCCGATCGGCTCGGGGACCGGTGAATTCGTCGTGCCGCCGCTGGGTGCGCACGAGACCTGGGACGAGATGTTCCTGATCTCCTCGCGTCACCGAGGCCTCATCAACATCGGGCCCGCGCGAGCCGTGCGCTCGGACGCGCTGGGTCTGCTGCGTCGCGTGCGTATGTGGGACGAGCCCGTCGTCCTGCACGTGCATCCGCGCACCGTGCGCGTTCCCTTCGACGCGACAGGCTTCCAGCTGGACGTCGAGGGCGTGTCCACCGGCAAGCTGTCCAGCTCCGACGTGTCCTTCCACGCCCTGCGCGACTACGAGCCGGGCGATGATCGACGCGCCGTGCACTGGCAGTCCACCGCGCGCCTCGGCAAGCTCATCGTGCGCCAGTACGAGGAGACGCACCGCTCCCACCACGTCATCGTCCTGGACACGTCCCGCGACGCCTGGGATCACGATTCCTTCGAGACCGCGGTATCGGTCGCGGGATCGCTGGGCCTGGCGAACCTGCGCGAGTCGCGTCCCGTGTCGCTGACGACGACGGAGTCCTGGCTCCCGTCCGGTCACGCGATGCGGATGCTCGACGCGCTGTCCGAGGTCTCGTCGCGCTCGTTTGGGGATCTTCCCCTGCGCGTTCGCGAGGCCGTGGCGCAGCGCCCCGGCGTCTCCGCGCTCACGCTCATCGTCGGCCCGCAGGTGAGTGACAGCGAGGCGGCGCACCTGGCCCGCCTGGCACCCATTGACGTGCCCGTGTCTATCATCCGTATCGGTGCCGAGGGCAAGCGAGCTCGCCGCGACCTGGGCCGAGGTATCCTGCTTGACTGTTCCACGCTGGACGACCTGCCGCGCATCATTGTTGCCGGGGGGCTGGCATGAGCGACACCGTCAACACCAAGCCGCGCGCCCAGCGCATTGATCCCCAGGCTCAGCCCGAGGAGGCCTCGACGCAGGTACGCGAGGTCAGTGAGAGCACGGACGCGACCGAGATTCGCGAGGCCGGCCCGAGCACACGGCCGTCACCCGCCTCCGAGGGCCCTAAGTCCAAGACGACGCGCAACCGTCTGCTGACGATTACGCAGCGCTTTTCGACCTACCGTACCCGGCTGCCGATCTGGTCCCTCCTGGTTCTCGCGCTGCTCTTCGCAGGCCCCGTCTGGGCTTTCGAGCCCGTGTTCGGCGGGGGAGTGGGCGCCATCGCCGCCGGTGCAGGCGTCGCCTGCGGCCTGGCCCTGGCCGCCGCCGCGACGCGCTGGCGCTGGGACACGGTGACGAGTGCGCTCGGCGTTCTTGCCACCTACTTCCTGCTGGGAAGCGCCGCAGCGCTGCGCTCAGAGGCGCTCTTCGGCGTCCTGCCCACGGGCAAGACGCTGCAGGTCATGGTCTTGGGTTCCTTCCGCGCCTGGAAGGACCTCCTCACGCTGACGGCGCCCGTGTCGGTCTACTCCGGCCCCGCCCTCGTGCCGTGGATGAGCGGCCTGCTCCTCGCTTTCCTCGCCGGTGTCGTCACCGCGCGATTTGGCCGTGCGGTCCTGGGCTCCATCCCCCTCGTCCTCATGGGCGTCATCGCGGTCTTCTTCGGCCTTGCGAAAAACCCGCTGCCCCTGTGGGTGGTCCTGATCTGGTGGGCACTCCTGGCCGCCTGGTGGGCGGGTGCCGCGCAGTATCAGCGCATCACCCTGGGCCAGGATGTCCTCGTGGGCCGATCGAGCGCCCCCGGCACGGACAACACCGTCGGACGCGAGTCTCGCTCGACCGTCTACGTGTGGACCCGCCTCGTGGGCGCGCTTGCGGTGCTCGCGGTCTCCGTGGGCGTCGCTCTGCCCGCCGCCTCCTACTTGGGCAAGTCCGGCACGCGCGTCGTGGGACGCGACCTGGTCCAGCCGCCGCTCGACATCCAGGCCTACCCCTCTCCGATGTCCTCGTTCCGCCATTACACGACGGACCTGAAGGACGAGACTCTCATGACCATCTCCGACTTGCCGGAGAATCAGCGCGTGCGTATCGCCGCGATGGACGTGTACGACGGCACGACCTTCGGCATGTCGAACAAGCGCGACGATACGCACACGGGGTACATCCCGGTCGAAACGACGATCCCCGGCCGTGTCGAGGGGCAGTCCGTCGTTACGGTGGAGACCAGAGGGATGTCCGGGCCGTGGGTGCCCGTGCTGGGTGAGCCCTCGCAGATTACCTTCACGGGCAGCGCCGCCACCGCCCAGAAGGATGGCCTGTTTGTCGACACGTGGGCGAACGCCGCGCTGACGACCGGCCCCGCTGGGACGATGAGCTACAACGTGACGACCACCTTCACGGCCCCCGTGCGCGACGAGGACCTGGCTTCCCTCGCGGTCATGCCTTTCAGCATGTCCGATACCAACGTGCCCGATGCTGTAGCCACGAAGGCCGCGGAGATCACGCAGAACGCGTCGACCGTGTTGGCGGCCGCGCGCGCGATCGAGCACTACCTGTCGACGAACGGCTTCTACCTCAACGAGAACACGCAGTTCTCCCGCCCGGGCGTGCGGGCCGACCGTCTTGAGCGCATGCTCTCCGAGGACGGCGACCTCATCGGTGACGACCAGCAGTATTCTGCGCTGATGGCGCTCATGCTGCATCAGCTGGGTATCAACGCCCGCGTGGTCATGGGCGCCTACCCGGAGGGTGGCTCCCAGGGCGGTGCCGCGAGCCTGCGCGGTTCCGATATTCGCGCGTGGGTCGAGGTCGAGTTCGCGGGTGGCAACTGGGCGGTCTTCGACCCGACGCCGCCGCGCGACCACACGCCGCAGACGCAGGTCCCCAAGCCTCGTAGCGTGCCGCGTCCGCAGGTGCTGCAGCCGCCGGAGCCCCCGGAGGCTCCCGCCGAGCTGCCGCCGACGACGCGCGACCAGAACGCTGATCCGATGGCGCCCCCGGAGGAGCCTTTCCCGTGGGGAGTCGTTGCCGGTATTTCGGGTGGCATCCTGCTCCTGCTGCTGCCGCCGCTGATGGTCCTGCTCTTCAAGGCGGGTCGCCGGAGGCGTCGTCGCCGCGCTGCCGCCGCGGATGCGCTTGTCGGCTCCTGGGACGAGGTCGTGGATCTCGCCGCGGACTCCGGCCTGCGTATTGATGTGGGACGCACGCGTCAGGAGACCGCCTGGTCGCTGGCATCACAGTGGGATCTCGGTGAAGACCCGGGCGACCCCTTCACGCTGGTGACGGGCGAGGTTCGCCATGGTGATGACGGATCGACGGATTCCGTCGAGGTGGACGAGCCCGAGTCCGGTCAGGGGCGCTACGTGATCGACGGCTGGAGCCGCTTCGGTGACGACGTGCCCGCCCCGGTCGTGATCGCCCGCTACGCGGACGTCGCAAACTTCGCGTCTAACGGCGCCTCCCGCGACCGTGCGCGTGATGCATGGGAGCAGGTGGGTGCCCTGCGCTCCCAGGTGGGCAAGCGTGCCGGATTCTTTGCGCGCGTTCGTCGCGCGCTGTCCCTGCGCAGCCTGCGCATGCGCCGCAAGCTGCGCCTGAGTGCGTCAATCGCGCGCACGATGAACGAGGAGGAGAATCAGTGACCCCTCCGGTTGCGGGCATGAAGGGCCCTGATATTCCCGGCTTCCAGTGGGTGCGCCCGTTGGGACAGGGTGGCTTCGCTGACGTCTTCCTGTACCGTCAGGAGCTGCCCAGTCGTCAGGTGGCCATCAAGGTCGTGCGCACGCAGGGCGACGAGCGCGGCACGAAGGAACTGCACCGCGAAGCTGATGCGATGACCCTGCTGGCAGGCCACCCCTCGGTCGTTGAGTTGCACGGAGTGGGGACGACGGCGGACGGTCGCGCCTACCTGATCATGGAGTATTGTCCGGTGGCGGATCTGCTCACGCAGGTGCGTGCGCGCCCGATGTCACTCGAGAAGGCCCTCGATACCATGATCAAGATCAGTGGCGGCGTGGAGATGTTCCATCGCCAGGGCTACGTGCACCGCGACATTAAGCCGTCGAACATCATGCTGGATTCCTACGGCAAGCCTGTGCTCGCGGACTTCGGCGTGGCCTCGAAAGTTGGGCAGCTGGAAGTCGGTGCCTTCGATGGTTTTTCGGTGCTGTGGGCGCCTCCGGAGCAGCAGGACGTGAATTCTCCGGCCTCGCCCCTGCAGGACGTGTGGGCGCTGGCGGCGACGACGTGGACTTTCGTGACGGGGCGCAGCCCCTTCGAGGATCCGATCGGCGATAACTCGGCCGCCTCCATCGCGAACCGCGTGCAGCGCGGACGCATGCGTGGCCTGGGCCGTGCGGATGCTCCGGCGGAGCTGGAGCGCGTGCTGCGCGCCGCGATGACGATTGATCCGAACGAGCGCACGCCCTCTGCGATGGAGTTCGGCCAGGGTCTGCAGCGCGTTCAGCAGGAGCTCGGCCTGCCGCGCACCGAGATGGAGATCAAGGAGAAGCGATCCAAGGCTGTCGCTCCCGTCTCTGGTGATCAGAAGACGCGTCTGCGCGGCGCCCCGCTGATCGACCCAGATGCGACGCGCCTGCGCTCCTCGGCCTCGTACTCCTTCGAGGGTGGGGCCGGCTCCGGCGGTGTCGAGGCCGTGGCGGACTCGTGGAAGATCGAGCGTTCCGCGGACGCGGACGAGGTTTCGGCTCGCCGCGTCGTCGAAGGATCCGCGGCGGCCAAGAAGGGCATGTCGCCTGTGGCGGGTGTGCTCCTGGCGCTGCTGGCTGCGGTGATCGCGGCCGGCCTCGTGGTGGGGATGCTCCGCGGCCAGGGGTCGTTCACGCGAATCTCTCCCGCGCCTCAGGCGACGAGCCCCTCCGCGGCTCCGGGCGATGCGTTGGGCGCTGCTCCCCCGAAGGTGTCTGGTCTGGTCGGGGAGTACTCCGACGGAATGGTGACCTGGACGTGGACGGCGCCTGTGGGACCCGCTCCCGCGGACATCTTGTACGCCTATGAGGGGTCTGGTGCAGCCGGTGCTTCGCGTGGTCGCGTGGAGACGGCGAGCGTAACCGTCGACGGTGCGAGCGGTGAGAACTGTATCGAGATCACGACGGTGTCTCGTTCGTCCGGACGCATGTCGGACCCGGTGCAGGCCTGCGTGGAGGTCCCGTGACACACATCATTCAATCGGTTCGCTTTTCTTGCCCGCAGTCCGTCGGTGTCAGACGAGACGCCGGTCACGTCGGGTGTAAAATGGTCAGTATCGCGCGTAGTCCCTCGCGCTCAACGCAGCTAAAGGATGAAGGCACATGTCTCTAGAAGAACATGCGGAACGACCCGCAGTTCGATGGGGCGCGTCGACCGACATCGGTCCGGTCCGCTCCGAGAATGAGGACTCGTGGCTGGCGGTTCCTCCTGTCTTCGCTGTCGCAGACGGGATGGGCGGTCACCTGGGGGGTGCGCAGGCCTCGTCGAAGGCTGTCATTACGCTGCAGGAGTATCTGAGCCCTCAGCGCCTCGGCAATCGTCCTGTCGACCTCGTGGACCTGTCTGTGGCGATCGACGCGGCGGCCACGGCGGTCGCTTCCTTGGCGCCAGCCGACAATCCGATGAGCGCGCCCGGTACGACGCTGTCGGGGCTCATGGTGCTGCGCACCACGGAAGGGCCCTACTGGCTGTCATTTAACGTGGGTGATTCGCGCGCCTATGTCGTGGGCGGCGGAGGCATCCGACAACTCACTCACGACCATTCGGCACTGCAGGAGGCACGTGACCTTGCGGCCACCTCCGGCGCTCCGCGTGTGATCCCTCCCGCAAATGTTGTGACAAAGGCGCTGGGGGCCGGCCAGACTGGAAGTGTGAAAGCCGACTACACAATTATGCCGCTGGAAGAGGGTGATCGGGCCGTTATCTGTACAGATGGTGTGCACGGCGTCCTCAGTGATTCGCAGATTCATGCGGTTGTTGCGGCCGGTGACGGTCCGCAGGGTACCGCTGACAGACTCGTGCGAGCGTCGCTGGAGGCGGGTACTCGGGACAATACGACCGCTGTTGTAGTTTACGCAGGAACCAAATCACGAGTAACATTGACAGCGAATGTCATGAATCGAATGATTCAACCAGTACGTCCGGCGTCGATTGAGACCGCTCGCCGGGTTCCTCGTAGAGAAGGCAGTAACTGATGCTTCAGATTGGACGCTTCCTGTGTCGTGGACAGGGCGCGATGCTCGTCACGGGCCCCCTCGGTGCGGCACTGGTTCCGCTCGACTTCGCGGACTCCGCCGCCGACGTGGTGTGGGGACGTGCCGACACCCAGGCGTGGCTGGCCCACGTCCAGGCCGAAAAGGGCGACGTCCTGCTGCTGGACTGCGCGGGCGAGCAGCCCTACCT
>ERZ1699240.371-NODE-371-length-11946-cov-3.594720_pt1 | contig 11946 bp, 8 predicted proteins | sample MGYA00581535_ERZ1699240 | MGnify/ENA primary metagenome ERZ1699240 (study PRJEB42319, sample SAMD00040327) | human oral metagenome | material: saliva | host: Homo sapiens | study: EMG produced TPA metagenomics assembly of PRJDB4115 data set (Metgenomic analysis of... | reverse complement strand
AAGAAAAACTATGTGTTTGTTTTCTGCTTTTTCTTGGTTGGAGCAGTGTGTTGTAAGTTTTAGTATTTATTTTCTGAAGATGAAAATGTCTTTAAAAATAATAGTTCTGTTCTGTTTGTTGATTATCAGAAAGATGTACGACCTTATCTTGCAGCTGCAGATGCATTAGTATTTCCTTCCTATAGGGAAGGTTTTCCCAATGTTGTTCTTGAAGCAGGCTGTATGGGGTTACCTTCAATCGTTACCAATATTAATGGTAGTAATGAAATCATAGAGGAAGGAGTTAATGGTAGAATTATTCCACCTCGCGATTCAGATTCTCTTTTCTTTGTTATGGACTGGATGCTAACACACTTATCCGATGTTGAGCTTATGGCAAGTAATAGCAGGAGGCTTATTCAAGAAAGGTATGAACAGGAAAAAGTATGGGAAGCACTTTTAGATATGTATAAATCACTTAGTTAAAGAATATTATGTATAAACATTTCTTTAAGCGATTAATAGATTTTGTAGCTTCATTTATAGCATTGGTTATTTTTTCTCCTTTACTATTAATAGTTACAATATGGTTGTATTTTGCCAATAAGGGAGGTGGACACATCGCTTGTATCACTTCTATCGCAGGAACAAAAGGGCTCGGACCGGCTCCTGCTTATAGTGCAACAAAGGCGATGCAGAACACCTATCTACAAGCGTTGGAACAACTCGCAGCTTGTAAACATCATAACATCCACTTCACAGATATTCGTCCCGGCTTTGTCGACACTCCCCTACTCGCTGGTACCTCTCACCTCCCGATGCTGATGACCACAAAAAAGGTGGCACGCAGTATTATAAAGGCTATTAACAGCCGACGACACATCTGCGTCATCGATAGCCGTTGGTGCGTACTCACCTACTTATGGCGACATATCCCTAACTGGATATGGAGGCGAATGAAGCTATGTTAACCTCTTTTTCATACAAAGAAAACAAACAAGATTTCCACAACAACATAAACAAACACTAATTTCTTTCCTCATAAAATAAACTTTCAGGGTTTTCAATCATCTAAGCATATAAGTCTTAAAACTGTCCATAACGAAAGGGAAGGAAAAGGATAAGTAAAAAAGGAAACAACAGATAAACAAGTAACAAAACAATAATTATTTAGGATATGAGAAAATTCTGTTTAAAGATTCACCGTTGGTTTGCTTTACCATTAGGCGTAATAATGGCTATTTTGTGCTTCAGCGGTCTGGCAATACTGCTAATAAAAGACCTTGCACCCCTCTTTGACATGAATGCCAAAGAGATGCCAATCTATACAATAGTAGTACGACTGCACCGTTGGCTCTTTATGAAACCTGAGAATGCACATGAGGGTGAACAGTCACTTGGACGCATCCTTACAGCCGTGTCAGCAATCTGTATGTCAATCGTATTGTTATCGGGTGTTGTCATCTGGTGGCCAAAGACCAAGAAGGCGTTGAAAAGTCGTTTGACCGTCAGCACTAACAAGGGTTTCCGTCGCTTTGTTTACGACTCTCACGTGTCATTAGGTATCTATGTCTTTATCTTCCTTTTCCTCATGGCACTCACAGGTCCTGTCTTCTCTTTCGGCTGGTACAGAACGGGAATGTCTAAACTCTTCGGTCAGCCTATGCCACCAAAGGAAATGAAGATGCAACAGCCTAAAGATGGAATGAAGCAGGGCGGAACAAACGATAAAGCTTTTGCACCTACGGACGCAAGTCAGATGAAAGGACAACCACAAGCACACAAGGAGGGAGCAAAAGACATGAAAGGTGATCAGCATGGTAAGAAGCCAAAGGGCGGTATGCTCTTTAAGCAGTTACACACAGGAACATGGGGCGGATGGTTCTCACGCGTTCTCTATGCTATCGCAGCCTTTATCGGTGGCTTCCTCCCTATTAGTGGTTACTACCTGTGGTGGAAGAGAAGAAGTGCTAAGAAGAAAAAAGCATAAAACATAATCATCATATATCACAAGCCCATTGATTGTATTCGGTTGATTAACCAATAGAATACCATCAATGGGCTTTTACGTTTATCCTTCAACGAAGCACTTACCTAAATGTACAGACAAACTCCCAACTGCATTCATCCACTCACAGAGGATTAAACAACCAATATTATGTAAAGATTATTCAAACTACTAAAAAACAACTAATGCCCAATTAGACTCAAATTAAGCCTTAATTGGCTTTCAAAAGATGCCCTTTTGAGGTCTAACTAACGCCCTTTAAGAGTCTAAAAGATGCCCTTTTCAAATCGTATTTGTAAGACTCTGATAATCTGACCGTTACAAAACCCCATTTTTAGAGCGGTTTTCTATAAACAAAAGGCTTACAGAAAGCGTATTCTGTAATTATTTTTCACAGTCCACAAACCCAATAAACCATAACTAATAATCAAAATTATGTAATCTTTATTAGGGATAAGAAAACCTAATCACACAAAAAATCAACAATAAATTACTTATAAATGAGTATTGCCACCTTAACAAGAAGCCAGTACCTTTGCACTCGAAAAATTTTACAGACCATAATAACAATAATGATGTTATATAGAATATTAAATAAGGTGATAAGTCTGGTGGAAGACTTGACTTGCCGAAAAGTAAATCAGAAATACGTGTTAAAAGAACATATTTGTATTTATTTACATGCGTGTATAAGATGAGAAATAAATAACAAATGATTAGTTTATTTTAACCAAATCGACTTGCTTTTGTTCTTATCAAATAATATATTTGCGACAGATAATCTAATTTGGCGCGAATAAGATAAATACCATCATTTAAAGCTTTTACTCATTTTTAAATACCAGACAAAGAGATTTTTCTCTTTTAAAAAAGTCTAATCAATATTATATTTTATCTAATAAAACCCTTGAAGAGTATGGAATTAAAAAAGACACTCTACTCCCTAATGTTAGGTGGCATTCTTCTTTGCTTGTTCTCATGTGCAAAGGAAGACGAATTTGAAATGCCAACACTGGTGCTTTCTGAAAACAGTATTGCCTTTGATAAAGGCGTAAGTGAAAGAAACATTAGTGTAACAACAAATCAAAACAGCTGGATTGCATCGTCTCCACAGGAAGGCGACTGGCTCTCGTTGGTTCAGGACGGTAACGTACTGAAGGTGAAGGTAACTGAAAACAAGATTGGAACAGAGCGCACAAGCTATGTACTCGTTAACGCCAACGGCGCATCTGGTAAGATTGCTGTGACTCAGAGTGCAGCTGACGTAACGCTTGACGTGGTTCCAAATGCTATCTATCTGCCACAGACAGGTGGTGAGAAGACGATTGACATTACGACGAATTCGTCTGTCTATGACGTAACAACCAGCGAAGAAGTTAGCTGGTTGAAGATTGTCAAGTCGGAGGAAGAAATCAAACTGATAGCTGAGCGTAACGATACCTATCAGAAGCGTGAGGTGAAACTTTACGCCAAGAGCGGTAGTGTTATCCGCGAGATTGTTGTTTCTCAGTCGGGTATTCAACGCTACCTCCTCCCTATTCATCCAGGTGTACCACAGGACGAGCATAAGATTATGGACTTTGAGTTGGGTCGTGGTAGCTACTTGCGCGAGTATCAAGCAGCTATGCCAGCTTACGGCCTTGAGGAGACTTACACCTTTATCACTGCTTCGCCTATCTTTACTTTGATTCAGTATTGTAGCACTGATGGTATTAATCCGTCACAGATTATCATGATTGGCGATGGTAGAAAGGCTATTGATGCCGTGAAGGACAAGGCTTTCGATAAGTTCTTGACTGACAATGGCTATGTGCGCAGCAACTCTCAGTCTGACAGAGAATATACCAATGACAAGGATTTACTCTCTTTGAAGGTTTATATATCAGAAAAGGAGAATAACGAAGGAGTTAACCTCACTTTCACACCTATTATGAAACAGAATGGCGAATACAAGACTTTCAGCAAGTTACCATTCTATCCTCTTGAGCTTCTGCAGAAAGACAACGTGAAGTTGGCACAGATTGAACAATACGAGCAGAAGGCTGGTAGTACAGAAGAAGAGCGTAGCCTCAACGAACATAAGAATACTGAGGTTTCACAGATTCAATATAAACTGAAGGCAAGTACAGACCCTTCTGCAGCCTACGGACGTATTCACATCTTCTATACAACGGATAAGGATGGTGACGCACCAGACAATCTTGGTAGCGTACAGATTGGTGCTTTGCTCTTCAAAGACACTAACCTCGGTGTGTGGAAGTATGGTAGTAAATGGGTTGCAACCAAGGAGCTCAAGAAACTACTTGGTGATGAGGGCTTCTCATTCCTCCGTACATCAGGCAACAACCACTTCTTTGTACGTGAAAGCGACCACTTGGTTATTGATGTTACCTGCGTGTTAGACAACGATATGCCAGTACTCGCATTGCTTTACAGCTACGATCCATCCGTATCGGGTGCAAGTAGTAAAGCCATAAAGACACAGGCTAAGATGATTAGAAACTTCGCTGCTGCCAAGAAGGCTTTGAAGTTCTAAGCAAATTGTTATACCTTATTTAAATAATTACATGATATGCGTATAATCAATATACATAAGCTGCTGCAGTTCTCTCTGCTATACCTATTATTAGGTATAGCGGTTGGATGCGCTGAGAATGACAGCTTTGACCAGCCCTATCTGAATGTTTCAGAGAAGGAGATTTCTTTCTCTAATCAGATTGGTGAGAAGACAATTACCGTAAACACGAACTGTAAGGAGTGGATGGCTACTACACCGAAGGCGTGGGTACACCTTTCACAAAGTGGAAACGAGATTGCTGTACACGTTGATCCTAATACAACAGGAATGGAGAGAAGTAGCTATATCCTTGTTGATGGTGGATTGGCAGTGCAGAAAATCATGGTAAGTCAGAGTGCTGCTGACATCACATTAAACTTAAACAATGGTGAGGTAATTCTGCCACAAGCAGGTGGTACGACAACTGTCGACTTGAAGATGGATGCTACTTCCTATGACCTTACACAGAGTGAGCAGCCAGAGTGGATGCAGGTTATCAAGAAAAAGCATGGTTTGAAGTTTATTTCTAAGCCTAATTATAGCACTACGGAAAGAACCACAAAACTGACAATAGCCTTTGCAGGAAAGAATCATGAGGTGGTTGTTAAGCAGCCGGGCGTAGCTACTTTTATCTTGGCTTGTAACCCAGGTAATCCTTATAGCTTGCATAAGATGATGGACTATGAGTATCGCCGTGGTAGTTTCTTGACGGAATACGGCGGCCCTGACGAGGTAAACGGCATCTTTGAAGAGAGTTACTTCTTCAAGACTCCATCGCCTTTGTTCAAAGATGTGGTTTATGTACACGACACAAAGCACTCTGTTCCAACGCGTATCTACACACGTTCACTGACAAGAGAGGGTGTGAACGCTGTTAAGTCGCAGGCTTTCCAAGAGTTTATGAGAGCCAATGGATATACAAGGGACGAGAAAGATACGAATCATTACGTCAATATAAAGGAAGCTTTCACGATGGATGTAGACATTAGAGAGGAGAATAATAGCGTTGTGTTATTCTTCTATCAGATGCACACACAAGACCGTAGCTACCCTACCTTTAGTAGTCTTGACCTTGGTCCTGTTGACCTTTTGAACAAAACTGACAAGAAGATAAGTGATGTCGAAGCTTATGAGACAGGTAAGAACAGTGAGGAAATGAAGCGACAAATGTCTAAGAGTAATGAGGTTGAAGCTATTCTCTACAAGACAAATGATCCTACATTGATTGCTCGTACTTACTTCTTCTATCTTCATAATGATGCCGCTGTACCACAAGAGAAGGCTGGAAGCGTTGAACAATACAGTTTGTTCTACAGTCAGCCGAACTTAGGTATATGGCAGTATGGTAATGAATGGTTCGTAACCAATGAGTTCGACAAACTGCTTACTGCAAACAACTTTGAGTTCGTTGGCTACAATGGTAAGCATCATGTCTATGCGCGTCGTTCTGACTATCTGACCTTAGCAATCTCAGGTGGAGAATATGCTGACGTCAACAACGGTAAGGCAGTCATGCAAATTACTGTTCTATACAAGCCAACTGTCTTTGCAGGAAGTAAAGAACAGCGACTGGCTAAGGTAGAACGTATGCTCAAACAATACAATCCAAAGAAATAAAATAAAGGAACATTGATGAGAAAATCGATTATATATCTATGTGCGTGTGCGCTCTCTGGCATGATGGTTACTACCTCATGCCAGGATAACTTGGACTCGGATGCGGGCGTTTCCAACACACGCTCTGTCAATATTGACAAAGACCTTTTTGCCATAAAAGGCTGTATTAACGTGAAGTTGGCAAAGGGTACAAACCAAGCTATACCTACAACACGTAGTGGTAGTGTGGAAATGCAGAGCGTCCCATCGGCTATGACTTCTGCAATGCAGTATTCTGGGGCTTATAAAATGGAAAGAGTCTTTAAGCCAGCTGGTATCTATGAAGCACGAACCGTAGCTGAAGGACTCGACCGTTGGTACACAATCTATTTTGATAAGAGCAAAGATGTGGGGGCAGTATTAGATCAATTCAAGAAAGCTGAAGGTGTTGAATGTGCTGAACGAGTACTACCAATGGCAAAACCAACGGTTAAGATGACTCCTTATAGCCCTTCTGGCGCAAGTATGCAGGCTACAGCAAGTACTTTTGATGACCCTCTCTTAGCTAAACAGTGGCATTACTACAATGACGGTTCAGTAAATGCACGTGCGAAGAAGGGTGCTGACTGTAATGTTAAACCTGTTTGGGAAAAGTACACAACAGGTAAGAAAAACGTTATTGTAGCCGTTGTTGATGGTGGTATTGACATCACCCACGAGGACTTGAAAGACAATCTTTATGTCAACGAAAAGGAAAAGAACGGTCAACCTAACGTCGATGATGATGGCAATGGCTTTGTTGATGATATCTATGGTTACAACTTTGTGACAGCTAAAGACGTTGTTGGCGGTACTATCGAACCCGATGATGGCGGACACGGAACCCACGTTGCGGGTACTGTTGCCGCACGAAACAACAACGGAAAGGGTGTGGCTGGTATCGCAGGTGGCGATGGTTCGCCAGATAGTGGTGTACGCTTGTTGAGCTGTCAGATATTTAGAAACAAAGACGAGCAGGGCGATGCGGCGGCTGCCATTAAGTATGCAGCTGACAACGGAGCTGTTATCTGTCAGAACTCATGGGGATATTCCTCTACTGCAGGTGTCACCTCTATGCCTCAGTTGCTGAAAGAAGCAGTCAACTACTTCATCAAGATGGCAGGTTGTGATGCTAACGGCAACCAGCGTCCAGACTCTCCAATGAAGGGTGGTGTGGTAATGTTCGCTGCAGGTAATGAGAACAAAGAGTTCTCTGCTTACCCTGCTTGCTATGCGCCAACGGTTTCTGTCGCTGCAATGGCATGGGACTTCAGCAAGGCAAGTTATAGTAATTACGCAAAATGGGTGACGATTACGGCACCAGGTGGTGATCAAGACCGCTTCGGAACAGAGGCTGGCGTATTGAGTACAGTACCAAAGAAGAAGGTTGCATCAGGTTATGCTTACTTCCAAGGAACATCAATGGCATGCCCACACGTGTCAGGTATCGCAGCACTCATCGCCTCTTACTTTGGCAAACAGGGCTTCACTAACGAAGAATTGAAGTCACGTTTGATTACAGCTTACCGTCCTTATAACATCGATGAGCAAAACCCAACCTACAAAGGTAAGTTAGGTAAGGGTTATATTGATGCTGAAGCAGCCTTCGAATCAGACACAAAGATTGCCCCAGAGAAGGTGGGTACACTCACGCTCAAGCCTGACTTCGTAGACATCAATGCGGAGTGGAGCATCGCCAAGGACGAGGATAAGACTGCAGCCTTCTATCGACTCTACATTGCTCAGGGTGAATTGACAGCCGATAAACTCAAGGATATGACCTACAGAGAAATCAATGGCATGGGTCATAGCTTGGGTGAGACACTTAAGTATGACTTTGATGACTTGAAGGACAACACGACCTATAGCGTTGCTGTTGTAGCAGTAGACCGTTGGGGCAACCTTTCTGAACCTATGGTTCAGAAATGTACAACTCGACTCAACCATGCTCCAGAGGCGACAAACTTCCCAACAGAGGCAATAGAGGTCATGGAGAACGATCGTAAATCATTCTCTTTCAACGTTGCTGACCCTGATGGTCACAACTGGGACATCAAAGCTACGGGTGAAACAAAGGGCGTTTCTTACACTGTGAAGGGCAATACTGTGACCGTCAACCTCGTTCCTGTGCTCGAAGCTGGTAGTTACAACTGCACCTTTGTACTCTCAGATGATTTAGGAGCAAAGGCAGAGAAGAGTTTTACATTTAAGATTGTGAAGTATATCCCGCCACAGTTAACAAAGCCATTCGAGAACTATATCATTGGATTGGACGATGGAGTAGTAACGATTCCATTGACTGGTCATTACACACATAGTAGCAATACCCAGCTTACTTACAAAGCCACAGCTGCCAATGGTAGTATCGCTACAGCTACTATCAGCAATGACAACCTTCAGTTGAAGGGAATGGCAAAGGGTGTTACACGTATCAGCATCGCTGCTACAGACGGTCGTGAGACATCTTCTGATGGCTCTTTCCAAGTACGAGTTGTTGAAAAGAAGTCGGCTCCTGTCTATGCCGTCTACCCTATTCCAGTACAGAGAGACATCCACACCCTACTCAATCCAGAGGTAAAACAGGCTGAACTCGTTATCAGTTCTACTGTGGGTGAGCGTCTGATGAAGGCTACTGTGACTCCAGATAAGAACAACGTAGCCACACTTGACCTTTCTAAACTGAACCCTGGAACGTATAAACTGATCGTATATACCAGTAAGGGCAACCATACCCAGATGTTCATTAAACGATAAACACAACAAGTATGAATACAAAACATATCATTCTCATGGCTTGCGCAGCACTCCTCGGTGCTACGCAGGCTAATGCTCAGGGACAAGATCTCTCGATATTAACAGCGAATACCGATGCCCGAACAGCCGCTATGGGTAATGCTTCGGCTGCTGCTGAGGGCATGTATCTATACAATAACCCAGCTGCTATCTGCACAACAGATAAGAAGTTCACTGCAGATGCCTCTGCCTCTCTCTTTGAAAAGGCAGAGGGTGCCGATGGAACCTTCGGTATTTACGCTCTTTCTGCTGGCTATAAGTTGGCTAAGCGTCATGCTGTCTTCGCTGGTTTCCGTTATGCTGGAGGACTAAGTCTAAAGGGTTCCGACCTCTTGGGCAATCCAACCAAGGACTATAAGCCTTATAACTGGACCCTCGACTTGGGTTATACCTATTTCTTAGGTAAGGGATTCGCTGCCTATGCAACAGGAAGTCTTATCTATAGTCACCTCTCTAAGAATGCTACAGGTGCTGCTTTCAGCGTGGGTGGAGCCTATCAAAACAACGAGTTGACCCTTGCCAACAAACCTGCCAACCTCATGCTCGATGCGAAGGTGGGCGCAATTGGTCCTCAACTCGACTATGGTAACAAGCACAAAACGACGCTCCCAACCTATCTTGCCGTAGGTGGTGCGCTGTCTGTAGAGGTAGCAGAGAAGCATCAAGTTGCTGCAGCCTTGTCTTCTCGTTACTTCTTCCAACCTTCAGAGACTAAACTCTTTATGCTTGGTGGCGGACTTGAATACACCTATAATAAGATGGTATCAGTACGTGCAGGCTATGAGTATGGTGACCACGACCTCAGCCATATCACTATGGGTGCAGGCTTTAAGTATCATGGCTTACGTCTGAACGGAGCTTACAACCTGAAGACAGCAGACACAGGAAGTAGCTACTGCAGCATAGGTATTGGCTATGATTTCTAAAACAAGGACAAACGAAACAAAATATTTAATCAAAAGTAACAGTTATGAAAAGAACTTTATTCTCAATTTGTGCATTAGTCCTGAGCCTTACAGCTTCCGCTCAGATAATAAAGGACACACCTAAAGGTAAGCTGATTGAAAACCTATACCGCTCAAGCAAGTCTTGGGTTAAGAAGGGTTGGACAGGTGTTCAGCCAGGCAGATATGAAGGTATCGTGTCTAAGATTGTTATCGGCGAAGATGGCTGTATTTACATTTACAATCCACTATCAGGACTCGACAGTAAGTCATGGTTGAAGCTTGAAAGACAACCTGATGGCAAGTATAGAGCAAAGCTACCACAGGATATCCTTACAGACGACCTCGGTGGGGACGATGATGAGGAGGAAAGTAGTGAGCGTATTATCTCTCTTAATCGTTTGGTTTCTTCTGATGATGGAAAGAATTACGAGCCTGTTGGTCCAGCTTTGAACTACGTAGATTTCACAGTGGAAGGAAGAACACTCAAGATGTCTGGTATGGGTCAGAAGAAGCAAATATGGGGTGCTACCTATAATAATAGCTGGCTAAATAACTATGGTGGCGACTGGACTCTTACGATTGAACCACTTAAAGAGCAGCTTATTACACCACCAGCTACAGCTACAAAGAGCCAGTACACCGTTACTTCTAAGTCTGATCCTTCACCACGTATTGTTGAAGTAATGACCGATAATAACGATATCTATGTCAAGGGCTTGTTTAAGGCTGAGAAACTTGCAAACACTTGGGTGAAACTTACCAAGCAGGGCGACAAGGCTGTCATGTCTACTAATCAGTATTTGGGTATTACTAAGAAGACAGACTTCAAGAAATACGATAGCGATAAGTCGGAATATCACACCTTTGCCGCAGCTTTCGAGAGTGAGACCAAGGCTGCAGAAAACCTTGAGTTCAGCATTGATGCAACTGGTAAACTGACTGCTTCTAAGCTTCTTAGAACTTCTTTAGGTAAAGCAAGTAATGAAAACATTACTGGTGAAGACTATATAGAGAGCTATGAGGGTCTTACCTTGACTCCTTACGTTCAGAAGGAGGTTGGAGCCCCAGCGACACCAGAATACTTCTATTTGACATCTACTCCAAACTACGACAATACTTCTAATGAGATTAAATTAGCATTCTATGTAAAGAACGCAGACGTTAACGGCAACGTTCTCGACCCAGAGAAGATGTACTACAATGTCTATGTTAATGGCAGTACAGAACCTTTCAAGTTCAAGAAGACTGAAAGTCTGTATCGTGACATGCATGAGGACGAAATGACTAATATTCCTTTCAACTACAAGGACAAGAGAAATTATGACTTCAAGGTTATCGATAACCTTCGTATTCTTCACTTCTATGATAGTTCTATCACACGCCTCAAGGTCGTAATGGTTTATGAGTCTGACGGCAAGAAGTATTCAAGCGAACCATTGGTTGCCTCACTTACTACCAATGGTATCGAGAGTGCAAACTTCAACAAGACTACAACAGAAAAGTATTACACCGTTGATGGTCGTCAGATTCAGAAGCTACAGAAGGGTCTTAACATCATCAAGTCTTCTGATGGTACTACACGTAAGGTGGTTGTCAAGTAGACAAGTTGACGAGTAAACGAGTTGCTTGTATAGTTGGCAAGTGAACGAGTTGACGAGTAAACAAGTTGCTTGTGTAGTTGACAAGTGAACAGGTTTACAAGATAATTGTATAGTTGGCAAGTGAACGAGAAAATAGTTATATCTATTATAACTAACAACTCGCTTACTTGCCAACTTTTGTATTTGAGAAAGACTGACATAATTCAGAATTCAGAATTCAAAATTCATAATTATGATTACTGCTTTAATTCATAATTCATAATCCATAATTATGATTACCGACAAAGATAAAGTTTAAAGCTCACTGTTCAAATCATAAAGTTCAATGTTCAAAGATAAGAGTGTCTTCGTGTAATTTGCGTTATTCGTAGTCATTAAAGGTTCAAATCATAAAGGTCAATGTTCAAACATCAAAGGTCAAAGACT
>ERZ1699240.364-NODE-364-length-12012-cov-3.123349_pt1 | contig 12012 bp, 8 predicted proteins | sample MGYA00581535_ERZ1699240 | MGnify/ENA primary metagenome ERZ1699240 (study PRJEB42319, sample SAMD00040327) | human oral metagenome | material: saliva | host: Homo sapiens | study: EMG produced TPA metagenomics assembly of PRJDB4115 data set (Metgenomic analysis of... | reverse complement strand
TCCATCAGCTAAAGACTGGCGCGGTGGTCGTGGTGCGGCACAAAACATCATCCCTTCATCTACCGGTGCAGCGAAAGCAGTGGGTAAAGTATTACCAGCATTAAACGGTAAATTAACTGGTATGGCGTTCCGTGTTCCTACTCCAAACGTTTCTGTAGTTGACTTAACTGTAAACTTAGAAAAACCAGCAACTTACGAACAAATCAAACAAGCAATCAAAGATGCAGCTGAAGGTAAAACTTTCAACGGCGAATTAAAAGGCGTTTTAGGTTACACTGAAGATGCTGTAGTTTCTACAGACTTCAACGGTTGTGCTTTAACTTCTGTATTTGATGCAGATGCGGGTATCGCATTAACTGACTCTTTCGTTAAATTAGTATCTTGGTACGATAACGAAACTGGTTACTCAAACAAAGTATTAGACTTAGTTGCACACGTATACAACTACAAAGGCTAATCAAAATAGCTAAAAAATTAACCGCTCTTTTTAGAGCGGTTTTTTTATTTCTAATCAATTTAAATTTTCTCAATACTTTATATATTCTTTATTGCCCATTTCAATATAAAAATAGAAAAATAATATGTCTATTATTTATTCTATATTCACAAAATAATAACATTTTACTAGATTTTAAATTTATTTCGTTTATATTAGCGTACAGTTGTTCGCTCAAATAAGGCTTATATGAATTTAGAACGTCATTTCGTCAATCGAATTCGCCAACAGGCAAAAATTCGTCAAAATGCAACCGCACTTCGCCATAAAATTAATGGCTTATGGAAAGATATTTCGTGGAACGCATTTCAACAACAGCTTGATCAGCTTTCATTAGCTTTTCTTGCTTGCAATATTCAAGTACAAGATAAAATTGCGATTTTTGCACACAATATGTCACGTTGGACAATCGCTGATATTGCAGTGCTTCAAGTCCGAGCTATCGCTGTTCCAATTTATGCAACGAATACGGCACAACAGGCAGAATTTATTTTAAATCATGCCGATGTCAAAATTCTGTTTGTTGGCGATCAAGAACAATATGATCAAGCGTTAGAAATTGCACATCAGTGTCCACAATTACAAAAAATTGTGGCCATGAAAGAACAAATTCAACTGACAGAAACTACCCTTTCCTGCCATTGGGACGATTTAATTCAATTAGGTACAGAAGAATTCCAGACTGAATTTGAAACTCGTTTAGCAAATAAGACAATGGATGATTTATTCACGATCATCTATACCTCTGGCACAACAGGTGAACCGAAAGGCGTAATGCTCGATTACAATAACTTGGCGCATCAACTTGAAGCCCATGATATTGCATTAGATGTTAATCAAGATGAGGTTTCACTTTCTTTTTTACCATTTAGCCATATTTTTGAGCGAGCTTGGGTTGCCTATGTGTTACATCGTGGAGCAATTCTTTGTTATCTCGAAGATACCAATCAAGTACGTGAAACATTAACAGAAGTGCGCCCAACCTTTATGTGTGCAGTGCCGCGTTTCTATGAAAAAATTTATTCTGCCGTACTTGATAAAGTACAAAAAGCCCCTTTTATTCGTCAGATGATTTTCCATTGGGCGATTGCAGTAGGACAAAAACGTTTTGATCTTCTCTCTCAAAATAAAAAGGTCCCATTCTTCTTGCAAAAATGTTATTCGCTTGCCGATAAACTGGTGCTGTCTAAACTGCGTTCATTGTTAGGCGGACGTATCAAAATGATGCCTTGTGGTGGCGCAAAATTAGAACCAACCATTGGCCTTTTCTTCCATAGCATTGGGATTAATATCAAACTCGGTTATGGCATGACAGAAACCACAGCTACCGTTTCTTGCTGGGATGACCATCATTTTAATCCGAATTCTATTGGTAAATTAATGCCAAATGCCGAAGTTAAAATTGGGGAAAATAACGAGATTCTGGTTCGTGGTGGCATGGTGATGAAAGGTTACTATAAAAAGCCTGAAGAAACGGCCCAAGCCTTCACCGAAGATGGTTTCTTGAAAACGGGAGATGCAGGTGAATTTGATGCTGAAGGTAATTTATTTATTACCGACCGCATTAAAGAATTGATGAAAACGTCTAACGGTAAATACATTGCACCACAATATATTGAAGGGAAAATTGGTAAAGATAAATTTATCGAACAAATTGCGATTATTGCTGATGCAAAAAAATATGTTTCAGCGTTGATCGTGCCTTGTTTTGATAGCGTAGAAGAATATGCGAAAAAACTGAATATTAAGTATCAAGATCGCATGGAATTACTCAAACACTCTGAAATTATCAAGATGTTTGAACAACGTATCGAAAGTCTTCAAAAAGAATTGGCTCACTTCGAGCAAGTGAAGAAATTTACGCTACTCTCTCAGGCATTTAGCGTCAAACTTGGTGAAATCACGCCTACGCTAAAATTACGCCGAAAAGTGATTATGGAACGCTATCGTCATATTATTGACTCGATGTATTCCAACAACAAAGAAAACAAGGAAAATAAAGAATAAAAAAGTGCGGTGAATTTCACCGCACTTTTTATTTTGACGAAAATGATTTATTCAACTTCAACCAATACACCTTCTTGATGAGGTTTTAATACACCGACCTCACTAAGCTCAATACCGGCTTTTTTTGCAATCTCTAAGATTTCCGCCTCACTTTCTGGTTTAACCGCAATCAACAAGCCACCAGAGGTTTGAGGATCGCAAAGTACTGCCTTTTGATAATCCGTAAGAGGACCAATTTTATGACCATAGCTTTCAAAGTTACGGTTGGTTCCACCTGGTACACAACCTTCTGCAATATAATCTGCTACGCCATCTAATAATTTGATTTTATCAAAATACACAACCGCATTGAGATTTGAGCCTTCACAGATTTCAGCCAAGTGCCCTAACAAACCAAAGCCAGTTACATCTGTCATTGCGGTGACACCTGCAACTTCCGCAAATTGGCTACCAATCAGATTCATTTGGCACATAGCTGCTGTTGCCAATCCTTGATGTTCTGGTTTTAATTTGCCTTTTTTCTCGGCAGTAGTCAGCACACCAATACCTAATGGTTTGGTTAAATAAAGCTTACACCCCGCTTCTGCTGAGGCATTACGTTTTACACGATCCGTTGCTATAACGCCTGTTACGGCTAAACCAAAAATGGGTTCTGGTGCATCAATCGAGTGTCCTCCTGCAAGGGAAATCCCCGCTTGATGACAAGCAGAACGGCCACCATCAACAATTTTCTGTGCCACTTCTGCCGGCAATTTATTAATCGGAAAACCTAAAATGGCAATTGCCATAATCGGCTTACCACCCATTGCAAAAATATCGCTAATGGCATTGGTTGCGGCAATACGTCCAAAATCAAAAGGATCGTCCACAATCGGCATAAAGAAATCCGTGGTACTGATAATTGCAGTACCATTACCAAGATCATAAACCGCAGCGTCATCAGCTGTTTCATTTCCCACTAATAAATTGGGGTCAGCAAATTTTTCGAGTTTAGTCTGTAAAATTGTCCCTAACACCTTAGGCGAAATTTTACAGCCTCAACCTGCGCCGTGGCTGTATTGTGTTAAACGAATTTTATCCGTCATATTCAGTCCTTTGTAAAAATAACGTACTTCTAAAAAAAAGAGCGGTTAGAAAAAGCCGTATTTAGGAGGCTAACTTCTCCACTTTTGCTTGCTTGATCATGTTATCGCTGACTTCTAAAATAGTAATTCTTAAACCATTGATTTCACAAACCGTTCCTTCATCAGGAATATCTTCAAGATGCTCGAGAATCAAACCATTAAAGGTGCGTGCATCTTCTGTATCTAATTCCCAACCAAACATTTTATTCAAATCACGAAGATTTGCCGAGCCTTCAATAATCATCGAACCATCAGATTGCTGAACGACTTCTTGTTCAATAGTCGGTGTAGTAGTGGTTGTAAAATCACCCACAATTTCTTCTAAAATATCTTCAAGCGTGACTAGTCCTTTAATGTCACCATATTCGTCCACCACTAAACCAATACGTTCTTTTTTCGTACGGAAATTCGCTAATTGTGTTTTCAGTGGCGTCCCTTCTGGAATAAAGTACACTTCATCAACTGCACGTAATAAAGTTTCTTTGGTGAATTCATTTTTTTCTAATAACAAACGAAACGCTTCACGCACGCGCAAAATCCCTAATACTTGCTCATCAAGGCTGCCTTTATACAACACAATTCGATTATGTGGTGCATGATTAAGCTGACGCATAATGGCTTTCCAATCGTCATCAATATCAATCCCAGCAATTTCATTACGTGGCACCATGATATCGTCGACAGTCACCGTTTCCATATCTAAAATAGAGAGCAACATTTGTGGATGCTGTTCATCTGGAGTAGCTTCTCCCGCTTCCGATACAATACTACGAAGTTCTTCACGGCTAATCACTTGTTTTTGTAAATCAGGTTTTAAGCCGACCATTCGCATTAAGGTTTTCGTAAAAATATTCATCAACCAAACTAATGGATAGAACACTTTTAACAATAGCGACAAAATGTGACTTGAAAATAATCCCACTTTCTCTGGGTGCATCGCCGCAACCGTTTTAGGGAAAATTTCAGAAAAAACAAGCATTGCAAAGGTTAATAAACCTGTTGCGATTGCTACCCCCGCATCACCATATAAACGCATACCAATCATGGTTGCAATAGCTGATGCACTGATATTCACAAGGTTATTAAAGATCAGAATAAAACTTAACAAGGTATCAGGCTTTTCAAGCAGTTTTTCTGCTTTTTGCGCGCCTTTATTGCCTTGTTCCGCCAGAAAGCGAAGACGATATTTATTGAGAGAGAGTAAGCCGGTTTCTGAGCCGGAAAAATAGCCAGATAAAATTAAACAGATAATCAGTGTAATAAATAAAGTACTAAGGGGAATACTGTCCAAGGGAAAGTCCTTTTGTTCGTTAATCAACAAAAAGTGCGGCCATTTTTTACCGCACTTTTTACTTGTTCTTTGATTTAAGCTAAATCAAACGGCTACCAAAATAGCCAATCGTGAGCAGAATGATACCTGAAATTGCGTAAATAATCATCCTTTTTCCACGCCAGCCCAATCGCCAGTGTCCAAAACAAGCAATACCAAAACTAATCCAAGCAAGGAAAGAAAAAATCGCTTTGTGTAGATTTTCTGGGGTCACTGCTTGCAGCACATGATAAGTACCAGAAATTAAAGTGAGCGTCAGTAATGCTTCCCCCATCGCAAATAAACAGAAGAAATGACGTTCTACTGCCATCAATGGCGGAATTGCTGGTGAAAATTGGATTTTACGTTTTTTCAAATTGCGATCTAACCATACTAATTGGATCACATAAAGCGTTGCAATAAAACACACGGCGTAGGTAAAAAGCGACAAGCCGATATGGAACAACATCAATGTATTTTGATTAAGCATTTGAATGATGTGGCTTGATAAGAATGTCGCAAAGATCAAGCTAATGATCGAAAACGCATACACTATCGGTAAAACAAACCACATCGTGGAAACCAGAAACATTGAAAGCGTCGCTAAGGCAGCAATAATTACACTCATTAAGGAAGCGATTTCCATTAGCGTAAAACTCTGCCCTGAGGCCAAATCCTCTAACAAAGGGAAAGTGCTGACAGCATGCAGAATAATTGCAGCAAGTGCGGTCAGAAAAAATGGAGTTTTTCTTCGACTCAACTTCCCTTCTGATGAGTTCATCAAAAATGGAGAGATCAGCAATAGACTAAGAATATAAAAAATAATCGAAAAAAGGGCAAACCACATAATGCGTTCTCTTTACTAGGAATTATTCTTATTTTAACGGATCTTTTCTCTAGATCGCCATAATTTTATTTGAAATGATGAAAAACGCCCAAATTTCGGTATAATCACGGCAATTTTTTAAGAAAAAACAGGATTTAAAATGTTTGAGAATTTATCGGATCGCCTTTCTAAAACGCTACGCAACATTAGCGGTAAAGGTCGCTTAACTGAAGATAATATTAAAGAAACCCTACGCGAAGTGCGTATGGCATTGTTAGAAGCTGACGTTGCGTTGCCTGTCGTACGTGAATTTATCGCCAAAGTAAAAGAAAGCGCATTAGGCGAAGAAGTCAATAAAAGCTTAACACCAGGCCAAGAGTTCTTAAAAATTGTTCAACGTGAACTCGAAAAAGCCATGGGGGAAGCCAATGAAAGCTTAAACCTGGCGACACAACCACCTGCAGTTATTTTAATGGCGGGTTTACAAGGTGCGGGTAAAACCACCAGCGTGGGTAAATTAGCGAAATTCTTACGCGAACGTTATAAAAAGAAAGTGCTCGTGGTATCTGCTGACGTATATCGTCCAGCGGCGATCAAACAGCTTGAGACCTTAGCACAATCTGTTGGCGTGGACTTCTTCCCATCTGATGTCAAACAAAAACCGGTAGATATTGCAAAAGCGGCACTTGCTGACGCTAAACTCAAATTTTACGATGTATTAATCGTAGATACCGCGGGTCGCTTACACGTTGATAGCGAGATGATGGATGAAATCAAGCAAGTTCATGCGACATTAAATCCAATTGAGACGCTTTTCACGGTTGATGCGATGACTGGTCAAGATGCGGCAAATACTGCAAAAGCCTTCAATGAAGCTTTGCCACTTACCGGGGTTATCTTAACCAAAGTGGATGGTGATGCGCGTGGCGGTGCAGCTTTATCTATCCGTCAAATCACAGGCAAACCGATTAAATTCCTTGGTGTGGGTGAAAAAACAGAAGCCCTCGAGCCATTCCATCCTGATCGTGTAGCATCCCGTATTTTAGGCATGGGCGATGTGCTTTCCCTTATCGAAGATCTGGAACGTTCAGTCGATCGCGAAAAAGCGGAAAAAATGGCGCAAAAATTCAAGAAAGGCGATGATTTCACCTTAGACGATTTCCGTGAACAGCTTCGCGAAATGAAAAAAATGGGTGGCATGATGTCGATGCTTGAAAAATTACCGGGTGCGAAAAACTTACCGGATCATGTCAAAAATCAAGTAGATGACAAAATGTTCATCAAAATGGAAGCCATCATTAATTCCATGACCTTAAAAGAACGTGCCAATCCAGATATTATCAAAGGATCTCGCCGTCGTCGTATTGCATTAGGTTCTGGCACTCAAGTTCAAGATGTGAATAAGTTGCTGAAACAATTTGACGAAATGCAACGCATGATGAAGAAAATGCGCAAAGGTGGAATGGCGAAAATGATGCGTGGCATGCAAGGCTTAATGGGCGGAGGCGGCTTAGGTGGCCTTGGTGGTTTAGGCGGTATGTTTAAACGTTAATTCCTTCTTCAAATAAAGTGCGGTCAAAAATCAATAGGTTTTTGACCGTATTTTTTATCTTTTTATTCAGCATTTCCTATTACCTGATTAAATTACTCAGTTTTAGGTAATATTTTCATCAATCGATAGCCGATATAATTGCTCAAGTATTTTACTTGGCGTAAAATCTAGGTCCTGATGATTATCTACGACATTTAATCATCAGGAAGTGATATTTTCTAATAATCTAGGAGTGATAAAATGGGACAGTATAAAAAGTTCTGGTACCTATTAGTCGCCGTATTGATTGGAGCCTTCTCCATCCTCGGTTACTATGGGTTCGAAGTTTATCGTGAAGCACCACCGATTCCGCAACAATATGTTTCTGAATCTGGCGAAAAAGTGATTACTCACGATGATATTTTACATGGTCAAACCGCTTGGCAAACCACTGGTGGTATGCAAGTGGGGTCTGTTTGGGGACACGGTGCATACCAAGCACCAGACTGGACGGCAGATTGGCTTCACCGTGAATTAACTAACTGGTTGGATATTACAGCGAATCAAGAATTTGGTAAAAACTTCGCTGATTTAAATGATGAACAACAAACGTTATTAAAAGCGCGTCTAACCAAAGAATATCGTGGTAGCAAAGTTGAAAACGGTACTGTTGTGCTTTCAAACACCCGTTTAGCGGCAATGGAAAAAACAGCACAATACTACATTTCTTTATATGGTGATGATCCTGCAACCAAAGTGACTCGTGAACACTTTGCGATGAAGGATAATACTCTTCCTGATTTACAAGCTCGTAAAGACTTAGCTAAATTCTTCTTTTGGACAGCATGGACTGCATCAGCTGAACGTCCAAACACTCACGCAAGTTACACCAACAACTGGCCACATGAACCGTTAATTAATAACGTACCAACACCAGAAAACGTGGTTTGGTCTATTGCGAGTGTGGTATTCCTCATTGCAGGTATTGGTTTTGTTGTATGGATTTGGTCATTCAAAAAACGTGAAGATGAAAAAGAACCACCAATGCCTGAGTTCGATCCACTCACAAAATTACAACTTACTCCTTCTCAACGTGCGTTAGGTAAATACCTCTTTACTGTGCTTGCTCTTTTCGTATTGCAAGTCACATTAGGTGCGGTTGTAGCACACTATACGGTTGAAGGTCAGGAATTCTATGGTATTGATATTTCTCAATACTTCCCATATTCATTAGTGCGTACATGGCATATTCAAGCTGCCTTATTCTGGATTGCAATGGCATTCTTAGCTGGCGGTTTATTCCTGGCACCGATCATCAATGGTGGTAAAGATCCGAAATTCCAAAAATTGGGTGTGGATGTTTTATTCTGGGCATTAGTGGTATTAGTCGTCGGTTCATTCACCGGAAGTTATTTAGCAATTGCACATATTCTTCCAGAAGAATGGAGCTTCATGTTCGGCCACCAAGGCTATGAATTCATTGACTTAGGTCGTTTCTGGCAAGCGGTGAAATTCGCGGGCATCTTATTCTGGTTAGTCTTAATGCTTCGCGGTACATTGAATGCATTCAAACAACCTGGTGATAAAAACTTATTGGCATTATTCTTCGCCTCAGTAATTGCGATCGGTTTATTCTATGGCCCAGCATTATTCTATGGCGAGCACACTCACATTTCTGTGATGGAATACTGGCGTTGGTGGGTAGTTCACCTATGGGTAGAAGGCTTCTTTGAAGTATTCTCTGTAGCGGCACTCTCATTCATTTTTGTAAGTTTAGGTTTAGTTTCACGTCGTACAGCAACTGTGGCAACTATTACTGAAGCGGCGTTATTCTTAATCGGTGGTATCCCAGGTACATTCCACCACTTATACTTCGCTGGTGCAACCACACCAATTATCGCAGTAGGTGCATCATTCTCTGCACTTGAAGTGGTTCCATTAGTGTTATTAGGTCATGAAGCTTGGGAACACTGGGCAATGCAACAAAAAACACCTTGGATGGACCGTTTAAAATGGCCTCTTTACTGCTTCGTAGCCGTAGCATTCTGGAATATGTTAGGTGCTGGCGTATTTGGTTTCTTAATCAATCCACCAATTTCGCTTTACTATATCCAAGGCTTGAACACGACAGCTGTTCATGCTCACGCCGCATTATTCGGTGTGTATGGCTTCTTAGCACTAGGCTTCGTATTCTTAATCGCTCGTTATTTACGTCCGGATACCCCATTTAACGATAAGTTAATGAAATGGGGCTTCTGGTTATTAAATGGCGGTTTAGTATTAATGATCGTATCAAGCTTATTACCAATCGGTATTATTCAAGGTTATGCAAGTATCTCTGAAGGCTTATGGTATGCTCGTAGTGAAGAATTTATGCAACAACCTCTATTCGATACCCTACGCTGGGTTCGTTTCGGTGGCGACGTGGTGTTCATCTTCGGCGCACTCGCTTTCTTCTGGCAAATCTTTACGATGGTATTCTTTAAACCTAAAAAAGCAGCATAATTAAATTTATTATTGTACAAAAGCGGCTAAGTAATTGGCCGCTTTTTATTTGTGAAAAATTCGTTAAATTTTCTGACTCTACTTTGATCTCCATCAAACCATTTACCTTCTTTTAAGTATGATTAAATTTGTCTTTAGATCTATACTTTTCATACTTTTCAACTTTTCTTATAACATTTCAACATGAGTGACAATCCATTTAACGCTAGTTGGTCATCAAAGGGCAATACGCTATGTCTAGGTCATTGGGATATTACTTATCTTGGTTTACCTGTGGTACTGCCACTTGAACGCCGTGATAAAGATATGGGAACAAATAATATTTATAATTTTATGGATCCCGAGGATGAGCTTTATCGAGAAGGCTTAATGGAAGATGATTGGATTGTGGAAAACATCGATTGGCTTTCGGATGTTTTTATTGAGCACAATATCTCCTTAGAAGAAGAAACCATGCGTGCATTCTATCAAGCGGTGAATAAGGAAGATTGGCGATGTGGGAGCTGTGGTGGATGTATTTAATAGCAAAGTGCGGTCAATTTTATCCCTGTTTTTATACCGAACTGTCATAATAAAAACACTAGGAAATTCAATATTTCTGATATAGAATTCTTCGATTTGTTTTTTAAAAGGGAGAAAAAAGATGAAACTTGTTGAAGTTAAACATCCGCTAGTTAAACATAAATTAGGCGTGATGCGCGAAGCTGATATTGATACCAAAAAATTCCGTGAACTTGCAACTGAAGTGGGTAGCTTACTTACCTATGAAGCCACTGCCGATCTTGAAACAGAAAAAGTGATTATTGAAGGCTGGAATGGTCCTGTTGAAATTGAACGTATCAAAGGTAAAAAAGTTACTGTTGTGCCAATTTTACGTGCTGGCCTTGGCATGATGGATGGCGTGTTAGAACATGTTCCTAGTGCTCGCATCAGTGTAGTCGGGATTTATCGTAATGAAGAAACCCTTGAACCCGTTCCTTATTTCCAAAAACTTGCGAGTGATTTAGAAGAACGTTTAGCTATCGTTGTGGATCCAATGCTCGCAACCGGTGGTTCAATGATCTCCACAATTGATTTATTAAAAGCAAAAGGTTGCCAACACATCAAAGTATTAGTATTAGTTGCGGCACCTGAAGGAATCAAAGCATTAGAAAAAGCGCATCCAGATATCGAACTTTATTGTGCATCGATTGATGATCACTTAAATGAACAAGGCTACATCATTCCAGGCTTGGGTGATGCAGGCGATAAGATTTTTGGGACGAAATAATTCCCTTTTAATAAGACGGCATTTATGGCCGTCTTTTTTCCGTGCGTGAAAACACAAAAGCTAAAAAAGCATTAAAACCGACCGCACTTTCAGTTAATTCAAACCGAGAGTTGAAACTAAATGAGTAATCAAACTACAACCGCACCTGTTGAGGTGCAAAGCATGGGCAAACAAGCGTTTGTCGGTTTACAGATGTTATTTGTGGCCTTCGGCGCCTTAGTATTAGTTCCCTTAATCACCGGATTAAATTCTAATACAGCCCTTCTCACAGCCGGTATCGGTACACTACTTTTCCAACTTTGTACCGGTAAACAGGTTCCTATTTTCTTAGCCTCCTCTTTTGCCTTTATTGCGCCTATTCAATATGGCGTACAAACTTGGGGCATTCCAATCACAATGGGTGGACTTGCTTGTGCAGGCTTCGTCTATTTCGCACTATCAACTTTAGTAAAATTGCGTGGTAGTGCTGCGCTCGAACGAATCTTCCCGCCTGTTGTTGTGGGTCCCGTAATTATCATTATTGGTATGGGACTTGCCCCCGTTGCTGTGGATATGGCATTAGGTAAAAACAGTGCATATAGCTATGAGCATTCTGTATTGGTTTCTATGATCACCCTAGTCACAACCCTTTCTGTTGCGGTATTTGCCAAAGGCATGATGAAACTGATTCCAATTATGTTTGGTATCGTTGCTGGCTATGTGGTTTGTTTATTCCTAGGATTAATTAACTTCCAACCAGTTTTAGATGCAAAATGGTTTGAATTACCTGAATTAACCAAACCAGAATTTAATTTAGAAGCGATTCTTTATATGCTACCAATTGCTATCGCACCAGCTGTTGAACACGTGGGTGGTATTATGGCAATCAGTTCTGTAACAGGTAAAGATTTCCTTAAAAAACCAGGCTTACACCGTACCCTATTAGGCGATGGTGTTGCAACGGC
>ERZ1699240.362-NODE-362-length-12042-cov-2.485019_pt1 | contig 12042 bp, 8 predicted proteins | sample MGYA00581535_ERZ1699240 | MGnify/ENA primary metagenome ERZ1699240 (study PRJEB42319, sample SAMD00040327) | human oral metagenome | material: saliva | host: Homo sapiens | study: EMG produced TPA metagenomics assembly of PRJDB4115 data set (Metgenomic analysis of... | reverse complement strand
CCACTAAGGAGATGCTGTCGCGCGACTGGGAAGTCACAAACCGCCTAGAGCTGCTCCGCCAACTCTATTGGCTCCTCCAGGAGGGACACCGCAAAGACTTTGGACACACGCGCGAGCAGTGCGGCAACCCCTCGTGGGTGAAGAACCGCCTCGCGCGCCTCAACGAGGTCGCCGACGAGCAGACGGACGCGTGGGAGGAACGCTGGCGCATCCACCGCTTCCTCAACAACGACCGCGGCATCAACGACGTGGACTTTGGCGCGTGGGACTTCATCCGCGCGGCCATGCTGATCCGCGCGGGCGCGGCCCTCGGGTTCATCACGGACGAGGAAGCCTGGGACACCCTCGCGATCATCAACCACACGCTTCACATGTCCTACTCTTCATGGGACGAGGCCTGGGATGCCTTCCGCCTCACCCGCTGGCTGTGGGCCGCCAAAGGGCAGGCACAGGAGGCCGAGAACGACCTGCACGACCGCAACCGCGGAGAGTTCCTTATCGGAAAGAACGGCCTGTGGACTGCGATCCCCTGGGACCTCCCCTCCCCCACGTCTCGTTTCCTCCTGCTCGACGTGCTCGCAACCGAGGGCGGCCTGCACCTGCTGTCCCCCTCGGGCTGGGAGGACGCCTCGGCCTGGGAGAGGGAATTCGACACCCAGACGCGCACCCGCGCCCCCATGTCCATCGGCGGCAAGCCGATCGTCCAGTAGCCACGCCGCCGCGCACAGGACGTAGAATAAGTCGTCAGTCCTGATACGCGAACCGCACAGTCCAGTAGGAAGTCTGGGCGATGCCTCGCATCCGTCGCTGCCCCGAGCAGAATCCAGCGTCATCGGGTCCACCGTGGTGTACCTGGAGACGAGTAATGAAGACGGAGTCCACACTATATTTCGATGGTCAGTTCTGGGTCGGTGTCATTGAGCGCCACGAGGCCGACCGTGTTCGCGCCGTTAGAATCGTGTTCGGCGCGCAGCCCTCAGACGCGGAGTTCTACGAGTTCCTTCTCGCTCACGCTAACGCTCTCCTGTGCCGCCTCGACGAGGCCGCTTGGACGCCCGATACGGCCCAACGCCAGACGACACACCACAACCCTAAGCGCACACAGCGCCAAGCGTCTCGCCTCGCTCGCCGTGCGCTTCCTTCCACTGCGTCACAGGCATCGATTCAAGCGGAACGCGAACGCACGGCACAAGAACGAGCTTCCACAACCAGGCAAGAGAAACGAAAGAAAGCTGAAGAGAAACGACGACTCGCCCGCCTGAAAGCGAAGGCTCGCCACCGCGGCCACTAAGGGCTGCACGTTAACCCCTTGACACACACGTAAACCCCATAACCTGCGCGTAGGCGGCGCTGCCCCCGTGCGGATGAAAGGGCCCACGTGCGGACGCGCATGGGCATGGGCGGCCACGAAGTGGATAGGAAACCACGAACTGGATAGGTTATGACGTTGCGGATAGGAAAATAACCTATCCAGATCAGCGCTTCCTATCCAGAACGCACTGCCCTCTCCCTCCCAGGTGAAGGACGCCGCGATGCAGACCCCATGCCAGCAGTCCACGTCAGCAGTTCCGCAGTACCTGGCCCCGCATGGAGGCGTTACCCCCGCGCATCACCATCCGGCTGGAGACACACACCCTCACTTCATGTACAATGTTCTGTACATAGGCGAGCAGAGGAGCACCCCATGAAAACCATGACCTACACCGAGTCGCGCGCACGCTACGCCGAGGTCCTCGACCAGGTCGTCAACGACCGCGAGGAAATCGTCATCACCCGGCAGGGCCACGAGAGCGCCGTCATCATCGCCCTCGACGAGTACGAGTCCCTCATGGAGACCGTCTACCTCATGCAGTCCCCCGCAAACGCCCGCCACCTGCGCGAATCGATCGCACAGCTGCGACACGGCAACCTCGAAGAGCACGATCTCATCGATATCCCTGACGAGGAGAACTAACGATGCTCAAAGTCTTGTGGACCCCACACGCCTGGAACGACTATGTCTGGTGGCAGTTCGAGGACCGCAAGACCCTCAAGCGCATCAACGCCCTCATTGCGGATATCCAGCGCAACGGGAACGAGGGGATCGGCAAGCCTGAGCCTCTCCGCTACGAATACACCGGCTTTTGGTCGCGTCGGATCGACGGACGTAACCGATTGGTTTATCGCATCACCGAAGATACGGTCGAAATCGTTGCCTGCCGCTTCCACTACGGCCAGTAGCATTCACGAGGACCGGGCCACGCCCACAGGACGGGCAACGACACCCTGACGCACAGCGCCGCAACGACGCTCAGTTCGTCAGGAATCCCCAGCGGATCAGGTCACGCAGGGGTATCTCCATCTCGGCGCGGACGCGCCGCGCCGAGTGTTTCCGCCGCCTCGCGCGCGAGACCCGTCGGAGCGTCCGGCAGAGCGTCGAGCGCCCGCAGCACCTTGGCCAGGGCACTCGATCCCTTCATCTTGGGGCGCAGCTCATCGGGCACGCACACCCTCATGCCGTAGTCGCCCGCGAGCGCCACCAGGGCCTCGACCATACGATTCGCACCCCTGACGCCGGCCAAGGACGGCAGCAACGCCGCAATGGTCTGGGCGACGCGGTAGCCGGCCAGCGCCGAGATGGACGCGCAGTCGGTGAGCGTCTGGGTGACCCTCCCGGGACCGAACCACCCGTTGCGCAGCAGGTAGCCGAACTCACCAGCCATGGCCGCCTGGTCGTATCGCCCGGTGTCGGCGAGGCGGGCGATGGCCTCGGCGGCGATGGCCCGATAGTGTGTCTGCGCGGCGGTGGATGCCCACGCCAGGGCCGAGTAGGTGGGCGCGCCCGGCGCCCGCCACCCCTCCCCCAGCGCGCGCACGATCACCTCGAAGGGCGCAATGACCTGCGGGAATTTGACAAACGCGCCCTGGAGGACGGGCATCGCGTGGGCGGCCAGAATATCCGGGTTGTGTTGGAGGGCCCAGGCAGCCCACGCGTAGGTGACGCCGCTCGACCGGTAGTCCCCGGATTCCAGGAGCCGCCCGGTGAACTCGGGAGCCACCCCAGCGACGTTTGCGAGGGCGCCCGCCAGCGAGTCCTCGCCCGTGGCTGGGGTTTGCCCGGGGATCACCCACGTCTCGTGCATGTCATCGGTCTTGGTGTACTCGCCGCGCACGACGCTCACCGGCTTTTGATAGGGGGCACGGATAATCTGGCGCTCCCACTGCACCTCCATGGGTTCCAGCGGCTCGGTCAGGATCGGGTCGAAGCGGTACATGTCCTGACCGTTCGGCTTGTCGTAGGGCTTGTCGCGCAATGCGACGCGCAGCTGCTCGTGCAGGAGGCGGACCGGGCCGCGGTGCTGCTCCCACTCGCTGCCCTTGCGCCGGTAGCCGCGGAAGTGGCCGGCCTCGGGCGCGCCCTCCACCTCCACGTCGCGCAGGAGCCGCGAGGCCAGGTAGGACAGCTGGTTGGCTCCCTTCCAGTTGGGCGCGCTCCGCCAGTACTTGGCGAGCAGCACCTTGTCGGCCTCCGCCAGCTCGATGCCCTCGCCGCTGATGCGCGTCAGGAGCGCGGGCAGGGAGGCGCCCGCAGCCGTGTCCTCGAAGAGGGCGTGCAGCGCCGCGACGGCCGCGTCGTTGTCGTCGGGAAGCTTGGCGGTGTGCGTCGTGCGCGGCTGGTCCGCTGCGGGGGCGTCCGGGAACGTCCACGAGGCCTGGGCGCCCTCCCCGGGTTCGCGTCCCTGGGCGGTCGCACCGAGGGCGGCCGTCCCCGCAGACCCGGCCCCGGCCTCGTCCGCAGGATCACCGGAAGCGTCAGAGTCCCCGGAAGTCGCGGGGGCCACAACGAGCGTGACGGCACGATCTCGCAAGTCGAGGGGAAACTCAACGGCACCCACGACGTCGCTGACGGCGGCCGCGCACCCGGGATGGGCCTTGACGAGGGCGGCAAGCAGGCGCAGGTACGCGCGCGGCAGCTTCTTCCCGGAGCGCGCGAGGACCCGGGCGCTGACCTGCACGAGCGCGTCCACCTGCTCCACCGACAGCTCCCCGACGAGGCCCACGAGGGCCTTGTGCGCCAGAGACACCGTCGGCGAGGGTCCGGCCCCGAGCAGGGCGATGAGGTCCGAGGCCGCCGCGACCTTCTCCTCGCGCGTCGGTTCGAGCGCCTCCCAGGCCAGCGAGAAGACGCGGGCGTTGTAGGCGGAGAAGTCGCGCCTCTGGGCGGCCAGACACTCGGAGAGGATGCGGGGCCGCAGGTGCGGGAGGCGCGTCGCCATGTAGCGGACGAGGTCGTGGCTGTGCAGGCGCTCGAAGTCTCCGCCGGGCGCGGAGGGGTCCTCGCGGTACATCCACACGAAAAGCGCCGAGCCGGGCAGGGCGCCCTCGACGCGGAAGAACTGCCAGAACTCGTGCTCCAGGAAGGTCGGGTTCTCCTCGAAGAAGCGCTGCGTCTCATCCGAGGTGGGGTGGGGCGCGGGAATGATCCTGCGCGCGAAGTACTCCAGGGAGGGAGCGGAGGTGAGGAACGCTCCACGCTCGGCCAGGAGGGAGCGGTAGGTGTGCCAGAAGGCAACGCCGCCGGGACTCCCGGCGGCCTCCTCGAGCCACTCACCGCTGCGCCCAGCCGCCCCACACCGGTGGGCGGCGAGCAGACGCTCCAGGTCCGCCCCCTCGCGCGGGTCACCGCCGCGGCGGCCCGACCACCGGGCACCGTAGTCGTCGCCGGCGTCATCGCTCCCAGCCAGGGCGGCGCGCAGGAACGCGCACATGCACACCGTGTCCTCGGGGACCGCGTCCCACTCCCACTCAACGGCTGGCGGAATGAGTCGCGTGAAGGGCACGGACTTGAACAGGGAGCGCCGGTCCTTCTCCGATGCCCCCTCCAGCACCCGCTCGTAGGCATCGATGGCGCTCTCCCCGGAGGCAAGGAGGCGTTTGAGAGCCGCGCGGCGCTCAGCCAGGGTCGCAGGCGCGGTCATTGTCCCTTCTCTTTCAGCGTGCGAGCATACCTGGCCGTCTGGGAGGTCCCTCGGAAAAGAGCGAGCCAGCCAACAAGCTCCTCGCCCAGCGGCGGCGCCCACCCCTCGGCCTGCGCCCGCGCGTACTGCACGGTGACGACGCCCAGCAGCTGCCCGATGCCCGTACGCCCACGCTCAAGACCGGGAAGCAGCGCGAGCGCTAGGTCCAGCGCGAGTCGGGGGTCCACGTTCCCCAAATCCTTGAACGCCTGCGCCCACCGGTTCAGTTTCACGGTGTGCGCCACAGCCGCGAAGCCGGCCACGGCCTCGTCGAAGGAGAGGTCCCCGCGCGCCACCAGGGAGGCCAAGGCCTCGACGCCGAGCGCGCGCGACTCGACCTCGCGTTCGCCCATCGCCTGGCCGAGGAGCCCCGCGGACAGCGAATCCCAGCGCCCGCCGTGCTCACACAGGGCCCGGTAGCAGTCGGCGGTCAGCCCGCTCGAATCGAAGAAGTTCCACCGTGAGGCGAGCAGACACACCGCGAAGTGACGCGCTGAGGCGGGGTACGTGTAGCGATGGAACGAGTAGTTTCCCGCTCCACCCGTGATCTGCGCAAGCACGCTCAGCTCCGCTCCCGTCGCGCCCGTCTGCGCGCCGGCGATGCGAGGAGTAAAGAACGCATAGACGGGCGAGCCGTCACGCGCGACCTTCGGCTTCCCGCTGCGCGACTCGTAGGCGGGTCGCCCCTCCCACGCCACGGAGAGGGAGGACAGGTAGCTCTCGGCGCGTCTGCGCACAGCGCCCGTGAGGGCGAGGCGGATGCGGGCTGCGGCGGGCAGCTCCCCCTCCCGCTCCTCCACAAGCTCGAGCGCGGCCGAGCAGTCCGGGTGCTCGGTGTCTACGCGCAGCAGCGCCTGGGTGAGGTCTGCGGGAGGGGGCGCGGCGTCTCCGTTGTCCAGGGCACGGCGCACGAGTGTCAGGGGATTCACGGCTCCCCGGTCATCGGTAGGCGTGGCCAACAGGCGGTACCGCTGCCCTCCCGCGAGCAGCTCTGTCACCTCTCTGATGCGTTGGGTCACGTGGGTCGGCACGTTCTCTATTCGGAACCATTCCCGCGCAGACTCCAAGGGGTCCTCCGTCCCGGCTGTTCCCCCATCGAGTGCAAGCTGCAGGAACACCCCGAGCATCTGCTGCGACCCCGGCACACCCCCAGTCAGGCGCCGCACGAGCGGGCGCAACGATTCCAGCACGGCCGGGTCAAACTCGGGGGAGACGAGAAAAGAAAGCAGCAGCTCGTATTCGAGCCCCACCTGTGCCTTCTCGGCCAGGACGCTCACCCGCCCACTCACGTCCTCCGCGCTCATCGGTACCAGGTCGGCCACCTCCCCGGGCGGCGGCAGGAAGGCTTCAGGCTCGACCTGAGTTCGCGCCTCGTGGACGAGGCCGGGGCTGGGCCGGTCGCCCACCGTTCCGGCGGACACGAACTCTCGTGCCTCGGGGGTAACCAGCGGGTCCAGGTCAGCCTGGCTCACGATGGCTGCGACGCTCTCGCGCGTCAAGAGGCTGGCAGTCACGTAGTCGCGCGCGAGGCCCAGCGCCGCCCGCTGCACTTGCGCGTCCGGGAAGGAGAACGCAACGCCGAGCAGGGGTTCGACCTCGGTGTCCTCCACGGCCCCGAGGCCGTCACGCAAGACCCCCAACACTCGCAGGGCATTCGCCTTCGATCCCATGAGCGCGCCCTCGCAGCTGCGCGCAAACAGCTCCAGGTCGAGGCGACCGGCCTTGGCAAGGGCGGTCAGTTGCCCGACCGCCAGGGTCACGGTCGGCCCAACGGGAGAGGACATGAGGGTGCAGAGGACCACCTGGCGGGATTCGGCCTCGTCAAGGGTCATGGCAAGCAGGCGCAGGGTGCGCGAGTACCACCCGGCGCGCGCGGAGGGCAGGTCGGCGACGAGCATATCGAGGAGAGCATCGATGAGGCGATCCCGGTCGACAAGTCCCTCATTGACGCTGGCCTCGAGTGTGCGTGACCAACCGGGCGACAGCCTCGAACCCATGGTGGCAGAACGGTCGGAGGAGGACAGCGACACGCCGCTGTTGCCTTCCTGACGGAGTATCCCCCACACCAGCTCCTCGTGCAGCTCCTGATCGGCGCGCATGAGGGGCAGTTGCAGCCCGGGTTCGAGGCCGATGAGCGCCGTCAGGTACCGCTCGTCATGCTCGAGGGCCAGGTCGCCGTTCAACTCAGCCAGGCGCAGGAAGCCGATTCCGTCCAACCACGGGCCGGACAGCCGGGAACTCATGCTCAGGTCGCCATCCGTGGGCGGGCCCCCGTTGATCTCCAGCATGCGCGCGTAGACCTCGTCGAGCGTCCACTGGTCCGGGTGCTGCCGCACCCACAGATGCAGCCTCCAAAAGTCCATGCATTCATCCAGGGTGTCGGGCAGCCAACGGATGTTGCTCACGATTCCTCCTTCAAGACCAAACAGACGGCGAGGACGTGTTTGCAGGGACCGCGCCCGCCCCTGTGTTTCATCCACCACGGACAGGTGCAGCTGTACTCGCCGACGGCATAGGGGTCGGCGGGCACCTCCACCCGGTAGCGGTTCGCACCCGAGGCGACGCGGAAGCGTGCCCTCTCCTCGCGGGTGATCGCGCCGCGTTCAATCAGCGTGCGTGCGCCCGACAGGCGCGGGTGCATCGCGGTGAGCGCGTCGGGGCGGACGGCAGGGGGCGGTGAAAGTAGGCACCCTCGGTGACGTCGAAGCCGACTTGCCCGCTCGAAGCGAGGAGCGCCAGGCCGCCAGCCACCCGGTCAGGGGCCAGACCGGAGCGGGACGCCATGAGCTGCGTGTCGATGCGCGGCTCGAAGGAGAGCAGGGCGGAGAGCGTGTCCGCGTCTTCCTCGACACGCGGGTTGCCGAGGGAAGCCAGGACCGCCCCCTCCCCCGAGAAGCCGCGGGACTTGGCGGGACTGAGCCCCACGCTCAGCCGCGCACCCGGCATGCGGGCGACCCACAGGGAGGCGACCGGCTCGCTGCCCGCGTCCACGTCAGGTCCGTAGGCCTCGAGCGAGGTGATCAAGTGCAGGAGCGGCTCGAATACCCGCAGCCGCTCGGGACCGGCGACGCATGCGGCCCCCGGCGCAGGCCTGGTTCCCAGGCGCAAGCCGCGCACGGCCCTGCCCGCCCACATGACAGTTCCCGTCGCGCTGGACCTCGGCAGGCCTCGGATAAACGCGCGGGCCTGCGCGGCGTTCAACGTGTGCAGGGGCATCATTGCGGAGGAGAGCATCTGCGTCTCCGCGAAGCCCTTGAACCAACGCAGGGACAACGGCACCTTCTCCTCCGTGACCTCTTCGTCCAGGGTCGTGGCCGTCAGCCCCTCCTCACCCACACCCAAGTGCAGGGGTTCCCCAGCTCGCAGCGACGCCAGGGCGGCGCGCAGCGGCTGGTTCACGTCCACGTTGGTCACGCCAACCGCACAGTGAGCGGCGTCCAGGGCCGAGGCCTCCACGTCGAGCCGGGCGTACACGCCGCAGCACACGCTGAAGGACTCAAAACGCAGGCCCTCCGCCGTGCTGGTCACAACCGGGTCGAGCATCCCGATCCGCGTCAATCCCCCACCGGGGGTGGGAACCATGCCGGGCGGCACGTAGAAGCGGGTGCGGGCCACGCGCGCGACCGTGAGCAGCCCCGCAGCCACCACGTCGGGGCGCTCCATGAAGCCCGAGAAGAAAAAGGGATGCGCCGCCTCCCCCTCGGGGGTCGAGCCTCCCGAGGTCGCCAGCGCAAGTCCCGCATATTCGTCCAAGCGCGAGGGGACACCGTAGCGGTAGGCCAGCTCGTAGTCCATGTCGCTCCTTCGCGTCATTGTGGCGCCAGGCTAACACAGGGTCCCCACGTCTGGAGTCGACTTCGCGCCCACCCGCGTTCACAACACGCCCGAAATGACGCTACACATTTCACCTGATACGGCACGGGCGGGCGCGACTGCCTCTCACAGCCGCGCCCGCCCACGCTCGCAACAACACTCAGTACGTCAAGAACCCCCAGCGGATCAGGTCGCGCAGGGGTGCCTCGACCTCAGCGCGGACGTCGTCGGCCTCGACGGAAGTCAGCATCGCGACGGCCGCCACGATCTGGCCGACCGTCAGCTCACCATCCGAGGCACCCACGACCGCAGACACCGCCGACGAGACGGGCACAGACCGGCCCAAGCCCCCGCCCTGATGCAGAATCAGCAGCTCCGGATCCGGGCTGCCCGGCACGTAGTGGCGCTCCTCGCGCACGTCCGAGGCGCGCGTCAGCGCGGTGTCCCACAGCTCCGGGGCGCGCAGGGAGGCCAGCGCCCAGGCCACGTCACGCCCGCGCGGGGCGTGCCCATCGAGGGACAGGTCGTAGGCGCGCTTTCCACCGGAGGCGGCCTCGGCCTCGTCGAGCCTGCGCAGCGCCACGAAACCCATGCCGATCGCGCCCGTGCCCGCGCGGCGGAAGTCGGCCAGCCACGAGGTGAAGGCGCGCTCGTAGTCGGCGCGGGCCATGAGCTGGCCGCCCGAGTCGCGGATCCACATGTCCACGTAGCGCGCGGGGTCGAGGACGTCGCGCTGGACGACCCACGCGTCCACCGGCAGGCCGTCAAGCCACGAATCCACGCGCCACGACCACTGGGTGTCCGGGTTGCGGTCGGCGGGGATCTCCCAGTTGGCGAGCATCTGCAGGGTGCCGCCCTCGTTCATGCACGCGGGCGCGCCGCGCAGGACCGCGCGGATCAGGTTGTCGCGGTCCATGCCGCCATCGCGATACTCAAGCAGGCCGGCCGCGCCGCGCACCGAGTCCGGCGTGATCACGAAGGGCGGGTTGGTGACGATAAGGTCGAAGGTCTCACCCTCGACGGGCTCGAAGAGGGAGCCCTCGCGCACGTCGATGACAGCCTCGTTGAGGGCGGCGTTGAACTGGGTGAGCGCGCACGCGCGCGACGACAGGTCGGTGGCGACGACGCGGTCGGCGTGCGTGGCCAGGTAGAGAGCCTGGATGCCGCAGCCGCACCCCACGTCGAGGGCCGAATCGACGTGTTCGCGCACCGTCATTTCCAGCAGCGTCAGGGTCGCGCCGCCGATGCCGAGCACGTGGTCGTCCGACAGCGGCTTGCCGGTCTGCACCTCCGCCAGGTCCGAGGCCACCCACCACTCGTGGTCGCCGCCCGGCAACGAGGCCGCGTGGGGTCGCAGGTCGAAGAGGGCGCGCATCCACGGGTCCACCTCGACCTCGGGCTCGGGGACCTCCTCGTCGGGGTCGCGCATCGTCGGCAGGCTCGAGGTCTTCGGGGACGAGGCCTCCTCACGCCCCTCCTTGGGTTCTCGCTTGGGCGCGCCACCCGCGCGGGGCATGACGAGAGCGGAGGCGGCCTCGGCCTCGTCGATGGTGGCCGCGAGGCCGAGGGACTCCAGGCCGTTCGCACCCAGCGTCGGGAGGGCCTCATTCAGGGCCGAGGCGCGCTCGGGCAGGCCGAGGATGAAGAAGCGCGTGAGGACCGCGGCGGGGTCGGTCGCGCCCGCGAGCTCGACGAGAGCGGGCAGGCGCGAGTCGCGCATGAGGGCGGACAGCGCACCCTCGCTGATCAGGGTCTGCAGGTTCTCAACGGTCCACGTCGAAGCGATCACGTCGGCGCGCAGGCGCCCAATCAGGTCGCGGTCGAGGGCGGGGACGGGTACGGAAGTCGTCATGACTCAAGCCTATCCCCACGCGTACAATGCGCGGGTACCCAACCAGGAGCCTCACGCCCCTCTCAGAGGAGGAAACCTCATGTCCGGTGGACTTGTCGCACTGCTCGACGATATCGCGACCCTCGCGAAGGTCACGGCCTCGTCGATCGACGACGTCGCGGCCAACGCGGTCAAGGCCTCCTCGAAGGCGGTGGGCGTGGTCATCGACGACACCGCGGTGACGCCTCAGTACGTATCGGGCCTGAGCCCGGCGCGCGAGCTGCCCATCATCGGCAAGATCGCGCGCGGCTCCCTCATCAACAAGCTGTTCATCATCCTGCCGATCGCGCTCCTGCTCACGTGGCTGGCCCCGCAGGCCCTCCCATTCCTGCTGATCGTGGGCGGCGCGTACCTGTGCTTCGAGGGCGGGGAGAAGGTCCTCGAGAAGCTCGGCTGGCTGCCCGGCCACCACGAGGAGCACGACGAGGGTGGTGCCACATCCGCCGAGGAGCTCGAGAAGGGCATCGTCGCCTCCGCGACCCGCACCGACCTGATCCTCAGCGCCGAAATCATGCTCGTGTCCATGGCCGGCCTGTCCAACGAGACCGGCATCATGCGCGTCGCCGTCCTCATCGCGGTCGCGTTCTTCATGACCTTCTTCGTGTACGGCCTCGTCGCTCTGCTGGTCAAGGCCGACGATTTCGGCCTCCACCTGGCCAAGGATGCCATCAAGCCCGAGGACAACCGCCCCGGCCCCGTCGACAACGTCGGCCGCACGATCGTGCGCGTCATGCCGCACATCTTCAACGTGATCGGCGTCGTCGGCACGGTCGCGATGCTGTGGGTCGGCGGCCACCTGGTCATCGAGAACCTCGCCGAGGTCGGTGTGCCCGTCTTCCACCACGTCCTCGAGGCCGCCGAGCACGCGGTGTCCGGCGCGGGCGGTTTCGTGACCTGGCTGGTCGAGACTCTCCTGTCCGGCATCTTCGGTGTCATTCTGGGAGCCGTCATCGCGTGGATCGTCGTCGGCGCTTCCACGCTCGTGCGTCGGGCGCGCACGAAGGCCTGATCGCCTGTCGTTTCACGAGGCCGGGGCGTGGTCGCGAGGATCAGCCCCGGCCTCGTCGTTGATCGCACTGCGCGAAAGGTGACACATAACCCCTACGCAAGGCGGGACTTAAGTACTACCCTTGGAGTCAACAGACAAACGACGACGACGCCCAGGAGGAGCATCATGACCGTCTACACCCTGCCCGAACTTCCCTACGATTACGCCGCTCTCGAGCCCCACATCTCCGGGCGCATCATGGAGCTGCACCACGACAAGCACCACGCCAACTACGTGGCCGGCGCGAACGCGGCCCTCGAGAAGCTGGCTGCTGCCCGCGAGTCCGGCGACTT
>ERZ1699240.357-NODE-357-length-12225-cov-2.623657_pt1 | contig 12225 bp, 7 predicted proteins | sample MGYA00581535_ERZ1699240 | MGnify/ENA primary metagenome ERZ1699240 (study PRJEB42319, sample SAMD00040327) | human oral metagenome | material: saliva | host: Homo sapiens | study: EMG produced TPA metagenomics assembly of PRJDB4115 data set (Metgenomic analysis of... | reverse complement strand
AGGTAGCAGTATAGGCCTTATAAAAAGAAAAGGCTAAATATAATTTAGCCTTTTGTGATTTAGACGATGCAGACAGCCAAATCCAATTGTTTGTTATGGAATTGATGCAATGTGCCACGATGACCCACGCTCAGAATGATCATATTGGGTAACCGCTCTTTAATCGTTTTATAAAGGAGATACTCGGTTGGCTCATCAAGTGCTGATGTGGTTTCATCTAAAAAGACGACTTCAGGCTTCGTCAGTAAAATACGAATAAATGCCACACGCTGTAATTCACCTGGCGACAAAATTGCCTGCCAATCGTTATCTACATCTAAGCTATGAAGATATTTATCCAAACAACAATCAGTCAGTGTTTTTTCCAATTCAGGATGATAAGGATCAATATCTGGATAGCAAATCGCTTCACGTAACGTGCCTTGTGGCATATAAGGACGTTGCGGTAAGAATAAACTGGTCACACAAGGATGTTCTACCAGACCCACTGTCTCAAAAGGATAAATTCCCGCCATTGCTTTTAATAGCGATGTTTTCCCTGTGCCTGATGGACCTTGAATTAATAAAGCATCACCATTTTTTAATTCAATATTTAAGTTATTAAGCAATAATCTGCCTTGCTCATCTTTAATACCAAAGTTTGATAATGCAACACGGTTAGAACATTTCATGGGTTGATGAACCTCTGAATGATCTAATTCATCCAACTTCGTCATAAAACCATAAAGACGATTTAAACGTGCTTGGTAGAGCGTAAATTCCTCATAGAACAAACGGAAGAAGGAAAGTGCGGTCATTAATCGGTTAAATGCTTGCACAGTTTGGTGCATATCACCCAGTTTGATTTGTCCAGTGAAAAAACGAGGCGCTTGCAGCATTAACGGTAAAAGTTTTGCAACACGCGTGACACTTCCATTAAAGCCATCTAATCCCAACATTCTCAACACAATTGCCCAACGGTTATGAATGATTTCGGCAAATTTGTTTTTCAGTAAATGCTGTTCTTGCTGTTCACCTTGATAGAACGCGATACTTTCCGCATTATCTCGCACTCGAATTAAAGAATAACGGTAGTCACCATTGAGTTTTTCTTTATTGAAGTTCAGCTTGATTAAAGGGTGGCCAATCCAAACGGACATTAACGTTGCGAGGATAATAAAAGCATAAATAAAGAAAACGACGCCTTTTTCGATATTCAAGCCAAAAAGACTTAATATTCCAGAAAGTGACCAAAGAATGATCGTGAATTCAATGGTAGTCAGGATCGAATTAATCATGCCCCGCACAATTTTTACAGTGCTACTGATAAATTCACGTGCATCTTGTTCAATACGTTGATCAATATTATCGGGTAGCTCTTTTTCGTATTTAAGACGATAGTATTTTTTATTTTCTAACCATCGTTTAACAAGGACTTTATTTAAGCTTTCCAACCAACGGATTTCAAATACTTGTTGCAAGAAATAATCGGCGATGGAGTGGATAACTTGTACCAATACTAAGAGGGCATTCAGTTTTGCAAAGAACCAAAACTTATCCGCATCTAATTCCTGCATGGAGCTATAAAGCCCATTATAGAAAAAAGAGTTGAGTACGCTGAAGCGCACTTCTAATAAAATCATGGTAAACAACACCAGTAGCATAACGATGATTTTGATGCTGTTACGGCGATTAATCGAAGGGGATGCAATATGCCAAAACTTTTGACCAAATGTGGTTTGTTTGAGTGCCAGTGTCGTCACGCTAAAGCATACAATCACCCAGAAAAGTGCGGTCAAAATCCAGCTTAAACTTGAGTTAAGTTCAGTTTGCCAATTCATTGATTATCCATAAAGTAAAAAACGAAAAAAGGGCGAAATGATTCGCCCTCGTATTGTGCGCTCAATTAAAACTCAACTTTCGTGTTGAAGATAAATTCACGTCCATAACCTAATGCAACAGGGATTAACGTGTTTGTTGCGTTACCAGAGGTGGATGGATAGTAAGTTTTATCTGTTAAGTTTTTACCGTTAAGTTGGAAGGATACTTTCTTGCCAGAGATTTTGGTATCGTAAGCAATAAAGGCATCATATACCACGGCATGAGGTAATTTGTATGCTTTTGTGTAATCACTGTTATAAGCATGCCAAGAACCTAAATAACGAGCACCACCACCAACACGGATGTTACCAAAATCAAATTCACCAACGTTATAAGCTAAGAATAGAGAAGCTTGATGTTTTGGTACACCTGAAAGTTGTTGATTTACCGCATCAGGATAAAGTTCATTTTCAAGTGATTTTACCTTGGTGTAGGTATAGTTAGCCGCCACGCTTAGATTATCAGTAATTTGACCATTTAGATCGAATTCCACACCGCGAGAACGTTGTTTGCCGACGATATTTAATTGTGCATTTGAACCCGAACCAACGGCTTCTGCCACATTACGTTTGGTGATATTGAATAATGCAAGTGTCGCGTTGAAGCCAGAGTTTTCGTATTTTGCACCAATTTCAAAAGATTTACCTTGTTCTGGTTTTAAATCGCCGCTAACAGGTGTTGCCACACTCATTTGTGGACGGAAAGACTCAGAGTAGTTCGCAAAGGTCGCAATATGTGGCGTAAATTTATATACGGCACCTAATTGATACAATAATTTACCATCGTGCTGATCGGTATTTCCGGTTTTTGTTAGATTTTGACCTTTTTTACAGTTTGCTGCATTTAAGCAATGGCGTCCTGCAAATTGATCAAAGTACTCATAACGTAAACCACCCGTCATGATAAAGTTATCTGTAAAGTAAGCGGTATCTTGAATATAAACACCAACGGTTTTGAGATGGTTATATTGGTAAGCGTTGCCGTTACCGTTTTTATGTTCTGCAACAGGATTAGTATAGACTGGATTATCAATATTGATATCTGACTTTGTAATGCCTTGGTTATAAATAGGTCCAATATCGCGGATATTACGCATGACATCTACACCAGCTACAAAACGGTTAGCAATATCACCAATACCAAATTCACCAACGATATTTAATGTACCACTATGAACACGTTGATCGCCTTGTTGCTGTTCAATCGCACGACGGGCTGTACGAGTTTTAACGTTAATATTAGTGATGCGAGCTTGATCGTAGAAATATTTGTAACGCGCATAGCTATAACCCGCATTTAATTTCCAACCATCACTTAATTTGTGTTCAATTTTGAAATCGATATTATCGGTTTTTGCCGTAGTTTCATTATTTGGTTCATCTAAACGACGTGATACAGGGATATCCGGTAATGCATTAGTTGCCGTTAAAAGATTTGTACCACGATCAAATGGCTCAAGAATATCTTTGTGCTCATAAGAAAGAAGTACTTTAGTTTTATCATTTTCCCAAGAAAGTGATGGTGCGTAAGTCGTGTTTTTCACTTTGCCAAAATTACGCCAGTAGTCTTTTTCTTGTTTGTCATAGATAAAGCGGTAAGCAAAACCATTTCCTAAGCCACCAGTGAAATCTAATTGTGTTCCCCATAGGCTATGATTACCTAAAGTTCCACCAATGACATAGCGAGGTGTTTGTTGTGGTTTTTTAGTAATGATATTAACTACACCACCTGGATCTTGAATACCATAAAGTACAGATGCAGGTCCTTTTAAAACTTCAACGGTTTCAGTTGTCGCGCTAAAGTTTTTAGCTGGGCCAGCTTGTAAACCGTTACGCATAATTGAGTTGTCACGGTTTCCACCAAAACCACGTTTTTGAATAGAGTCAAACATACCACCTAAGGTGTTGGCTTGGCTCACACCACTGACGTTATAAAGTGCATCAATGAGTGATTCAGGCTTGCGATCTTCCAATAGTTTAGTTGAAAGAATATTTACTGTGTTTGGTGTGTCGAATACAGGCACTTCAGCTTTTGATACAACGGATGTCCCGGTTGTTTGATAACCATTTTGTTTGATACCCGTATCTTGAACATTGATTTGCTCAAGTACTTCGGTGTTTGTATTTGCGGCTTGTTCAGTTTCCGCAAAAGTAGACGCGGAGAAACTCGCCAAAAGTGCAGTTGAAATAAGACTTAATTTAAATTTCATAATTGTGTTCCGATATATAACCCGATAGATAATAAAAGAGGCGCAAGTATAGCGAAAACGTTTTCGTCGATCAATGAAAATTATTTTCATTTGAGTAATAGTTGTTTAGAAAGCTTTTCTTCAAATTAAGAGGGGGATAAAAAGAAAAAATCCCAAGCTAAAAAGCTTGGGATTGCAACATGGTGCGACTAGCTGGACTCGAACCAGTGACCCCCACCATGTCAAGGTGGTGCTCTAACCAACTGAGCTATAGTCGCGTAAAAGATGTGGCAGATGATAAACAGTTTTAAGGATGAAAACAAGAGGATTTGTTTTAAGTTAAATTTAGCTGCTAAAAAAATAACCAAAATCTGATTTAAAAAGTCTCAGTAGTTATTTTGATTTTGTGTAGGTTTAAGCGTATAATGCGCAACGTTTTTTATCTCGGATGAGCCGAAATTTAAAAAAGCTTTAAGTAAAATTGTAACCATTTGTGGAGTTTAGATAATGTCTAGAAAATTAAGAAGAACGAAGATTGTATGTACAATGGGTCCTGCAACAGACCGCGATAACAATCTTGAAAAAATTATCGCAGCAGGCGCTAATGTTGTACGTATGAACTTTTCTCACGGTACACCAGATGATCATATTGAGCGTGCTGAGCGTGTTCGTTCGATCGCGAAAAAATTAGGTAAAACCGTGGCAATTTTAGGTGACTTACAAGGTCCTAAAATTCGTGTTTCTACTTTTAAAGACGGCAAAATTTTCTTAAATGTTGGTGATAAATTTATTCTTGATGCGGAATTACCAAAAGGTGAAGGTAATCAAGAAGCCGTTGGTTTAGACTATAAAACACTTCCACAAGATGTTGTGCCAGGCGATATTCTTTTATTAGATGACGGCCGTGTTCAATTAAAAGTGCTTTCTACTGAAGGTGCAAAAGTATTTACTGAAGTGACTGTTGGTGGTCCATTATCAAACAATAAAGGGATCAACAAATTAGGCGGTGGTTTATCTGCAGATGCATTAACTGAAAAAGATAAAGCAGATATCATCACAGCTGCACGTATCGGTGTAGATTACTTAGCGGTATCTTTCCCTCGTTCAAGTGCAGATTTAAACTATGCGCGTGAATTAGCAAAACAAGCAGGTTTAGACGCGAAAATCGTTGCTAAAGTTGAACGTGCTGAAACGGTTGTTGATGAAGCAGCAATGGATGATATCATCTTAGCTTCTGATGTCATCATGGTTGCGCGTGGTGACTTAGGTGTTGAAATTGGTGACCCAGAATTAGTTGGTGTACAGAAAAAATTAATTCGTCGTTCACGTCAATTAAACCGTGCGGTAATCACTGCAACTCAAATGATGGAGTCAATGATCAGCAACCCAATGCCAACTCGTGCAGAAGTGATGGACGTGGCAAATGCGGTATTAGATGGTACTGACGCGGTAATGCTTTCTGCTGAAACTGCAGCCGGTCAATATCCAGCTGAAACTGTGGCGACAATGGCTCGCGTATGTTTAGGTGCAGAAAAAATGCCAAGCATCAATATTTCTAAGCACCGTTTAGATCGTGAGTTCAGTGATATTGCAGAATCTGTAGCGATGTCTGCCATGTATGCAGCAAACCACTTAAGCGGTATTGCAGCAATCATCACATTAAGCCACTCTGGTCGTACGCCACTATTAATGTCACGTATCAGCTCAGGTTTACCAATCTTTGCACTTTCTCGTGTTCAAGAAACATTAAACCGTTGCGCATTATACCGTGGTGTGACACCCGTTCATTTTGATGGTGAATCTCGTAGCTCTGCAGGTGCGAAAGCAGCGATTAACCTATTAAAAGAAAAAGGTTATTTGGTTTCTGGTGATATTGTATTATTAACTCAAGGTGATGAATCAGCAGGCTCAACTAATGTTTGCCGTACCTTAATCGTTGAGTAATCAATATTTCTTATAAAAAGAGCGGTGGATTTTTCCACCGTTTTTTTATGTCTAAAATATTGGAAATATTGACCGCACTTTTTTCTTAAAACCACCTCGTATTTGCGGTATCATAAGCACAGTTTTTTAGTTTAAATTGAAATCCTTATGGCCTCACAACGACAAATCCAATCTCCTGATCAGAAAACTGAACAAGTTAGCATCCCGCCTCACTCTACTGAAGCTGAACAAGCCGTACTTGGCGGCATTATGTTGAGTAATCAACATTGGGATGGTATTGCAGAAAGAGTGATTGCTGAGGATTTTTATACTTTTGCGCATAAAGCAATCTTCCAAACCATGGAAGAATTAATGCGTAACCAAACACCGATTGATTTAATCACCCTTGATCAAGCCCTTAAAGCGAAAGGTATTAGTGATTCCGTAGGCGGTTTTGCTTATTTAGCGGATCTTTCTAATAATACTCCAAATGCCATTAATATTTTGGCTTATGCTGAAATCGTGCGCGAAAAAGCGATTTTACGTGAGCTTATTGCAGTGGGAAATCGTATCGCAGAAAACAGCTATTCTCCGAAAGGCAAAGACATCAAAATGGTGTTGGATGAAGCCGAGAGAGAAGTGTTTGCTATTGCTGAAAAACGCAGTTCTTCAACTGAAGGGCCACAAAATGTGATCAGCGTGTTGGAAAGTACTATTGCTCGAATTGATACCTTAAGTAAGCTTGAAAATCATAGCGGTGTGACAGGGGTCACAACGGGCTTTGTTGACTTAGATAAGAAAACAGCAGGTTTACAGCCTTCAGACCTCATCATTGTCGCTGCACGTCCTTCTATGGGTAAAACCACGTTTGCGATGAACCTTTGTGAAAATGCCGCCATGGCAAGTGATAAGCCTGTGTTGGTATTCAGTTTAGAGATGCCTGCGGAACAAATCATGATGCGTATGATTGCCTCTCTTGCTCGAGTGGACCAAACCAAAATTCGTACTGGTCAAAATTTGGATGAAACGGAATGGAGCAAAATTGCCAGCGTGTTTGGGATGTTTAAACAAAAAAATAATCTTTATATTGATGATTCATCAGGTTTAACTCCAACAGAATTGCGCTCTCGAGCACGTCGTGTGTACCGCGAAAACAATGGTTTGAGCATGATTATGGTGGATTACCTTCAGTTAATGCGTGCACCGGCATTCTCAGACAACCGAACCTTAGAGATTGCTGAGATTTCACGTTCTTTAAAAGCCTTAGCGAAAGAATTAGAAGTCCCCGTTGTAGCTCTTTCCCAGCTTAACCGTACGTTGGAACAACGTGCAGATAAGCGCCCAGTAAACTCGGACTTGCGTGAATCAGGCTCTATTGAGCAGGATGCTGACTTGATCATGTTTATTTATCGTGACGAAGTGTATAACGATAATTCTGAAGATAAAGGTGTTGCTGAAATCATTATCGGTAAACAACGTAACGGTCCGATTGGTCGTGTACGTTTAGCATTTAACGGTCAATTCTCACGCTTTGATAACCTTGCCGAACAGCGTGAATACAGAGATGATTATTAGGCAAGAGATAACGGATTAGAAAAATGAACGTAAAACCGGCAACAGCGAAAATCAGTTCGCTTGCCCTAAAACATAATTTACAAGTTATTAAAGAAAAAGCACCACACAGCAAAATTATTGCCGTGGTAAAAGCAAACGCATATGGTCACGGTGTGGTGTTTGTCTCATCTGCTTTAGAAAGCATGGTGGATTGTTTTGCTGTAGCACGTTTGGAAGAGGCGTTATCTTTACGCTCCAACGGTATTATTAAGCCGATCTTATTGCTAGAAGGCTTTTTTGATGAAAAAGATCTGCCTATTATTGCAGTAAATAATATTGAGACGGTGGTTCATAACCGTGAACAGCTTGAAGCATTAAAACGAGCTGTAGTACCAAGTCCAATTAAAGTCTGGTTAAAAATTGATACCGGTATGCACCGTTTAGGGGTGTCGCTTGATGAAGTGGATTATTTTTATCAAGAGCTGAAAAAACTTCCTCAAATTCAACCGCACTTAGGTTTTGTGAGTCATTTTAGCCGTGCTGATGAGTTAGATTCAGATTACACTCAAGTTCAGTTAGATCGTTTTCTTCAAGCCACAAAAAATAAAGAGGGAGAGCGAACCATTGCCGCATCAGGTGGGATTCTATTCTGGTCAGAAGCCCATTTAGATTGCATTCGTCCAGGGATTATTATGTATGGTATTTCACCAACAGATACTGTCGGTGCTGAATTTGGTTTAACTCCCGTGATGAATTTAACGTCATCTTTGCTTGCTGTACGTGAACATAAAAAAGGTGAACCTGTTGGCTATGGCGGTATTTGGACCAGTCCGAAAGATACTAAAATTGGTGTCGTCGCTATTGGTTACGGTGATGGATATCCGCGTGATGTGCCAGAAGGTACGCCAGTTTATCTAAATGGTCGAATTGTTCCTATTGTCGGTCGCGTCTCAATGGATATGCTGACGGTGGATTTAGGTCCTGATAGCCAAGATAAAGTCGGTGATGAAGTGATCTTATGGGGTAAGGAATTACCAATTGAAACGGTAGCTAAATACAGTGGTATTTTAAGCTATGAATTGATTACAAAATTGACCCCTCGTGTTATAACAGAATATGTCGATTAATTGTTTTGTAAGAAAGCAAAAATGTAAAGAATTCAATTTTTAAAAGGAAATATTCATGAAAAACATCAACCCAACCAATACACAAGCTTGGAAAGCACTTGAAGCTCATCAATCTCAACTAGCTAATACCACGATTGCTGATTTGTTCAAACAAGAACAAAATCGTTTTAACGATTATTCTTTAAGTTTTGAAAATCAAATCTTAGTGGATTTTTCAAAAAATAAAATTAACCAAGAAACCCTCAAATTGCTTCGTCAATTAGCCAAAGAGTCTGCATTAGATGAAGCGATTAATGCTATGTTTACAGGCGAGAAAATTAATCGCACAGAAAATCGAGCTGTATTACATACCGCACTTCGTAACCGTTCAAATACACCTGTCTATGTAGATGGCAAGGATGTGATGCCGGAAGTGAATGCTGTATTAGCGAAAATGAGTGCATTCTGTGATCGTGTGATTTCAGGTGAGTGGAAAGGTTATACCGGAAAAGCAATTACTGATGTGGTGAATATCGGTATCGGTGGTTCGGACTTAGGCCCTTATATGGTGACCGAAGCGCTTCGTCCTTATAAAAACCACTTGAATATGCACTTTGTTTCAAACGTAGATGGTACACATATCGCTGAAACATTGAAAAAAGTAAATCCTGAAACCACACTTTTCTTAGTCGCATCTAAAACCTTTACCACACAAGAAACTATGACCAATGCGAATTCTGCGCGTGATTGGTTATTGGCGGCAGCGAAAGATAGCAGCGCGGTGGCAAAACACTTTGCCGCACTTTCGACCAATGGTAAAGCGGTAGCAGAATTTGGTATTGATACTAACAATATGTTTGAGTTCTGGGATTGGGTTGGTGGCCGTTATTCTTTATGGTCTGCAATCGGTCTTTCAATCGCACTTTCAATCGGTTTTGACAATTTTGAAGCACTATTAAGTGGTGCGCATGAAATGGATAAACATTTCCGTACTGCGCCATTAGAAAAAAATATTCCTGCAACATTAGCATTGGTAGGCTTATGGAATACCAATTTCCTCGGTGCACAAACTGAGGCAATTTTACCTTATGACCAATATTTACACCGTTTTGCGGCTTATTTCCAACAAGGCAATATGGAATCAAACGGTAAATATGTCGATCGTAATGGCGATGTTATCCGTGATTATCAAACTGGCCCAATTATTTGGGGGGAACCGGGTACAAATGGTCAGCATGCGTTCTATCAATTGATTCACCAAGGTACGATGTTAATTCCTTGTGATTTTATCGCGCCGGCACAAAGTCATAATCCATTAGGTGACCATCACAGCAAATTGTTATCCAACTTCTTTGCACAAACTGAAGCACTTGCTTTCGGTAAAACCAAAGAAGAAGTTGAAGCAGAGTTTGTGAAAGCCGGTAAATCGTTGGATGAGGTAAAAGACATTGTGCCATTTAAAGTCTTTACCGGTAACAAACCGACCAACTCTATTTTAGTGCAAAAAATGACACCATTTGTTCTTGGTGCATTAATTGCGATGTATGAACACAAAATTTTTGCGCAAGGTGTGATTTTCAATATCTTTAGCTTTGACCAATGGGGCGTGGAATTAGGTAAACAACTAGCGAATCGAATTCTTCCTGAATTGGCAGACAAAGAGAAAGTGACAAGCCATGATAGCTCAACCAATGGATTGATTAATCAATTCAAAGCGTGGCGTTAAGATAATGTAAAGTAAAAGAGCGGTCAAAATTGACTGCTCTTTTTCATTTTCACTAAACCGATTTGACTTTCCACATACAGCCTACGCTGATAAAAATTAGTGCCACAGCGATATAAAAAACAGAGTTGTAATGCCAAATTTCCGCAATAATACCCGCAATAGGTCCTCCGATAATCCAACTGCTTTTTGCGGCATTACTAAATAAGGTAGTGGCAGTGCCCATTTTAGTCGGCATTAAGTCTTGGAAATACACCATGCCAATCGTAGCGGTAATACCGATAAAAATTGCGTTAAGCATTTGTAATCCGATAAGCTGCCAAGTTTGCTCTGCGAATAATAAACTTGAATAGAAGGCGAGGCCTGAAATTAAAGCAATCATCATCAAGTGTTTTTTACTGAAATATTTGGTGAGATAACCCGCAAATATCATCACAGGAATTTCCAATCCCGCAGCCGTCCCCATTAATGTTCCTGCCAGTTCTTTGTTTAAATGTAATTCATTAATCACAAATAATGGCATATTAATGAGATACATGCTGTTACAGGTCCAAAGTAATAGGTTAGCGATGAACAAGTAAATCACACTTTTTCTTGGTGGCGTATTGTCTAAAATCTCTTGATTTTTAACCGCACTTTGACGAGGAATTTTCGGCAATAATTTGCTGACGCCTGCACATAGTAAAAAGGCAGAACCTGCCACCAAATACATGTAATCAAAGCCCCAGTTTAACGCAATGAAAAAAGAAAGCGGTGGCCCAACAATCCAAGCCAATGAGATTTGAGTTCGCATAATTGTGGTGAACATCACCGCTTCACGATGACTACTTTCAGCATATTCTCGCGCTAAAGCAAAAGATTGCGGATTAGCGGATGAACCTAGCCCTAATAGCGTGGTACCGATAATAATCAACACATAATAATTTCGACTATAAGCAAAAATGAGACAGCCAAGCACAGCAATTAAACAGCAAACAATCATCACTTTGCGACGGTCATCTTGCTTATCAGAATATTTTGCGAGAATTTGGCTCAAGATAATGCCAATAATGGCATTGACTGAATAGAACAAGCCTACAAAAAAAGGTGAAACTTGAATCTCTTGAGAGAGATATAAACTCAAGGTCGGCGTTTGAAAGGCAGAGGCAATCCCCGTTAAAAAGGCGATCAATAGAAAATTGAAGGCTACAAGATTAGATGGTGTTGCATTTTGTTGTTGAACAAACATAGTCATTACTTAATAAAAGAACATAGTTGGAAATAAAAGTGCGGTTAATTTTAACCGCACTTGAGTTGATTATTTGTCATATTGAATTGCTGGTAAATAACCAATCATTAAATCCAATGGACGGCTACAGCTTATTGTATTTTCTCTGTTCTCAATGAAAAATCTTGATGTCATCGCTTTTTCACCCTGATTAAAGAAAATTTCAATAATTGAACGATCAAAGAAAATTTCGACAGTTTGTAGATTTTCAACTTCGCAGAAGCGTTTGGTATCGAATTTTTCCATTAATTCGGTTTGTTCGCTTTGACTGCGATCTAAGCAAACCAAGCCATTTTCATAAGAAAGTCGTAATGATTGTCCTTTTTCATTTTGGAAGAAGGTTAAGTCAAAGGCTTGGTTATTTGCCTCAAATTTAATATACGCACGATCTAAATTAGCAATATCCGCTTTTTCATTGAGATGAAGCGCAGAACGTGCGGTAAGATTTTTGTATATTTTATCAATCGGGCATTGATAAATTTTCGAACCTGCTAAACGCAATTCTCTTGGTAAGGTTAAAGCTGAGTGCCATTTAAATTTGTCTGTTGGATAAGTTAAATCTGGCAAACCAATCCAACCGAAAAGCACGGCATGAGTTTGGTTA